>Ga0306921_10001493_pt1 | contig 22725 bp, 20 predicted proteins | sample sta12Cox44000080_FD_203760 | JGI IMG/M metagenome (GOLD analysis project Ga0306921, IMG submission 203760) | Lab enrichment of tropical soil microbial communities from Luquillo Experimental Forest, Puerto Rico - statoxic.12C.oxic.44.000.080 (v2)... | ecosystem: Environmental > Terrestrial >...
AGCCAACGACCTCCTTCTCAATCGTGACGGCGGCCGGTGACGAGCGCCACGCCGTGACATTTTGGTTCAGCACACTGCAGAGCAGGTCCGCGACGGCCGCTGCTGGCTCTCCGGACCCCAGCACATAACCGAAAAACCGGCCATTTTGCGCGCGCGAGTACCAGGCCGCATCCTGGAGGCCGCGGACGGCCTTCTCGGGATTGCCTTTTTCCGGAGGTGCATTCCGGAACTGTTGTTCGATCTCCGCGCCGGTTCCTTTCGCTGGAATGGCTCGGTTAGAAAGGCCCTTCAGATAATCTTCGGCGATCCGCAAAACACGCTCCGAAAGCTCGCAAAACTCTTGGGGAGACATGTCGGTGAGGTTCATCGCACGCGATTTTACCGCGAAGGAGCAGGGCGATTTGCAACAATCTAAAGGGGGGGAGCCCGTGATTCAGAACCACATAGCAATCTCAGACCGGGGATTGGATACCGCAACCGGTTTCCAAAGGCGCATTGCAAACTAGTATTAGAAGTGACACCACCTCGGAGGATGAATCGCGAGTGACAACAGAGTTTGTGAACTAAGCCGGTCAGCGGGTCCTGGTAAACGCTTGTGCTAACGCAGTAATCGGACAACTGGCAGCTAAGCTGCCATGTGCGTTTCAGCCTTGAAGACTCCTGAACCTTGCTGTTTGGGCGGAAAATGAACGAACTGGATTCGGACAGGCCCAGCCCGGCGAAGGTGGCTGCGGTGGAGAATGCCATCAGTCAGGCTGCATTCATTCTGGAGTGCGTAGACAGGAAGTGCCCGAAAGATACCTGAACCACTGAGGTCACTACTGTCAGACAGACCCTTGGCAGGGGTTTTGTCTGTAATCGCCCGTTATCAACAATCGTCGAGATGGCCCCACCACTTCATGTATCAGGGGCCCACGAGTCGAACGCCGTCGCCGACGAGAGTCCGTAATAGTTCCGCTAAGGCATCAACATGAAAGTTGGCCCCGGCCGCTCCAAAGGTTAGAACCGATTCTGGAAACGGCGAGTTAGGATCGTCGTTGTGTACATCAACGCTTCGCCAAAGGGCGAAAAACGACAGCCGCCGCGACTGCAATTGCTCTCGATCAGTCTCAGAACTGCTCCGGGGCAACGACACTTTGTCTTTGAGAAAACAGACTGGGGAAGTCGAACGGGGCATCCGCCCGGTAGGCGCACCCTGTTTGCACCCCAGGGTCATAGGTCATTGGTCGGTCCTGTCAACCCTGGGGCTTTTTTCACGCCTTGCGGTAACTGTGTTCACATCCGATGCTGAGAAGCGCCCGGCTTCAGCCAGGGGAGTAAGTCACCTATCTTCCTCGCGGAACATTCTCATTGCCTCGTCAGCGTGCTCTTTCTCGTCGCCCGTCATATCCGCCAGGGGTTCGTCCGAGTTTACTTTCTTCTTTAATTCACACCAGTTGCGCCAGGTCAGCGCGAAGCCTTGCTTCAAGAACCATTCGCTAAGAGCATCCAGCCGTCGGTTTGAGATGGGCCGCACCTTCGCGACCGTGTCCGTAGCTCGTCCTGTGCCAACTTCGCTCATCGTAGCCAGTATAGCTGTCGCTCTGGCTGGTTCGAGACTTCGCATTCGATGGCGTTGTCTAACGCGACATGTAGCTTCTCATGATGCTGAGATTGTGCTGGAGCGGCCATCCGAGGCCATACGCAAAAAAGAACTTTGCCCTTCGCGGTGTCTCCTTGCTTAGCGCGCCGAACCCAATGATTCACGCGGCCAGGCACGACGGCCGAAAGATTCTGCACGTCCTCCGGAGCGTGCTCCGTGCCGCCGTCCTTCGTTCGGACCGGCTGATGTGCTGTCGAAACCGTTATGGCAACCGTACTGTAGGGCGCGAAGGTGACCATTTCGAGCTCGGCTTTGCTGTCGTGCTTTCAATCCTCAGGTTTTTCGCCATTTTTCGACCTCCGAGTCATTCATAGTTCATACATAGCCGCCTGCAACTTGCTGATGCCATTGGCCTAAAACCGGCGCGTTAGATGTGCAATCTGATGTACCAACTCCTCGAACTCGGAGGCAGCCTTGGGTTCTAGGGTTGGCTGGGACGGTCGAGCTAAGGTCCACGCCCAAGAAAGGGACTGTTAGGGAACCTAGTCTCGCCCCCAGGGGCTGGACCATCGAGCAGTGAAGATTGAGCTAGTCCACACAGCCCAAAGCACGCTTGCTTCTCGGCCCGTCTTTCCGGCACAAGGCCCGAACGAAAGAAAAAGCAGTAAAGTGGACACACGGCCAGTTAGGAATGGAGAAACGTTCGTCGCACAGATGCCTCTGTCCTGATTGGGGCGCAGGTTAGACACGAGAACGGCAACGGGTTGGACAATCGGCGGAGAATCTTCATGGAGTTAGCCGAACTGACTGATCGTGTTCACAGTCGATGACGGACAGGACTGCCCAAGCAGATACAAGGAAAAGTGGTCGACACGGACTATTGCACCACGAGTGTAAGCTTCGTGTTGTGCGCCAACGTTGTCGAGCCAGAGTTGAAGGTTCCGGTCACTGTGAGCGAATAGGTGCCGGCCGGCGTTCCTGGCTTTGAACTTCCCCCACCACCGCAAGCTGCCAACGCAAATCCGATGCAGATTGTCAGAGCGAGCAGAGACACTGTGGCAAGAGAATTTCTCCTCTGCCTGCCCTGCTTAACCAGCTTAACCATCGCTAGCGCCGATACGGCCAAAACGAGAACCAACGGCCAATAGTTGACAGGATTGCGCGGGCCACTTTTCGGATAATCAGGAAAAACGATTGCGGCAGCGGTAGTCGAGACAGTGATCATCAGGGAAGTAGCGCTCGTTCCGTTCAGTGTGGCGGAACTTGGGGAAACGCTACAGGTGGACAGGGATGGAGCGTCTGTGCAGCTAAAGGACACTGTCTGGTTAAAGCCACCGCCCGATGAAACGGAAACCGGGTAAGTTGCGGTCTGACCGGCGCTGACAGTGACCATTGGTGCCGGAGACGTCATCGAGAAGTCTTGCCCTGTTCCAGTCAACGCGACGGTGTGGGGACTGCCTAGCCCATTGTCGTTAATTGTCATTGTCCCAGTCCTGCTGCCGCCTGCAGTCGGGTCGAAGAACACACCTATGACACAACTCGCTCCGGCGGCCAGGCTACTTCCACAGGCGTTCAGCGTTCCGAAGTCAGATGGGCTGGCTGTTACGCCAGTGATGTTGAGCGGAGAACCCCCGTTATTTGTTACGGTCACATTTTGCGGCAGGCCGGACGTACCGGCATATTGGCTAGGGAAAGAAATACTCGAAGGAGATACCGATACTAGGGGAGTGGGGATAGACGTGCCAATCAAGTTAATCGTCTGAGGGCTATCCGCCGCGTTGTCTGTTAGGCCCACGGTCGCACCACGAGATCCCGAATTAGTAGGTGTGAACGTAATTTGAAAGACGCAAGAGCTGTTGGGGTTAACGCTGGCACCGCTGCCGCATGTGGAACCGTTTGCCATCGCAAAGTCGCCAGAGTTTGAGCCTCCGAGAGCAACTGCCTGAATATTCAGGATAGTGGACCCCACATTACGCAAGGTCACATTCTGTGCGGCGCTCGTAGTGCCGAGAGGCTGATTCCCAAACACAACACTCGTCGAAGATAGGCTCACAATTGGCGCTGGCGGGACGCCCGTGCCGATCAGCGGTACAGGCACGGGACTGCCAGAACGATTGTTTGCAATAACCACGCTTGCGGTTCGGTTTCCTGCCGCAGTGGGCGCAAAGGTCACATTGATAGAACAGCTGGCTGCTGCCGACAAGCTTCCAACGCAATTGTTGGTTTCGGTAAAGTCGGAAACGTTCGCACCACTTATCGAAACGCTTGCGATGGTCAGGGCTGCAGATTCGTTATTGCTTAGAGTCACGGTTTGGGGTGCGCTGGTGGTTCCGACAGGTTGGCTAGAGAAGGACAGGCTCGCCGGAGACAGAAGGAATCGCACGTATAATTCGGAGCTTGTCAGCGCGGTGCCGTTATATCCTCCCGCGACAACGACCGTTCCGTTGTTCAGGAGTGTCGCTGTGTGACCCTGGCGGGCGGTGCTAAGGCTTCCGGTAGGGGTGAAAGTGCCTGTGGTGGGGTCATATAGCTCGGCGCTCGCTAGGGCGACAAGATTCCCCGCTCCGCCATAGCCGCCCGCAATTAGAACCGTTCCACTGTTCAGAAGCGTCGCTGTGGGCCTGGCGCGGCTGGCGTTCATGTTTCCTGTCGGGCTAAAAGTCGAGGTTGTGGGGTTATATAACTCAGCGCTAGCCGAAGTAGAATCCCCATAGAATAAATAGTTCCCCGCCACAAGAACCATTCCATTGTTCAGGAGTGTCGCGGTGTGATCCTCGCGAGCAGCGCTCATGCTTCCGGTAAGGCTGAAGGTCCCCGTTGTGGGGTTATACAACTCGGCGCTAGCCAAGGAGTAATTGAGAGTGCCAGAATAGCCTCCTGCGACGAGAACCATGCCATTGTTTAATAGAGTGGCTGTATGACCAGCGCGGTCGCCGTTCATACTCCCAGTAGGGCTGAAAATCCCGGTCGCAGGATTGTACAACTCGGCCGTAGCGCCACTGAAGCTGCTCTCAACCCCCGCCACAAGAACCATTCCATTGTTCAGGAGTGTCGCGGTGTGACCATAACGGGCCGTATTGAGGCTCCCAGTAGGGCTGAACGTTCCGGTGGCCGGGTCATATAATTCAGCGCTAGCCAGGTAGCCGCCGCTGTCCGTTTCCGCTCCGCCCACAATTAGAACCGTTCCATTGTTCAGCAGTGTCGCTGTATGACCTTCGCGGGCCGTATTGAGGCTCCCAGTAGGGCTGAACGTTCCGGTTGCCGGATCATACAATTCAGCACTAGCCATGGGCGTGCCGCCGCTGAGGGTCGAGCCACCGGCAATCAGAATCTTTCCGTCGTTCAGCAGCGTAGCCGTGTGGGAAGAACGGCCGGCATTCAAGCTTCCGGTAGGTACGAACGTACCTTCCTGCGCAAGCACTGCGCTCGAGAGCGTCAGGCTAGCGGATGCCAGAACGAGAACTGCAACTTGCAGGAAAACGTTAGGGAACTGAAGGAAACGTGGAAGTACCATAGACCCACTCCCGGGCAGTACGTTCTTTGTAACGATGCGATCTCAGGTCTGGCTTGGTCGCGGAATAGCTATGCTTGTTGTTAGTTTAGCGAGAGATTCGTGGGAATGTTACCAATTTTGTCTATTCTGATAACCCGCCGGACAACCGGTGCCATGTCATAACTGGGGGCTGGCACCAAGTTTCTAAGTCGCGCAGGTCTTCCAAAGGTTTCGGGGTGCGCAAGTATGTGGTCCTAGGAGTTTCCCAGCCCCGACCGACCTTACAACCACTTGATCGAAAATGGTTTCAGCATACGACCATTCGAGCGAAATTCACTTCGATAGGCCAGCACCTCCCAGTAAGGCAACTTCACTCGACAACCTGCCGCGGATCAATCAACGCCGTGAGGTCCAGGCCGACAACATCCACCTGGAGTTTGATTCCATCATCGTCCTGAATCACGGCGCGTACGACGGCATCCTCGATTCTCCCGTGGTGCAGATTCACGCGGACCTTGTCACCGACTTTGAACTCGCGCTTGGGTTCCTTGGCTGGCACGGCGTGATTGTATGACAGGTTGGGTTGCACGCAAGTCGATCATTCCAGCAACTCGCCGCATACTCGTTCGCGCTGAGCCTTGCGATATTGCTGTAAAACCTTTAGAACTCCTCGTCCACATTGTTCAGGCGGTTTGCGTCGCGGCGCGCCGGGCGGTGATGGAGCGAAATTGCCCAGGAGACGGGCTGGACGAAAGACGGTACAACTGGCCTTCTACGCCGAGAAACAGCCCTCCTGTTTACCAAAAAATTGTCTAGCGGGCTTTTGGGCAATACGCGGCGGACTTCGGGCGATTAGAATGTGAGTAGCGCGAGTCGATCACTATTTCGGCAAAACTCAGTCCCGCAAAAGGGTCATGACTCTGAATCTCACAATTGCAAATCGCTGGCCGCGGTAGTGCCCGGCTTGCTATTCCATGACTTCCGCCGCTCGGCGGTACGGAACATGATTCGCAGGGGCGTTCCACAGAAAACCGCGCGCACTATCTCGGGCCACAAAACGGACTCCGTATTCGCACGGTACAATATCGTCTCTGAGGCAGACATTCAGGATGCAGCCCGCAAGATCGAGGAAGGTGCAAAGGCCGCACTTTCGGGCTCAATTCATAGATCATTCATAGTTGAGCCTCAAGAGGATGCCGAGCAGAAACAGGAGCAAAACCAAAAGCCTTCCTAGTGATACACTTACGCATTGTGCGGGAGTGGCGGAACTGGCAGACGCGCAAGACTTAGGATCTTGTGGGGTAACACCCGTGGAGGTTCAAGTCCTCTCTCCCGCACCAGTTGTCACCCCAGTTCGGAGCCCGATTGAGCAGGTTTTGCCGCCAAGACGCGCCCTCGTAAGGGCCGCCGTTAAACTCTCTCAACACCGCCCAATTGTGGCCCCAGTTGATTGGCTCTTGCACCACATGAATTGATTGCGGGTCAATGGCGGGGCGGAGTTAAAGCTAAACTGTTTCGTGAGCGTAGTGGAGGGGCACCCTCTGGTGAATGCACGTCTCAGTATGATGTTCGTGGCGTGCTGTCTGGCCGCGGCGGCAGTTCGCGCACAGAGCATGACAGGTGAAGTGCGGCTGCATGTGGAAGACCCGGAGAGCCTTGGTGTGAAAGCGACGGTCGAAATGCGCAGTGACGCCAACCAGTACTTCAGTGCGCAAACGAGCGATGAGGCGGGGATGCTCGTCGCGAAGCACCTGCCGTTTGGCGTTTATCAAGTGCGGGCCCAAGCGTCGGGCTTCGCGGAATACTCTGGCTCACTTGAGGTGCGTTCCGCCGTTCCCGTGGAGCACACGATTCGGCTTCGCCTGGCGAGCGTGGCGTCGACAGTCACGGTGAATATGACCGGGACTCTAATTGATCCGAGCCGGTCGGGCGCGGTGAACCAGCTTGGCGCAGAAACCATCGAACAGAGAGCGGAGTCTTTGCCGGGAAGGTCGTTGCAGGAACTCGTGAATTCTCAGCCGGGGTGGATCTATGAAGGCAATGCCGTGCTTCATCCGCGAGGTTCGGAATACCAAACGCAATTTATTGTGGATGGCGTGCCGCTAACCGATAATCGGTCGCCAGGTTTCGGGCCCGAAATAAAAGCGGATGACGTCGAGTCGATGACCCTTTACACCGCCGGGTTTCCCGCTGAGTACGGGCGGAAAATGGGCGGCGTGGTAGAGGTAAATACAGCTCGGGAGGTGCGTAACGGATTGCACGGAGAGGTGGTCGTTTCCGGAGGGAGTTTTGACACCGTGGGCGCGTTCAGCCAGGTGCAATACGGATGGGGCAAAAACGCGCTTGGTGTGAGCGCAAGCGGAGACGCGACGAGCCACTACCTGAACCCGGTCGTGCCGGACAATTTTACCAATCAGGCCACGACAGGCGGTTTTTCCGCGCGTTATGAACGGGACTTTTCGGCGAGCGACCGGCTGACGCTTTCTGTACGCCACGAGTTCTCCCGCTACGAAATTCCCAACGAGATCATCCAGGAAGCAGCCGGACAACTTCAGAATGGGAACAATTTCGAAACGCTTGGGATGGCGGGGTACCAACACATCTTTTCGTCGGATGTAGTCATGGATTTGCACGGTATGGTGCGCGACAACGCGGATGGACTCAGGTCAAATCCGTTTTCGACGCCGATCATCGCTTTTCTCAACAATTACTTCCGGGAAGTGTATTTCAAGGGCACGGTGTCGGTGCACCGTGGCCGGCAGGAATGGAAGATCGGCGTGGAGTCGGATAATACATTTCTGCACGAGAATTTCAGCGATGTGATCACCAATAGTTCGTATTTTGATCCCGGCACTCCTACCACGTTCTCGTTTTCAGGGAGTCGCCCCGCGCTCGAGCAGGCGGCGTTTGTTCAGGACGTGATTCGACTGGGAAACTGGACGGCCAGTCTCGGAGTCCGCTGGGATCACTATCAACTGCTGGTGAATCAGAATGCCTTCAGCCCACGCGTTTCGGTGTCGCGCTTTTTTGCACCGGCCAATCTTCTGGTGCACGTGTCATACGACCGGATTTTCCAGACGCCGGATTTTGAGAACATCCTGCTCGCCAGTTCTCCCGAAGTTACTTCGCTAAACCCAAATGTCCTGCGGCTTGCGGTGGAGCCGTCGCACGGAGATTATTATGAGATCGGGTTGACAAAGGCGCTGTTTTCAAACCTCAGGTTTGACGCCAACGTTTACCGGCGCGAGGTGAATAACTTTGCCGACGACGACCAGTTGCTTAGCACGGCGGTGAGTTTCCCGATTGCGTTCCGGAGAGGGGTCATTTATGGGGCAGAAGGCAAGATAGAAGTCCCGAACTGGCGTGGTTTTTCGGGGTTCGCCAGCTATTCCTATGCCGTCGGAAATGTTTGGCTGCCCGTGACGGGAGGGCTCTTCCTGGGAGATGAAGCCACGCGCTCGGAGACGCAAGTGAGCGGTCATTTTGCAGATTCGCAGGACCAGCGCAATACGGTTCGCAGCCGAATCCAGTACCAGATTAGCCCGCGAGTGTGGATCGCAGCAGGCGTCGACTATGGCAGCGGGCTCCCGTTCAGTTACACCGGTACGTATGCGGATGCCGTCGCCCAATATGGGCAAGCGGTTGTTGACCGGCTGAATTTTGAGCGCGGAAGAGTTCGGCCATCACTCTCGATTAACGCCGCGCTCGGCGCTAACGTCTACCAAAGCGATCACCTGATATTGCGATTTCAGGTGCTAGCGCAGAACTTGAATGAGCGCCTAAACGTCCTCGATTTCCAGGGGCTGTTCTCCGGTAATGCAATCAGTCCGTCGCGAAGTTGCTTCATGCGGCTCAGTGCAAGCTTTTGAGGAATAAGGAGGACCATAAATGCGAACCTCACTGCAGCTCTGCGCCTACAGCGTTTGAAGAAGGCCTTCCATTTCTGAACGGGCGTGCTGGTTCCCCTGACGAATGGCGGCTTGAATACCCTGGACGAGGATTGCTTTCGCGTCCTCGCCGCGACCGTTTTGCGCCAGGGTCTGCGCATACATCTGATAGCCCGGAACGTAGTCGGGATTTCTTTGGAGGAGCGCGCGGAAGTGGACTTCCGCCGCGGCGAGGTCGCCTTCGCGCACGCATTCAAGCGCAATGCCGTAACGAGAGAAGGCGTCACTTGGATTTTGTGCAAGGAATTCTTCGAGTTTTTGACGGCGGGTTTTCTTTTGTTCGGTCATAGGGGCGTCTCGTATTATACGAGGGAGCGGAAGGCGTCCAAAGCAGTGGTAAAGAGGGCTGAGATGAGTAAGCCAGCGAAACCGAAGAAAACGGAATCAGAAGCGAAGCAGTTGAGGGGCAAACACGTGAGCGAATCGGCTTCTGAAATGGCAGAGGTCGTGCTGCCCGCACAGACGAACGCACTGGGAAAACTGCTGGGCGGCCACGTGATGCATATGGTGGATATCGTTGCGGCCATGGCGGCATGCCGGCACGCCAACAGTTACATGGTGACGGCGTCGGTCGACTACATTGACTTTCGAAATGCGGTGAGTTTAGGTGAGATCGTGATGTTGAAAGCCCAGGTCAATCGTGTGTTTCATACTTCGCTCGAAGTTGGAGTAGAAGTGCTCTCGGAAAATATTCTGACCGGTGAGAGAAAGCAGACGACGACGGCTTACGTAACGTTTGTGGCCATCGATGAACGTACGAGGTTGCCGAAACCGGTGCCACCGCTTATCGTCAAGACCGGCGCGGAGCGACGCCGTTGGCGGGAAGCGGCGAAAAGAAGGGAAATCCGGCTGGCGCACCGGCGGGGACGCAAGGGCTAACCGGAAGGTCCGGTCAATGACCGCCACGGTCAGGGCGAACTAGTTTGCGAAACTGACGCGGATTTCGTCGGCGACCCTGAGGGCTTGCTCGACACAGGTGCCAATCGCGGGTCCGTTGAGATAGTTTCCCGCGAAGTACAAGCCCGGGTAAGCAGCGCGGTGTTTATCGATCGCTCCGAGGCGGGCAGTGTGGCCGAGGTTGTATTGAGGAAGCGCGCGCGGCCAGACGCTGACATTCGAGAATATAGGGCCTTCGCGTAGCTGTATCAGCGGCTTGATTTCGCGATGAACGAGTGCAACCAGCTTGTCGGGGGGCTGTTTTATGACTTCCGGATTGGTTGCCCCGCCGACAAAGCTCGTCAGCAAGGCGTGGTGTTCGGGAGCGCGGCCAGGAAACAGTGAAGAATTCCAGACGGTGCCGAGCACGTTCAATCCCGAAGAACGCGGCACAAGAAAACCGAAACCAGCGAGCGAGTGTCCCACATCTTCCTTGCGGTAGCCGAGCGAAACCACGCCAACTGCGGAGTAATCGACCGTGCAAAGCTGGGATTCAAACGCAGGGTTGAGTGGCGCAAGAAGTTTTCCCGCCTTGTCTGTTGGAACCGCAAGAACCAGCCGTTCCGTTTCCACGAATTCTTCGCCGCTTGGAGTTCGCAAACCAACGCGGAACCGCGGTGACTTCGGTTCGCGGCCTGCGTCCAGGGGGTGGATCGAGATTACTTCTGTTTCGAGGGACAGGTACGCCCCTAGTTTCTCGGCAAGCGCGCGAACTAGAGTGTCGTTTCCGTCGCGGAAGGTTTGCAGCGTCGGCTTCTCACGGGGGGGAGCGCCGTGTTTTGCCTTCCTCGTCTTCATTACCTTATAAACGCCACGAAGGACGCTGCCGGAGGTCTGTTCGGCTTCGTAAAGAAAGGGGAAAGCAGCGCGAAGGCTCAGTTTCTCGGGATCGCCGGCGTAGATGCCGGAGACGAAGGGGCCGACGAGCCGATCCAGGAGAGTAGCGGAGAATTTTCGCCGGATGAAACTGGCGACGGATTCGTCGGAATCCGGCGCAGCGCTTTTGCCAAAAATGTCGCGGAGAAGGGCGGTTCTAGTCCCCCGGCCCAACAAGGGAGAAGCGAGCAAGCCAGGGCCCATGGGAACGTTCCGCAGAGCTCCATCGATGAGTACGAAGCGGGGTGCCCTTGAATCGGCGAGGATGCGGCGGTCAAGAATTCCCAGGTCTCGGCATAGCGACGTGAGGCTGGCGTTACCGCTGAAGCTCTGCGGGCCGCACTCGACGAGATAGCCATCGCGGCGTTCGGATTGAATCAAGCCGCCGGCACGCGCAGACGCCTCGACGATGCGTCCGTCGATACCCGCCTTCTGCAAGGCGAATGCGGTGGTCAGGCCGGAAATGCCCGCGCCCACGACGAGTGCCTGGACCTGGTTCGGCATTCGAATGAAGCCTCGAGGCTAGAGTGTCTTCGAAAAAAGCGGGCGCGCCGCCAATTGTTGCTTTTCGAGATAGGGGTCGAACACCATGGCCAGGTTGCGGATAAAAATGCGGCCAAGCCATGCGGTGCGAATTTCCTTGTCGTTCATTACGACCAGGCCGTCTTCCTGAGGCATTTTGAGCCGTTCCAGTTCTGGAGCGAAATACTCGTCGAAGTCAATGCCGAACTCTTTCGAGATTTCGTCCTTAACGATGACGGTGTGGCACAAAAGGCGGCTGATAATCTCCCGGCGAATGACGTCGTCCTCCGAAAGGCGATAACCCCGCATGGTCGCAAGGCCGTGTTCCTCGACAGCTTTTTCCCAGCTTGGGATATCGCGGTAGTTTTGCGCGTAAGTGTCTTGCACACCGCTAATCGCGGTGATGCCCATACCGTAAAGGTCTGCACCAGCCTTCGTGGTATAGCCCTGAAAATTCCGATGTAACGTGCGGTTGCGCTGCGAGACCGCCAGTTCGTCATTCTCCTTGGCGAAGTGATCCATGCCGATATAGAGATAACCCGCCTCGAGGAACTTGAGCAAGCCGCTCCGGAAAATGTCGAACTTCTTCATGCCTTCGGGAAGATGTGCGACGAACGAGCCCTGCTGTTTTTTTAGCCACGGCACATGCGCGTAGCTGAACATGGCGATGCGGTCGGGGGACAAGCCCACGATCTGCTCGACGGTGTGCGCGAAACTGTCGGCGGTTTGGTAAGGCAGGCCGTAAATTAAGTCGACATTGATACTGTCGAAGCCAAGCTCGCGAGCGGTGGCGATGAGGTCGCGCGTGACTTCGTACGATTGAATGCGATGGACCGCCTTCTGGACGTCTTCTTTGAAATCCTGGATGCCCATGCTGAGGCGGTTGAAGCCCATCTTACGAACCGTTTCCATGTGCGCGCGAGTGGTGACGCGTGGATCGACTTCAATGCCAATTTCGGCGTCCGGGGCAAAAGTGAAACGTTCGCGGGTGTACGTGAAGAGGTCCTCAATCTGCTCGGGCGAGAGATAAGTGGGAGTGCCGCCGCCCCAATGGAACTGAACGACCTGACGTTCCCGGGAAATGCCTTCCGCCATGCGGTTAATTTCTTTTTTCAATGTGGATAAGTAGGGTGGCGTAACGCTCTTGTCTTTGCGAATCACCACGTTGCAAGCGCAGAACAGGCACAGGCTCTCGCAAAAGGGAAGATGCATGTAGAGCGACACAGGCGAGCGCTTGCCGTTGGCGTCGTCGATGGCGCCTTCAAATTCTTTGGGTCCGAAAGAATCTATCCACACCGGAGCTGTAGGGTAGCTCGTGTAGCGCGGTCCGGGGCGATTGTAGTGGTTGACGAAGTCCTCGCCGACAGAAAGCTCCTGGTACATTTCGTGCAAGGACGGATTCATGATAGACACGGCGCGTACCTCCTGGGCGCTTAGGTGCGCGATTGCACCGTTGGCCGGGCCTCGTCGAGCACAGCTTGTTGGCCAGTGCGAATGAACAACTGGGCATTTTCAATGGGCGTGCTCTGCAGGATGCCGTGACCGAGATTGAGGATGTGCCCGTGCCCGCCAAGCTCGGAGACGATATCCAAAGTGGCCTGGCGGATTTTCTCCTGCGGGCCAAAAAGAACCGCTGGGTCGAGGTTGCCTTGCAGCGCCACGCGAGGTCCCGCCAAGGCGCGCAGTTCGCTGAGCGGCACGCGCCAGTCCACGCTTAGGACGCTTGCGCCCGAGCGAGTGATGGCTGGCAACAGGTGATGCGAAGCCTTCGTGTAATAGATGACCGGAACCGCAGTCCCGAGGCCTGACACAATTTCCTGAACGGCTGGCAGCACAAATTCGGAATAATCGTGCAGGTCCAGCTCGCCGCTCCAGGTGTCGAAGAGTTGCACCACGGTGACTCCCGCCTTGATCTGGCCTTTGAGGTACAGGGTTGTGCTTTGGGCGATGCGTTGAAGCAGCTCGCGGAAAAGCTTCGGCTCGCTGTAGAGGAAGCGTTTGACGGTCGGGAAGCCTTCTTGGGCGCGACCTTCGACCATGTAGCAAGCGAGCGTCCAAGGTGAAGCAGCGAAGCCGAGGACCGGCACGTCGGGTCCGACCTGTTTGACGGTGCGGCGAAGAGCTTCCATGAGGAACCTAGTCTCGACCTCCGGGTCAAATGTACGGAGCCTTCTGACGTCAGCCTCGGTTCGAACGGGTTGGGGCAGATTTGGGCCCGCGTCACCGAGTTCGAGGGCAAGCCCCATCGCCTCCGCTGGGATCAAAATGTCGGAGAAAATGATGACCGCATCGACTTCGAGCCGGTGGAATGGTTGCAGCGAGACCTCAACGGCCAAGTCGGGAGTCTTGCAAACTTCTAGGAACGAGTGCTTAGCGCGGATTTCCCTGTATTCGGGGAGATAACGGCCGGCTTGACGCATCATCCAGACGGGCAGGCGAGGCACAGGTTCGCAGCGGCAGGCTCGCAGGAATAATTCTTTGCGGGTCAATGCGGGGGCCTGATAGGTCATATCGATATAGGAGCAGGATAACAAATCTGGAGCGTTCCTGCCCGTAAAGTGCGGGACTTCTTGCGACTGGGGTATACTCGAAATATCACGCATGGGGCAGAGGTTGGGTGGGGCGCGCTCCCAGAACCTCGCGGATCGGCGTGGAATAAGCCGATGAATCATACGTTTATCATCCTGACTGCATTGGCCTACCTGGCAAGTATGGGCTTCTACATTGGCTTTCTGTACGGGGGCAAGGAATTCACCGGCCGCGTCGCTACTTTATTGATGTTCTTGGGGTTAGCGACCCATTATGTGGCGCTGCTGGTGCGTGCGCGCGGCACCCACACGGTTCCCTACCACGACCTCCAGGGTTCCATGTCGTTGTTTGGGTGGCTGCTAGCCGTTACCTATCTTTGCCTCGAGATCTACCATCGCCAGAGAACCGTCGGCGCCTTCGTTCTGCCGGTGATCCTAGCGTTTTTCTTCACCGCCTACCTGGTTCCGGACCATCCGAGCGCCTCCGCCAGCACTCCGCACGGAGTTGTTTTCGCGCTCCATGTGACTTTGAGCATTTTGGCCTATGCGGCTTTTGCCCTTTCCTGTGTGTTGAGCCTGATGTATTTGGCGGAGGAATGGTTTCTGCGAATGCGGCGTCTCGGGGACGTGGTCTGGAGATTGCCGCCGCTGGAATTGCTTGAAAGGATGAGCCACACGAGCGTACTTGTGGGCCTGATCACGATTGCCGCTGGGACCGCTTTGGGCTTTGTGGCTGTGGACCGCTTGCCGGGGGAACCGGCCTATTTCGATCCCAAGTACGTGGTCACACTGCTGGTACTGTTGCTGTACGCCGCTTATTTTCAATTGGCGCGAACTGCAGCATGGCGGGGAGCCCGGGCGTCCAAACTTTGCGTGTTCAATTTCGTGCTGGTGGTGCTGAGTTTTACGGTGGTGAACCTCTATTTTTCGCAGCATCACCGCTACTTTTAGGAGCGCAAAACTCAAGGCATGGAGCTTGTTCTTGTCGGCCTGAATTTCCGGAGTGCGCCGGTGGAGGTGCGGGAGAGAGTGTCTTTTTCGAAGGAGCAAGCCCAACGTGCCGCGGAGGAACTGCGAACCAAGGGAATTCTAGAAGAGACCCTAGTGCTTTCGACCTGCAACCGCAGCGAAGTATATGGCGTGAATCCCAACGCAAACCGGGAGTCGGCCCACGCGCTATCGGCTTACCTCAGCTGTTTCCATGCGGTTCAACCGGACATCCTGAATTCTTCTCTTTATCACCATTACGATCACGACGTGGTGCGTCACCTCTTTCGAGTTTCGGCAGGGCTCGAGTCCATGTTGCTGGGCGAGGCGGAAATTCTGGGCCAGGTCCGCGAAGCCTATTTGTGCGCCCACGAAAACCATGCAACGGGTCCGGTGCTGAACCGCTTGTTTCAGGCGGCGCTGGAAGTTGGGAAGCGCGTAAGGGCGGAGACGGAGTTGGGAATGCGCCCGATGGGAATTGCTTCCGCAGGAATGAAGCTGGCCGAGCGAATCTTTGGCAAGTTGAACGATCGCACTGCGCTGGTGTTAGGCGCCGGTACAATCAGCGAGCAGGTGATTTCGCAATTGCGCGATCGGAGTATTGGCAATTTGTATCTCACGAACCGGTCTCGCGAAAAAGCGGAGGAATTTGCCCGCCAATATAACGGCAAAGTCGTCGAGTGGGGCCAGTGGGACATCGCCTTGAAGCTTCCGGACGTTATTGTCTCCGCTGTCGGCGTGCAGGATCCGCTTTTGACCAAGGCGATGATTGAGCGTGCAATGTCGGCTCGCGGGAATCGCGCGCTGTTTCTGATGGACTTGGGCATGCCGCGGAATATTGATCCGGCCGTTGCCGGACTGTACAGCGTGTACTTGTATTCGATGGAAGATCTGACCGGGATTGTAGAGCAGAACCGCAACTCGCGGCAGAGCGAAGTGCCGAAAGCGGAAGCGCTGGTGGAAGAACACATTGGCAAATTCATCTCCTGGCAGGCTAGCGTGGAATTGACGGGTCTTTTGGATGTGCTGCGGAGTACGCTGAAGGACCGCCGAGCGGCGTTCTTGCAAGAGAAGTTCTCTGGCGAGAACCATTTCAGCGCTCAGGACCGCGAGCAGATTGGCGGGTTGATGGATGAGTTGATGGACAGGCTGTTGGTGCGTCCCGCGGAACGGCTGCGCGCCGAGAAAGAGCACCGCAAGAAAATTCAGAGTGTCGAAGCAATTCGTGATTTGTTTCTATCCGACCGGGAGAAACCGTGAGGTCCCTTCGAATCGGCAGCCGAGGCAGCATCCTTGCACGCTGGCAGGCAGAGTTCGTGCGGAAGCAATTGTTTCAGATAACCGGGGTCGAGGCGGAGATCGTCATTATCAAGACTTCCGGCGACAAGATGCAGCAGGCGGCGCTGACGCAGATTGGCGGGAAGGGAATTTTCATTAAGGAGCTGGAAGAGGCGCTGTTGGACGAAAGTGTGGACTTGGCGGTGCACAGCGTAAAGGACATCCCCACGGACACCCCAAGCAGGCTACATTTTCCGGCGGTATGCCGGCGCGATGACGTTCGGGATTGCCTGGTTTCGCACAGCGGGGCAGGTTTGGCAAACCTGAAACCGGGAGCGCGGGTGGGCACAAGCAGCCTGCGGCGGCAGGCGCAATTGCGCCATGCACGGCCGGATTTGGATGTTCGCGAGCTCCGCGGGAACGTGGACACGCGGCTGCGTAAAGCCGAGAGCGGCGAATACGAGGCGATCGTCCTGTCGAAAGCAGGGCTTGACCGGCTGGGATGGAGCCAGCGAATTACGGAGACATTATCGACGGACATTTCCCTACCAGCCGTGGGGCAAGGAGCGATCGCCATTGAGTCGCGGCTGAAAGATCAAGAAGCCGCTGAAGTTTTGGAAAAGTTGGACGACTTGGAAACACGCAACGCTGTTATCGCGGAACGTTCGCTGCTGGCGAAGTTGCAGGGGGGCTGCCAAGTGCCCATTGGCGCATGGGCCCGCATGGAACGGGGCGAACTCGTGATGGACGCGGTTGTCTGCTCCGTGGATGGCGCCCAGTATGTTCGGCAACGTGCTGGTGCACCCGTGGATCAGGCGGCGCAACTCGGAGAATACATGGCCGGGGTATTGATTGAAGCCGGAGCGCGCAACATCTTGGACGAGGTGAGCCGCGCCCGTGGGTGAAGCCGGCCGATCATCGCTGCATGGGAAGCGTGTTGTGATTACTCGCGCGAAAGAGCAGAGCGGAGATCTGTTTCAACGATTGCTAGCCCTTGATGCCGTTCCCATTTGCGCGCCGCTGATTCGGTTTGCTCCGGCCGACGAGAGTGGTCCGTTAGACGTAGCTCTACGAAACCTGGACGATTTTGACTGGCTGTTCCTGACAAGCCAGAATGCACTTCGCTTTGTTCTCGAGCGCGCCAGGGTTCTCGGTATCTCGCTGACGCAACAGGCTACCGCGATTCGCGTCGCGGCCGTCGCTCCCGTCACGGCTGCGGCAGCGGAGAAAGCTGGCCTGGCGGTGAGCTACGTCAGCATGAAGCACCAGGGAATCGGGCTGGCGGAAGAACTTGGTCCTCAACTGCAGGGCCGAAGAGTGCTCCTCCCCCGCAGCGACAAGGCAGACCGTGAACTGCCTGAGGCCTTGCGTAAGGTGGGCGCTGAGGTCGTCGACTTGATCGCTTACCACACGCTCGAAACACAAACTGAAGAAAACAAGTTGCCTGATATTGTCAGGCAGGGCGAGATGGATGCTATTGTTTTCTACAGCCCTTCAGCGGTGCACCGTTTTCTGGACATCCTTAGGAGCGAGCAGACGGAGATGGCGAAACGCAAGACGTTGTTTGTGGCCATCGGTCCGGTAACGGCTGCCGCTCTGAGAGAATCGGGAGTCAAGCGAATCGCGCAGGCTGCCGACACCGCTACCGGCGCCGTGCTCGAAGCATTGAGCGGCGCATTTGGTTCGGCCGCGCCGAAGACTTCCGCAGGAGCGAAAATAGAATGAGTTTCCCTTTACACCGCCCGAGGCGGTTGCGCCGTACCGAGAAGCTGCGCAACCTGGTTCGGGAGCGGGACATCAACACTGCCGGATTCATCTACCCCATGTTCGTACGTCCTGGCGCGAAAGTTCGCCATGAGGTTGATTCGATGCCCGGGGTCTATCAGCAATCCCCGGATGTGATCGTCGAAGAATGCCGCGAAGTAGAATCGCTGGGGATTTCGGGTGTCATTCTGTTCGGCTTGCCGGAATCAAAGGATCCGCGGGGGATGAGTTCGCTGGCCTCCGATGGTGTTGTGCAGAGGGCAATCGAAGGAATCAAGAAAGCGAATTTGAAGCTGCTGGTGATTACCGATGTTTGCCTATGCGAGTACACGGATCACGGGCATTGCGGGCTAGTCAAAAACAACGAAATTCTGAACGACGAAACACTGCAGATACTGAGCGAGCAGGCGCTATCGCACGCGCGGGCGGGGGCTGACATTGTTGCGCCATCGGACATGATGGACGGCCGGATAAAAGCGATTCGCAACAAACTGGACGAACACGATTTCGAAAATACACCGATTATGGCGTATTCCGCAAAGTTTTGTTCGGCGTTTTACGGGCCTTTCCGCGAGGCGGCGGATTCCGCTCCCAAAATGGGCGATCGCCGCAGCTACCAGATGGACTCAGCCAACGCGCGGGAAGCATTGCGGGAAGTGCAACTGGATTTGGAAGAAGGCGCCGATGTCGTAATGGTGAAACCCGCCCTGGCATATCTGGATGTCATCCGGTTGGTACGCGACCATTTCGACGTTCCGGTCGCCGCCTACAATGTGAGCGGCGAGTATTCGATGGTCAAGGCGGCGGCTCAGAAGGGCTGGGTGGAGGAAAAACGAATTGTGCTCGAGATTCTGTTGGGAATTCAGCGGGCGGGAGCCGAAATCATTCTGACCTACCATGCCAAAGACGCGGTGCGTTGGCTGAAGTCCTGAAATCATCAAAGGTGCTTCAATGAGCGGAACACACTTAGTTGTGAAACCCGAGCGGCGCCGCTCGCGGGAAATTTTCGAGAGAGCCGAAAAGGTGCTTGTCGGAGGAGTGAACAGCCCTGTGCGGGCCTTTCGTTCAGTAGGTGGCGAGCCGCTGATTATCGAGAAGGGTAGCGGGCAACACCTTTACGACGCGGACGGCAACGCGCTGCTCGATTACGTGTGCTCGTGGGGCGCCATCCTGCTCGGTCATGCGCACCCGGCGGTGAGCGCGGCGATTGCGGAGCAGGCGCACCGCGGCACGAGTTTTGGTGTGACCACAGAACTGGAACTGGAGCTGGCCAATCTCATCACGAAAGCGATTCCGTTCCTCGAGAAAGTGCGCTTCGTTTCGAGCGGTACGGAGGCCACGATGAGCGCCATCCGGCTCGCGCGGGGCGTGACGAAGCGAGATTATATTGTGAAGTTTGAGGGTTGCTATCACGGCCACGCGGACAGCTTTCTTTCCCAGGCCGGCTCGGGACTCGCTACGCTCGGTATCGCGGAGTGTCCCGGGGTCCCTCAGGCGTTGGCGGGGCTTACGATGAACGTGCCGTACAACGACCTGAATGCGGTCGAGCGTCTGTTCACCGAGCATAAAGATAAGATTGCGGCAATTATCGTTGAACCGGTCGCCGCAAACATGGGAGTGGTGCTGCCACAAGATGGTTTCCTGAAGGGACTGCGTGAAGTCTCATGGAAACACGGAGCGTTATTGATTATCGATGAAGTGATTACGGGCTTCCGGCTGCGCAACGGCTCGGCGCAACAGGTGCTGGGCGTCGAAGGCGACCTGACCACCATGGGAAAAATCATTGGTGGTGGTGTTCCGGTGGCTGCCTATGCCGGCCCGGCCGAACTGATGAACAACGTCGCTCCGCTGGGTCCCGTCTATCAAGCCGGGACGCTGGCCGGGAATCCTCTGGCGATGCGCGCTGGGATCGCCACGATGAAGGAACTGAGCAAACCGGGCCTATACGAAGGCGTGAACGCATTGGCGAAAAAGCTTGTGGTTGGTCTCAGCAAGGCGCTTGAGGATGCCGGGTTCAAGGCGCAGGTGAATAGCATCGGCTCACTGTCCACGGTGTTCTTTGCGCCGCAGCCTGTCAATGACTATTCAGACGCCAAACGCTCGGATACAAAACTGTATGGGCGGTTCTTCCGCGAGATGTTGCAGCGGGGAGTGTTACTTGCGCCTTCGCAGTTTGAAGCGGCCTTCGTTTCTGCCTCCCACACCGCGGCAGACATTGATCACACCATCAACGCAGCTCAAGAGTCCCTCAAAGAGATAGCAGCGCAGCCGGCGGTTTGACCTAGGCGAGAGGAGAGCGGGAGGGAATGCGCGAGGTCATCGAAGCGCATGAAGCGCAAGATGGGCAGCTGATGCTCCCGGTGGCAGTTACGCTGTCGATCCTCGCGGTACTGGTGGCGATCGCCACACTACTCGGACACCGCGCGAACACGGAAGAAATCATTCTGCAAACCAGGGCCACCGACCAATGGGCTTTGTTCCAGGCCAAGAATATCCGGCTGCATGAAATGCAGGGCTTCGCGGATTTGCTGGCAACGGTGTCACCCGTAGATAAAGAAAAGGCAGAAGTTCTGCGCGAAAAGTACCTGAAAGAGACCGAGCGATACGAGAAAGAAAGGGAAGAGGTCGGCGAACTGGCCAAGGAGCTCGAAAAGGAAAGGGAATTCGTGAGCCGGCGCGCCGACCGCTACGAAGCAGGTGAAGTCATCTTGGAAATTGCGTTGATCATTTGTTCGCTGACGCTGTTGACGAAAAAGCGAATTTTCTGGTTATCCGGAATTGGGCTTGGCCTGATCGGACTATGCGCCGCTTTGAGCGGCTTTCTAATTCATTGATTCCGAGGCATCCGCTGGCCTAGGCAACCGAGGGAGGCCGGGTGCTTCGCAGGATCGCAATTTCCTCCCGTAATTTCTCGAAGTTTGACAGCAGTTCGCGGTGGCGGGTGTCGTCGACATCCGGTTTCTTGCCGATGAAGGAGAGTGTGCCGCCAGGTTCCAGGATGCATTGGTCCACTTCGGCGAGCGACCCAAATCCCTGCTTGCGCGCAGCGGCTTCCAGTTGAGCGATGGTGATCAGCTCTCGCCTCAGGTGCTGCGGCCGCACTCTGCCTCCTTCAATGAGAACATCAGCCTTGCCTTCCACCCATTGGTCGAGCTTCTTGTGGTTGTATAAAAACCGAACTACAAGATAATTGATAGCCAGCAGGGAAGTTGCACCGAGCAAGCCGCCGGTTACGGTATTGTCATCGCCGATGATGGCGTTCTGCACCGTATTCGACAGCGTCAATAAAACGACCAAATCGAATGGATTGAGCTGCACCAGTTCACGTTTTCCCGACAGGCGCAGCATCAGCACGAGAAAAATATAGACGACCACCGGGCGCAGGATTTTCTCGGCGACGGGGACGGCAAGGACGAACATATCTTTCCACATTTCGTGCATAGCGCAGCGACCTCCGGGAAATTGGCAGTTGTATCATAGGCACTGAATTGGCTTTCGACGAGCAGCGAGCGTAACATGGGGAAAGCAGGTCCAGAAGAGCAGTGTGGGGGCGTGTACCTGTCCTTTCGGACAGTCCATTTCTCGCACGGTGTTGTAGTATCTCGATTTACGCAGTCGGTTCTTTTGTTTATGGTTAAACGGAGAAGGTCTGATTCTCTGCGCGTGAGGGGTCTGCAGATTAAAGAACGGAGGCTTCAGGAAGTTCCGCCCGCGGTTTCAGGCCGCACCGTACGGCGCGAAGCGGCAAATTCATGACCCAGAGAATGGACACAGAGCCGGGAATACGGCTCGGCCCAGCGCAGCTTGCCAATCTGGTCGACGTTACAAGCGAACTCATTGCCATTCTCGCCGCGGATGGTTCCTTTCAGTTCACCAACGCCACTCTTCGAACCGTGCTTGGCTACCCTGCCGAGCACCTGCTCGGGCGAAGCATTTATGCCGTCGTGCACGCGCTGGATGCCGAGGAATTCCGCGAGTATCTGCGTAAGCTCACCACGCACAGACTAGCGTCCGTTTCGGGGCGATGCCGGTTGCGTTGCCAGGATGGTTCGTGGCGTTGGGTTCAATTTTCCTGCCACGACAAGATGGCAGAGCCAGGGGTCGAGGGATTGGTTTTCCTGGCGACCGACGTGACGGCGCTGCATCGCATGGAATCCGAGCGCCAGGTGATCTCCGACATCGTCCACGCGCTGAACGAAACCTCCAATCTGGATCAGCTTCTTTGCCGCATTCACGAGGCCTTGCAGCGAATTCTATCTGCAGAGAACTGCTTCGTGGCCTTGCACGCTCCGGAGAACGACACGTTCCAGTTTCCATTTTTCGTCGACGAGTATGACAGCGCCCCGGCACCGCAGAGGGTTGGGCGGAGTTGCACGGCGTACGTTTTCCGCACCGGCCAAGCGAAGCTGATTCCGCAGACGGAATTCGACCGGCTCGCGGCTCTCGGCGAAGTGGAGCTTGTCGGTTCCCCGTCGCCCGGATGGCTCGGCGTCCCTTTAAAGACCCCGACGGCCACGATTGGGGTGCTCGTCGTACAGCACTATCAGAATGAGCATGCCTACGATCAACGCGACCTGGAGTTTCTCGAATCGGTCGGCGGGCATATCGCCCTGGCGATCGAGCGGCGTCGGGCTGAGGAAGATCTTCGCAAGAGCGAATCAATGCTGCTGCTCCTGTTTGAGCGCAATCCCTTGCCGACTTGGCTGTACGAAATGGAAACGCTCAAATTCATTCGCGCTAATCAGGCAGCGCTCGAACTCTACGGATACTCGCGGGAAGAATTCGAAAATATGACCATCTTGCAGATCCGGC
>Ga0306921_10001495_pt1 | contig 22716 bp, 18 predicted proteins | sample sta12Cox44000080_FD_203760 | JGI IMG/M metagenome (GOLD analysis project Ga0306921, IMG submission 203760) | Lab enrichment of tropical soil microbial communities from Luquillo Experimental Forest, Puerto Rico - statoxic.12C.oxic.44.000.080 (v2)... | ecosystem: Environmental > Terrestrial >...
CGTCGCTCAGTACGCACGCATGCACTTTCTCGCCGACCAGAACACCCCGGTTGAAGCTCGCCGTCACGTGCTCCAGCGCAGAGGAGGTGCGGCTACTCCTGCCGGCCCAACTATCCAGAGCCCATAACAACAGGTGTACTCCATGAACCACCGGAGCGCCGAAAACCGTCCTGCGCGCAGCCACCTCATCCATGTGCATGGGGTTGAAGTCTCCGGACAGAGCTGCAAAACTCCTCTGGTCAGCAGGCGTAAAGATTTTTTCAGCCACAATCGTCATAAATTTGGGCAAAGGCTCTCGCCTGGATTACTCGCTGAATTTTGTGGCAAAGAAATAAGGATGCCCAAAAAGGTGCATGAAATACTGGATTTTGCAACAACCCGATACACTGTTTCGGAGCATCTAAAAGTGACGACTTGTCGTATATCACAATTTCGCTTCTTGTTCTACCACCATCGTCCCGTTTACTAGGCCAGCTGGCGAAACGCCGCCACCAGAGCATTGAAGTGTTCCAAAACTTCATCGCGGAACTTGATGTTGCCGCGCCATCGAATCAGAAACGGTACGCCCGGTGCGTCGATGCGGCAGTTCTCGGACGCGGTGCACAATTCTCAGAAACTTGAATGAGCGCGCGAGCCTCTTCGACGGTGCAGGCGCCGCCGACACATGTCCGCACGCGTCTGCGGTTCTGTTCGCGGACTCGAAAGATCGTTCAGAAGTCGGAAATAAAAACGCGCGAAGCTGGCTCGCTGAAAGCGACTGAAGAGAGCGGTAGCCTAGGAGAATGCAAACGTACTAGCGCTCGTCCGGCCGCACCTGCCACATCTCGCCGTTCCTTGTTTTGGCCGTCAGATCATGCTGCTTATGAACAAGTAAGCCCACGGCTGCTTTCGCCATAACGTCCCGAAGCACTCCGTGGCCGTCGCCGGCGTCGCATGGCTGCGTCATGACGTTCGTCCCTTGAGACACACAAGGAATCGGGAATTTTTGCGGTGGCATTCCGACCGCGTCGAGCAAAACCGTGAGTCCGCCATCCTGGCCGCCGGACCAAGCCATCTACCTCGCGGTCGGCGAGACGATGGCGTACTCAACGCGTGCACGCCAGCATTGCAGCCACTGCGCGAGCGTGAGAAAGGAGAGAGTGGCTCATTCGCGACCTGTTACACTTTTCAATGGCATGCGCCTCAATGATGCTCTTCAAATTGCTGGACGAATCGGCGGGATAGGTAAGCGAAGTGTACATCTTCTTTGCGGCTTTACGCCCCTGCACTTACAAGCCTATGTAAAAGCGTATCTTAGGTTAAGGTTTCCGGAAGTCTCGATTCAAGTGCTTCCGGGGCTCTACGGCGATCTCGAAGGGAATCTGGAACGCGCCCTCGGTCAATCTGCCGATGGAGTGATTGCCGTTATTGAATGGGCAGATCTCGATCAAAGGTTAGGTTTTCGCGGAAACGGTGGTTGGCGGTCACAGACAATCGACGATATTGTTGCGCAAACCGAGGAAAAGTGCTCGCGTCTGCAGATGAAGCTGGAAGCCTTGGCTCAGAAGATCCCTGTAACGCTCATTTCTCCCACTCTGCCGCTTCCTCCGCTGACTCAAAACTCGCCGGTACAGACCAGCAAGCTCGAACTTCGTCTGAATTCTATTCTTGGGGAGTTTCTCCTTAAAGTTTCCGGGTGCGGGGGCATTCGTCTGATGAGCGCTTCGCGCCTTGCGGCCTCATCACCACATCACACGCGTCACGATGTGAAAATGGAGCTAGCGACCGGATTTCCTTATTCGCTGCCACATGCGGATGAGCTTGCCCGCTTGGGAGTCCGTTGCCTTTTTCCGGATGAGCCAAAGAAAGGGCTGATTACCGACCTCGACCAAACGCTTTGGAAGGGCATTCTAGGCGATCTAGGCGCAAACGGGGTCTCGTGGTCTGTGGAGGACAAGTCACAGATTCATGCTCTATATCAGCAATTACTGGATTCTCTCGCTGAATCCGGCGTGCTTGTGGCCATCGCCTCGAAAAACGATTTCTCGTTGGTAAACGAGGCATTATCTAGAACCGATCTGCTTATACGTCCGGAGTCAATCTATCCGGTCGAAGCCGGCTGGTGGCCCAAGTCCGAATCGGTTCGCCGGATATTGAAAGCGTGGAACATCGGCGCTGGCAGTGTCGTGTATATTGACGATAGCCAGATGGAATTGTCAGAGGTTGCAGAGAAGTTTCCACAGATCGAGTGTTTGTTGTTTCCGTCATCCGATTCAGCCGGGATATTGGCACTGCTAAAGCATCTTCGAGAAATATTCGGCAGAACCGAAATCCGTGAAGAGGACCGCCTGCGCGTTGCGAGCCTGCGCGCTTCGAATGAAATGCACACCGATGTTTCAGAGGCTCATTCAGATGAATTCATTGCACGACTTCAAGCGAAGTTAACACTTGAGGATAGCCAAGCTGCCAGTGGGCGAGCTTTTGAACTGGTAAACAAAACCAATCAATTCAATCTCAACGGTCTTCGCTTTACCGAGGCCGAATGGCACATGCGCTTCAGCCGTCCAGACTCGTTCTTAATCACTGTTTCCTATGAAGATCGCTTTGGGCCATTAGGACGAATTGCCGTAGTGGGCGGAAGCTGTCAGGGTAACCATTGCGTTGTGGACATTTTCGTGTTGAGTTGCAGGGCTTTTTCGCGCCACATTGAATTTCAAATACTGCGACGATTGTTTGAAAAGTCCGGTGCCGAATCGGTCCTTTTCATGTTCAAGCCGACCGAAAGAAATGGCCCCATTCAAGCGTACCTTAGCCAGTTCGGTTCGTTGGAAAACATGGCTGCCGGGGGACTTGAGGTCTCATCAGAGGCCTTTGTTAAGGCCTGCCCAAAACTTCACCACGAGGTCATCGAAAAATGGACGATGTAGAGATCAGAGAAAAGCTGTTGAAGTGTTTCTCCGCTGTTTTCCCGGAATTGAATCCGGTTGACATCCAGTCTGCGAACATTGAGAACACAAGCGGGTGGGATTCAATCGCGCATGTCACACTCCTCACGTTGGTGAGCGAAGAATTTGGCGTGGAGGTGGACTTCGAAAAGTTTGAAAGTGCTATTTCGTTTTCTGCGTTCTTGATCCTCATTGCAGAAACTGCTTCCCCTGGATGCTCCTAAACTTCACCCTATCGGCTATGTTGTTTCCTCCATTGCCGAAGCCTTGGGTGTCGGCTTTTGCACGGTCGGTTCCGGCCAGATATGCGGACCATATACAAAAAGGCGACTGTGCTGTTTTTGGAATTGCCTGACGGCGTGAAACTGCTACTTCTTGTCGAGTGGCTTCAATCCTCGCAAGAACTCTTGATAGGATTTGTCCACTGACAAGGGGACGGTGACTTTGGCGAGAGGTTTGGCTTTTTGACATCCGACGAGGGTATGCGACGGCACGTTCGAATTGACGACAGAGGATGCGCTAACAACAGCGCCTTCTCCGATCGTGAGAGTGGCACCGGCAGTTACCGTCAGAACGCTGTTTGCTCCGATCATAGCGTTTTTTCCGACTATAATTCGCCCTGATCCTCGTGTATGGGCCAACAAAATCGATCGGACAGCTACCTGGGCGCCATCTTGAAGCTCAATACACTCGGGGTACTCATTTTCCAGATACACATCATCGCCGATGAAAACTCGCCCCGTAATGTGTACGCCGCGCAGCTTGTGCAGAAACGGACGCAAGGTTGATCCGCCCGGCCCGAACCGGGCTATTAGCGCAAGAATCCGGTTTGCCGACCTTCTGATGAATGATTTCTTCATGCTTCCCCCGTTGCTTTCAGTGCTTTAGCAACCCGCCTTGCAACCTTCATCAGTCCCTTGTGGCGCGACAAAGTGCCATCTCGAAACTCGGAGAGCCCCCGGCGAACGAACACGCGGGCATTGTGAGCTACTCCGAAGCTGCGGACTGGAAGGGGTTGCACTGTCTGGTCAAGAATTTCGATGTTTTTCGGTTGCCTCTCATTGGTCTCGATTTCTATCTTCAAGAAACCATCCTCAAACCCAAAGGGAGTGCTCGTTCCGTCAACTAGTACGTCCTTTACGATGCTCGAATCGGGCTCCAGCTTGCTAAGAACATGCCGACACGGCTCTGCCCCTCGGGGAACAAGTTGGAATCTGCGTGTAAAGAACCGCACTTCAGTGCAACCATTGTCGAGGCGCCTTCTCAAGTTGCTTCGCATGAGCTGAGTGGTTAAGCTCGGCCACGATAGCCGTGGCTCGATTCTCTGAAGCGCAGCCACAACCTCTTCGATTGCTTTACAGTCGTCACGGAAGAACTCGTGGTGTTCAACCAAAAGCGCAGGCTTGCCGAGAAACAAATCTAAAGCGAATTCGCACGCATCGCGTGGGTATCGTCGTTGAAAAATGGGAAAGCCACCAAAGCAAGTTACGGCCGGCCAGAGAAAGTCGGCGATTTTGAGATCATCAGGCTCGTAGTCGGTTGGAAAACAAGTGGAGTTCACAGCGGCGATGTAGTTTGCCGACCGCAGCGCCTGGATTGCTGCCTTTGAAAACTGTCCCTGCGGAAAAACCATCACGTCTTCGAACGGGGCTCCAACGCGCTTCTGGTGCTTCTCCATGCGTTGTATACCGAGAGCGGCTTTTTGTGCTAATACAGACGCAGACCCCAATCGGAACTCATGATTAGTGTGATCGCAACCGTGGACGCAGATGCTCAGATTCGAATCAGGACCGAGAAGCCGGGCAGTGGAACGGCGTGACGAGCGCCAATGATTCCACGGGATGAAGGCGACAGACGTGCCATACCCCAAACGTTGCATCGAAGTCTTCAGGTTCTCAAAATCGAGTACTCCGTATTTCTTTGTCAATAAAGGGTCGTCGATAATGAGCCGGGCGGTCGCCTCGTCGCCGTGCCAGCAACTCTCGGGAAAGCAATGACGCAAGAAAATGAGTGGTGGAAGGAATGGAATGCAGTCGTCTCCTGGACCAGTTTCGCGGCTAAGCCGTGTGCTTAGGGCTGGTATACGACCGGCGAGAAGAAACAGATCACGGGTTGGCGCCCGGAACCGAACAAACATCGGACGTTCGTTGGCCGCCATAATCGTGTCAACCGATCCGCATCCTGGTCGAATCTCCAGCGCGGACGTCGAATGTTCCTTGTTTGTCGAAAGACTCTGTCCCGCAAGTTGTGCGCATAATTCTCTGGCTTCGTGAGGTAAAGAGTATCGGACGGTTTGGATAGGTTGCAGAGTAAGTCCACGAATCATTCCATTCGTGAGCGCCGTCAGTGCGTCATTGGTCTCGGCAGCGGAAGGAAAGCCGTAAACCAGAATCTCCGAAAAGCGATCATCCAACAACTGTTGTAAGGTGATTCCCGGACTTACAGCGCCATGAACTTGGCGAAGTGTTTCCATGCGCATCGCCAAAGCGCAGGGGCCAGGCCGAACCGGGTACAGGAGTTCATGTGCGGAACTCCCGTCGCACTCAAATGGCAGAATCTCAGTGGGAACGCCCACAAAAGTTGCTATCTCTGATAGTCGTGCATCCTCGATCGCGCCATCCGGACTCGAAATGATTAACAGTCGTTTCATAAAGGAAGGTCTCTGTCTTCGGAGTAATGATAAATTCTATGGCAGTCGAGCCCGGCGCTGCAAAGTGCAATCCGGATATGGCGGCGCAGCGCGCTGTGTGCTGGGTTGGTGCGTAGACACCGTCGCGAACGCGAGCTTCCATCCTCACGTTTTGGTGATTGACGAGGTTGACTATCTGACCTGCGGGCCCGGCGCCACCACTGTTGCGCCTACAGGTAGGACCCCAAGTCCTTCTGGAAAATCTACGACAGCATTTACAACAACCAGGACGTCATCACCGCTTCCGACGTCTTACCAAAAGATGCTCGATTGAGGTGTTGGTGCGGCTGGTCGGAGTCGAACCGACAACGGGGAAATCCCCAGCGGATTTTAAGCCCGCCGCGTATGCCAATTTCGCCACAGCCGCACCGGGCGTTTACGCGGCGAACTCAGGATATCACGCAAGCCGAAAGGACGTCGCGTCTCGAAGGCGTGCTGTGCCAAACCGTGCTAGCATTCTTTCGCGTTTGGGCCAAGTAACCTCTGTCTCGGGAGATCGCGCATGGGGCGCAACATTGCCTATTGGATCACAACCGGATTGCTTGCCGCGGTATCGCTTTTTGCGGGTTTCTCATACCTCTCCGGCAGTCCGCAAGCCGTTCAGGGCTTCGCACACGTGGGATATCCGCAACAGCTGCGCACTCTGTTGGGTATCGCCAAAATCCTCGGCGCCATTACACTTCTGGTACCCGGCTTGCCATCACTGAAAGAGTGGGCGTACGCCGGTTTCACGTTCGCATGGATCGCCGCGTTCGTCGCTCATTATTTGGCGAAGGACGGCCCGATAGCCTATATGCCTCTCTTTTTGCTGGTCCTTTTGGCGGTTTCGAATCTGACCCGCCCCGTATCTCGTCGGTGGACCCTGAAGGCTATTGCCTAGACCCTCACGGCGAGTCGCAACGGCAAGGTTCTTTTGCCTTGTCACAAAGTCCAGTGCAGTGATACACAACTTTAGCTCAGCCCCAATCCGCTCGGGGGGAGACCTATGAGAATCTTCGTCGCAGCGGCCGGGCTCGTTTTCGCCCTCTTTTCCGTCGTGGCTACGCAGACCCTGGAAGCTCCGACTGGTTTTGACAACAAGAGCAACGGGTTGGTAGATGACGCAACGCATCAGGCGGATCAAGCCAAATTCGAGGAAGTCGAACAGCTCACGGACGGTCTCGGGCCTTTGTACAATGCGCAGTCCTGCCGTGAATGCCACCAAAATATTGTCTCCGGCGGGCCGTCGCAAGTCTCCGAGCTCCGCGTGGGACATCTGGGGCCCGACGGCCGCTTTCGCTTGCCGGAGATTCCCATCGCCCAGGGAGCGGAAATCATCAAGGGCCGCTCTCTCGTGAATGATCGAGCCATTTGTCCGAACGCTGCTTTTCCGGACAAAGAAATTCAGGAACGTGTACCGCCAACGGAAACGATTCGCACCTTCCGGCTTTCGGTCAACCTTTTGGGCGATGGTTTTGTGGAGGCGCTTGCCGATCAAACCTTGATGGATCTCTCGAAGGAGCAGTGCAAATCAACTCACGGCAAAATTTGTGGCCAGATTCTGAATGTGCCTATCGTCGAGGCGCCGGGACAGATGGGCGTGGGTCGGTTCGGCTGGAAGAATCAACATGCCAGCCTGCTTTCCTTCGCGGGTGACGCCTACCTCAACGAGATGGGCATCACCAATCGTCTTCAGCCCGATGAGATAACCAACATCTGTAACGCCGCCAACGAACCGAATGACAGGCCCGGTCCGGACGGCCTTTCCGATATCGACCACTTTGCCCGTTTCATCCGCGCAACCAAAGCGCCTGCTCGTGATGCGCAACTCGCCAGCAGTGCCGCGGCGCAAAAGGGTCTCACGTTCTTCAATAAAATCGGCTGCGCCATTTGCCACGTCGAAACGCTCACGACCGCTCCGGCGGGCACGAAGATCAATGGAGGTACCTTCACGATTCCCGCCGCCCTCGGCTCGCTGGCATTCCACCCCTATAGCGATTTCCTGATGCATAACGTCGGGACTGGCGACGGAATACTGCAGGCCACCCCGGAGCATTACGGACACAAGGTCTTCCAACAGATGTCCGCCTATATCTCGAAGCAGGACTTCGAAAGCAGCAGAAACAAGATTCGCACGGCTCCCCTGTGGGGCGTGCGCCTACGTTCGCGCCTGATGCACGATGGCAGCTCGCTTACACTCCAGGATGCGATCAAACGCCACCGGGGCGAGGCCAGCGAGGTCATCGAGCAATTTCACAGCTTGCCACGCGCCGACCAGGACGCCGTGATCGAATTCCTGACCTCCTTATAACAAGCACGAGGGGCGGTCTCAGCTGGCAATTGCGCTCGCCAAGCCCACCGTTTCTCGTACGTAATTGTGACGCTCGACCGCATCCAGCAGGAACGCCGCGAGTGCGCGGAACGAGAGCGAGTACCCGGCCGAGGGTAGCGCGTCGCGTTCGGTCCGATACCGCTCCTCGGAGCCAGCGGTCAGCCGCGGGGGGCGCGCGATGGTCCAATCTAGTGACGCGGCTCGCACAATCTCTTCTGCCGCGCCGAGGTCGCGTCTTATGTAGGTCAGTAGCCATCGGAAAAAAGTAAAGAACGCGCCATGCCCCGGAAATAGCACCGCGGCCGATACCAGCACCAGCCGGTTCACTCCCGTTCTCTGCATCGCTTCGATCGTGCTGGCTGCACAATCCTGAACCAAGGTATGCGGGCGAAACGCCAGTGGCGGTCGCACACCGAGCGCCGAAATCACCGCATCATGCCCGGGCACCGCTTCCGCCAGCTGTTCCACGGCTCGCGGATCTCCGCGCACCACTTTCAGCCGCGGATGCGGTCTCGTGATCTTTTGCGGCGAACGCACAAACGCTGTGACTTCATGAAATCGGCCTAGGGCTAGATCGATGACCTGGGATCCCGTATGGCCATTCGCACCAAGAAGAAGGATTCTCACAATTGCAATTCTCCTCTCCGCGACCCTCCTTCTCAGATGGAACCGCAAGATAATCCGTCACAACCACTCCCGCCGTGCTGCGCTCGTGGAACCACGCTTCCGCCCCCGTGACGTTGGTCACAGCCTCCTGTGACGCCCCACCGGCTCGGTCACCGTCTTCGCTTTCGACGAAGGCCAGGGTCTCACCGAACGCACGGCTTCTTTCGACGCTCTGGTACCAGTTATCGAAGGCGAAGCGGAGTTCGCCATCGCGGGGAAACCTGTGACCGAACATTTGGGCGGAATGCTTCAGTTACAGGCGACCCGTGATTGGCGGTTTGACCAGCAAGGCAGGCCGCCAATTTCTTTGTTGCGTCAGATCCCTCACATCGTGTTCCACCGTGGCAAGCCGGATGACAGGCATGTAGGCCTTTACGCATTAGGTCGCGCTCCTTGTTCCGTTGCCTACGGTTTCGGCCCGGTTTCAAACATCAGAGAGTACGGCCTTCTATTGATTACGAGAAAGCGTTGGCCCGTTAAAATCGTTGCGGTCTTTTTCCGCCCTTCGGTTGCCGAGCCCGTTTGAACTGCCCTGGTCGGAAGCGGTTTAAATCGAGGTTCGGCAACCGAGTCTTACCCGGCTGACGAAGATCACTTCCCGGCAAATTCCCCGGCCATGTTAAGCAATCGGTGTCCGCCCAACGACAACCCGATGACGGGCAATACCATGTCGGTGACCGTGTAATCGTCTCGTTGTCGTCGGGTCGAGTCGCAGAGGCAACAATAAGAGCGATCATCTATTTCGAGGGCGGCCCACAAGTGCAGGTCGACTTTGGGAATGATGTCACCGCACTCGTGAGCCTGTCGCAGATTCGTCTGCAGGATCAATGAGTCACGCGCAAAACAAAAGGGAGGCCGTCGTCCGACAACCTCCCTGGTTTTCGGAAATGAAAAATCTGGCAGCTACATCTTTTGTCTGGCAAGGGCCGCTCGGCGGCCCGCCGCCGACTTTCGAGCGATAGTCTTTCGAGTGGATGAACCTTCATTCTTGGCAGGGGCCGTCATTAAGTTGGCCTTCTTGGTGGACTTCAGCGATTCGATCAAGCTCTTCTTTTTCATGATAATTGCTTCTCAGCGTTGGATTCGACCAAAAAACAAAGGAGGCTGATCCAGCGGCCAGCCTCCCCGAATCCGAATTGATCTGCCCGTTTTAGCCGACCGACTTGGCTCTCTTCATCCTTACGGTGATAGTGCGGTTGGCGTTGTCCTTACGGGTAGACCCACCCTCACTCTTGGCCGGCGCGGTGATTACGTTAACCTTCTTGGTGGTCTTGAGCAGGCTGATCAGGCTCTTCTTTTCCATGAACATTGTTCCTCGGAGTTTGGATTCGACTGCCAGTGTCGATAGCTGTTGCGCGGGTCATACCAAACCAGAAAACCTTCAAAGCTGGTACTGGAACTACAGAGAAACAAGCACTTAGTGGTGAGCCAACGAAAACAGGCGGTGAAATTTTGATCGCTGGGTTGAAAATTAACCACTGAGGGTTAGAACTTGACCAAATCTCTACGCTCGCTTTGTGTGTCCACCGTGCTGCTCGGCTGAATCGTTTGGCTAGCAGTCACGCCGATTTTGAGGGGAATTAGGGGACAAACGTCTCCGCGCGCGTGTTCGGGTGAGGGTGAGGATGAGTTGCGCGCGAAAACAATGTCCCCGTCAGGCTGCGCGAATGATACGTAGGTCGGGGGTCTTGTCAAGCAGCTGGAGCAACTTGTGAGGAGCGCTCTCTCTGGCATCGCCTGTCGCGAGTGACAGGTGCAACGCCATCTAAAGTCAGTAATACTGAGGCAACTCAAGCAGGCTCCAGGCCAAACTTGATTCGTTTCCCTCCTAAAGCAACATCCCTTGACCTGGAGCCATTTCTTGTCATGATCCTCCACAGCACCCCGCATCGAAGGGCCACGATTACGGGCATGACAAATTAGCGGGTAGTAGTTTGCCGTTAGGGTTCATCCCCGTAAGCAGGGTTCAGAGGACTTGGTAGGTTCTTTACCTATTCGACTTTCGAGCAGTGGTTCGACAGGCCTTTCCAGTTACCGCCCTCGTTCACGGCCGTCATACTGCAAATAATAGTTCGAGCGCGGTGCTGACCCTCGATCATGGCGTCATAGCTTTCTTTGAAACGCGCCAGCCCGACATTTCCCACGACCTCCGTTTTCATATCGCTGATATCGCTCTTCGTGAACTTATTGTTTGCGGGATCGTTCGCATCTTTGATCAGTTGCGCCTTTGGAATCCACGTCCCGAAGCTTGTGCCTTCGACATAACCACCAACCAAATTCGCTTCCATCCACTTGGCGTCATTGTCGGTCTGAGCTTTGTTGGCCTGTTCTACCCACTTTTGGAAAGACGCTTTGGAGTCGCTACCGCCTGGAGCAGCAAATCCTGTAAGACTCAGACAAACCGCGCAAAACAATATTCCCAGAATCTTCTTCATAAGTTGGATACTCCCGTCTTTTGAATTTTGTGCAGCGTTGGACCCGGTGAGACTTGGACGTTAGGTGCCGCGAATCTGGCACAGCGTTGACATGAAGTCAAGCGCTCGCCTGGCAGAAGTGCCGCTCGACGACGACCACGACGGCGAATCCGTCCACCACGACGACCACGACATACCTCCCCGCCAGAACGCACACCGCCAGCGCCACTATTGCCACCACCAACACCACCATTGCCACCACCACCAACAACAACGCCAAATCCGGCGACGCCGTCCGATGCCGGCGTCAAAGAACACTGAGTAACTCAGCGGTTCCAATACTCGCACAGAGTCAATTTTCGAATGGATCTTCCAAGACTACGAGCGCATCGCCTCACATAAACGACGCCCGCCACTGATTGGCGTTGGTACACAATTGGGACGCTCTGTTTTATATGTCTGTAAGCTATTGATAATAAGGCGGTGCTGCTCGGTTTGGGGGGAGGACGCAGCACCGCCATGTTTTACGGGATGCGGATCCCTGGAGAGGCGATTCCGCTCCCTGCGAAAAAACTCGCGAACTAACCGCGAACCGTCAGCACCGGGCACGTGGCTCTCGTCACCAAGTTGTACGCAGTCGTCAACGGCACGTGTCCAGCCAAGCTACGCCGCGGCTTGGCTCCCATCACGATCAGGTCTGCCTGGGACTCCCGAGCGGCAATCAGGATTTCCTCCGCGGCCGACCCGAAGGTCACGCGGAATTCCGGTTTGCACCAATTCTCGCCGCCTTCCGGCATCAGCTTCTTCATACGCGTGACGTTGATTTCCCGCTGCCGTGCCGCACTCTCCTCCGTATACGCTGCCGCGCTTTCGATGACATGCAGCAGCGCGAGCGAGGCATTGTGTTCCTGCGCCAGTGAGAACGCGTAAGCTGCCGCTTTTTCGGCGCCTGAGCCAAAGTCGGTGCAGAAGAGAACGTGTTTCAGTTCGATTTCCTGCTGCGGATCGCTTTTAACCCATGGGCCCACCGTCAAAACGGCGGTTTCCGCCTGGCGAAAAATCTCCTCCGCCACCGAGCCGATCAGCATCTTCTGCAGCTTGCCTCGTCGATGCGTCCCGGTCACCACCAAATCGATTTCATGCTTCACGATTAACCTTTCCAGCGTCGGCCAGATGTTGCCTTCGTCCAACAACACTTCGTGGGGAACTCCGCGCAGCTTTCCGGAGATCAAAAGGTCGGTGATGCTTTCCTCCGCCGCCTGTCTCACTTTTTCGTAGGTGGCCTGCGCCAACTGCGGTTCCGCAAACTGAAACGGATCCGGAGTAATAATGTGGGTTAGGTAGATACGCGCGTCATAGCGCCGCGCCAGAGCGATCGCATAGTCCAGAGCCCGATCGGAGATTTCCGAGAAATCCGTCGCGACTAGGATTTTGGTCAGTGATACCCGCTGGGTAACGTCGACGCTGCTTCTTTCTCGTGGTTCCGCAACCTGCGGCATAACTTGCCTCCTCAACCCGATCCCATTCTCGAGATCGATTCGCGTTGCCATTCAAGGAAGTGCAAGTTCGGTACCAGACAAGTTCCCGCTTTCTCATTGCAAATAAAGCGCTAGCAGGGACATCACTTCCTTCAACTGCGCAAACTGCCGCAGCATTCTGCGTCGAATTACCTACTCGAGTGGGGCAACGGGACGGGAGCGCCGGGAAAAACGAAGGGTGCACGGTTCGCACAAAGAAATGCAGCGGCCAGCTCATTCTGACGCCCGTGATCCGGGCATACGCGGTCGACTCTTCGACGCTACGCTTTGGTCAAGCTGGCCGCTGCGATACCGTTTACGACGAATGTGGGCGTCCCTTTTTCCGACGTATCCTTTCGAGCCTTCACCGCGAGCCCGAACGTCGAAAAAGGAACGCCCACGGTTCAGCGTTTCGACAATCGCTCCATTGCCTCATTGCTGAACACTTCGACAAGATGCATCTACGGTGCCGTTTCACCAGGTTTCACGGTCCCAATATTTATTGAAAACAAAAGGTTTGCGTGGGAACACGTTCCGGATTCCTTCTCTCCACTTTTCGAATTGCGGGTTTTCACACCGTGGCGTGGGTTCTCACGCACGCGAGTCGGATGGTGTCGGCCCACAGCTGAGGTCGCAAAGAGCCTCCCCGGGTCAACAATCGAAACGCCTACTACCGGAATCCGCCAGCGGTTGCCAACTGCCCATGCCCTCCGAAGTGCACGTTCTCGGATCGCATTGCGCGATCCCAGTCCAGGAAGCGTGGGCAACCATATCGTAATACGATACATCTTATATAGACAGACGAACGCTTCCGAACGCACGGGTTGGACGTCGCTCCATGACCACCTTGCTCGCGCAATGCGAATCTTCCCAGTCGCCTTTCTGGTACGAAATCCTCGCAGCCGGGGCTGGCCGTCCGTTTTCGGCGCATTTATGCGTCCTTTGCGCAAGGAGTCCTCTATGAAACGATCCGACGATTTTGAGGAACATCCATGGCTTATCGTGCCCGTGGTTCCCGGCCGCGAACGGACCTTACGCCGCTGGAACATTGCGATGATCTCGGCGCTGGTCTTTGTCGTCATGGGAGTATTCGCCATGACGATCACCCCCGAACTTGGGCACGCCTCGGCCGGTTATCACCACGTTCCTCTCAAAGTTGATGAGAACCCGGAGCCCGTAAATCTGGCCGCACTCAAAAACGGATACTCCTCGGTGATCGACCCTGCCTTGCCGGCCGTGGTGAATATCGCTTCCACCAAAGTGGTCAAAGCTCAGGAGGTAGTGCCCGACTTCTTTAACGATCCCCTGTTTCGCGAATTTTTCGGACCGCACGCGCCATCCGAGCCTTCGCAACGACAACCCCAGATTGAACGCGAACACAGCCTCGGCTCAGGTGTGATCGTCAACCCCGACGGATACATTCTCACGAACAATCACGCGATCGAAGGTGCTTCGGACATCGAGATCTTCACCCAAAATAAGCGAAAGTTTCGCGCCAAGTTGATCGGAACCGATCCGCGCACCGATGTAGCGGTCTTGAAGATTGATGTGACCGAGAAGCTGCCATCATTGACCTTGGGCGATTCTTCGCATCTCAAAGTCGGCGATATCGTCTTTGCCGTCGGCGATCCTTTTGGCGTCGGTGAAACTGCGACGATGGGAATTGTCAGTGCCACCGGTCGCGGCTTTGGCGGAGCGATCGAGCATTACGAGGACTTCATTCAGACCGATGCTGCGATTAATCCGGGCAACTCCGGCGGCGCGTTGCTCGACATTCATGGTGACCTCGTAGGAATCAACACCGCCATCATTACCGGCGGGGGCGGGGGGAACGCCGGAGTCGGCGTCGCCATTCCGATCGACATGGTGCGCAACGTGATGGAGCAAATCGTAGATCACGGCAGGGTGATTCGCGGACAGTTTGGCGTAACGGTGCAGAGTGTCGATGCCGATATGGCCAAGGCCTTCAGGCTACCCCAAGGGGGCGGCGCGCTCGTTGCGGAAGTGGCTTCCCGTAGCCCGGCGGCGAAGGCCGGAATCGAACGGGGCGACATCATTCTGGAACTGAATGGCCAGCCGGTGAACGAGCCCGACGATCTCAGCGTCCGTGTTTCCGAGACCGCCCCGGGTTCGACCGTGCACCTGAAACTCTCGCGTAATGGACAGATGCGCAATGTCGATGTGACCCTCAGCGAGCTGCCGGAAAAAGCCGAGACTGCGGCACCGGGAGAAACGAATTCCAACGCTCTCCAGGGCGTGCACACCCGGAACCTGACTCCCTCGGTGGCAGAGGATCTCGGTATTTCCACCGGGACGCACGGCGTGGCGGTCATCTCCGTGGATCCTTCGAGCGCTGCTGCGGCAGCAGGCCTGGACGCAAGTGACGTTATTCAGGAAGTCGACCGCAAGCCGGTACACAACGTGGACGGATATCGCCAGGCTTTGGCAGAAGCTCACGGCCGGTCGGTTCTGCTGCTCGTTGACCGAGGCGGCTCGACGCATTTCCTTGTGATTCAACCGCAGTAACTTCGGCTCTTGGATACACAGGGGGGAGGGAAGAACCGGCTACGGGTTACTCGGCGCAGCGGGTTCTTCTTCCTCGGAGTGCGATAATCCAAACTTCTTCATCTTGTAACGCAGCGCGTCGCGGCTGATGTTCAACAACTTCGCCGCTTTGATCTGATTGCCATGCGATTGCTGTAGCGCCAGCTGCACCAGGGCATGCTCGACATCTTCCAGCGACGTGCCACCCTCGGGAATTGACAACGGCGGCAGACGCCGCTTGCCGGGAGCCAGTGGCGCCCCGGGTATCGAGCCTCCAGCAGCTTCGTTAAGAGAAGGACCACTGCGTCCGCTCGCTACCGAAAACGGCAGGTCGTCCGGCTTCAGCAGGTTACCCTCTTCCAGAATCATCGCCCGTTCCAACGCGTTTTTCAGCTCTCGAACATTTCCCGGCCAGTCGTAATTCATGAGCAACCGTCGTGTTTCTTCCGACAGTCCTTGAACCGACTTGCGGAACTTGCGGTTGTAGTGCGCCAGGAAGAATTCGACCAGCGGCTGCACGTCTTCCTTGCGCTCACGCAGCGCTGGCAAATAGATCGCTATAATCGCCAGGCGATAGAAAAGATCCTGCCGGAACCGTCCTTCGCGCACCTCACGTTCCAGGTCCCGGTTCGACGCCACGATCACGCGCACATCCACTTGCATGTCGCGTACCCCGCCGACTCGCCGGATCACCTGATCTTCCAGCACGCGCAACAGCTTGGCCTGCAGCAGCGGCGAAAGCTCGCCAATCTCGTCGAGAAAAAGCGTTCCGCCGTCGGCCACTTCAAACAAGCCCTTCTTCATGGCCTTCGCGTCGGTAAACGCTCCCTTTTCGTGCCCGAAAAGCTCGGCTTCCATCAAGGTTTCCGGAATCGCCGAGCAGTTAATAGCCACAAACGGCCGTTCGGCGCGCGAACTATGGTAATGCATCGCCTTGGCCACCAAATCCTTGCCGGTGCCGCTTTCGCCCTGAATTAAAATCGTTGTCGCTTCGCTGGCCGCCACCTTGTACACAAACTTCATCAGCTCGGTGATTTTCCGGGATACGCCGATTACGTCGTGATACCCCGCGCGCCGGCGCACCTCTCCCCGCAGCGATTCGACTTCCGTGCGCAGTGCTCCCGCTTCCAAGGCGTTCTGCAATGTGACGCTGAGCTCTTCGAAATTGATGGGTTTGCTGACAAAATCGTACGCTCCGAGACGCAGAGCCGCTTTCACATCGTCCAACTGCGGATCGGCAGTCATCATGATGATGCTGCGCGTCTCGCCGGCTTGTTTGAGTTTCTCCAGAACTTCGATTCCACTCAGGTCCGGAAGGTGTACGTCCAACAAAACCGCGTCCACGCTGTCATTTTGCAAGGTTCGAAAGGCGGCTTCGCCGTTTTCCGCCTCGAGAGTCTGATATCCGAACTCCACGCACTTTTGCGTTAGCGCCCAGCGGACCAGTTTTTCGTCATCTACGACCAAAATTTTCTTTTGGCCCATGGCACTACTTTATCACCAATTATGGAACGGAACTCCGACCCGCAGTTGTCTAGATCGCGACCGGCGTGTCGGCCACTCCAGCCATGCCAAATACACGACGATAGCGTTCGATGTCTTTCGCCGGCCCCAGCGCCTTTTGAAAATTGTCCGACAGTTTCACCGCCGGGCGCCCGTCCGCGTCGTTCAGCTTACAGACAATGTTGAGCGGGTTAAACGCCCCGTCCCCCTGGGGGTTGCAGTCGCGAAAATCGTTCGTCAGCAGCGTGCCCCAACCGGCACTGAATCGAATGCGCCGTGCGGGCGTCCACTTCCGCGAATCCGCGAAGTCACGACCTTGGCGGAAGTCCGCCGGGGAACCGCCGTGACGGATGGTGCCGCCGAAATATGCGTGCAATCCCAGGATCGAATCCACATCCAGCGCGTCGGAGGCAATAAAGAGTTTTTGCCGTGGATCGACTCCTCGTTGCTCCAGCCAGGAGACATATTCGTCCCCGGCGATAAAAGGATCCTTACTGTCAGCGCGTTGCCCCGTCCAGGTCGTTACCCAACTCGGAGCATCTCGCAGAAATTGCGTTGTGCCGAACGTATCCGGGAGCAGGATTAGCAATTCCCCCTGATACGCTTTCTGCCACAGTTCCAACAAACGGTACTGCGACGCTTTCAGATCCTCGTCGTCGTGAGCCATCGCCGCCAGCGCCATCGGCAATTCGTGCGCATTCGTGCCGATCGCTTCGAGGTCGTGTTTGTAGGCCAGGTAAGTATTCGAGGTGCCCTTGAACGTAGTTCCGAGCACATCGCTCATGGCCTTGACCACATATTCTTGCCAGAGGAAACTGTGCCGCCGCCGCGTTCCGAAATCGCTGAGGCTTAGTCCCGGAACGTCGCGCATTCGTGCCATCTTTTCCCACAACTTGGTTTTGGCCCGGGCGTACAGGATGTCCAACTCAAACTCGCTCAACCGCTTCAAGCTGGCTCGCGTTTTCAGTTCGCTGATCGTCGAAAGCGCGTAAATCTCCCACATCGTCGTCTCGGTCCACAGCCCTTCGAACGTTAGGGAGAACTGCCCGTCGTCGACCGCCAGTTCGTAGTCGGAAAGCCGGAAGTCGCGTTCCAGCCACTCCAGAAAATCGGGTTCGAACATGCCGCGATGCCCGTAAAACGTGTTGCCCGCCAGCCAAATCAGCTCCGACTTGTGGAACCTGCGGCTGCGGGTCTGCTGCAATTGTTCGCGGACTTCACCAATATCAATGCTGTCTGCCAGACGGGTCTCGGGTGACCGGTTGATAAAGGAGAAGGACACTTTCGTTTTCGGGAAATTTTTCCAGATGAACTGAAGCATCAGCAGCTTATAAAAATCGGTGTCCAGCAGGGAGCGCGTGATCGGATCGATTTCCCAATTGTGGTTGTGCGCGCGCCGGGAAAGGTTAATGATCATAGACGTGCTACTCTACCGCAATTGCGGCCGTTTCGGTGGCCCGCCTTGGGGTTTCCGCCGGCCCGCCAATCCCTGAAACGCGGGTAGGCCCGCGCAGGTAACTTCGTTTCGGAATGCGCGTTATACAATAGTGTATGAGAATTTTGCTTTTCAGCGGCAAAGGCGGTGTCGGCAAGACCAGTCTCGCTGCAGCCACGGGCGTCCGCCTTGCGGAACTCGGTCACCGCACGCTCGTCATGAGCATTGATCCGGCGCACAGCCTGGCCGACTCCTTTGACCTCGACACCGACTTGTTCCACACTAAGACGTCCGATCCCCTGCCAATTCAGGACCGCCTCTCCATCTTCGAGTTGAATATCCAAAAAGAGGTCAAACGCCACTGGCAGGAAATCTCTTCTTACGTCGTCTCCGTTCTCCGCACCACCGGAATCACGGACGTCGAAGCCGAAGAACTGGCCATTTTGCCGGGCATGGAAGAGCTCAGCGCCATGATGTACATCAACCAATACCGGCGCGAGAAACGCTACGACGTCATCGTCCTCGACGCCGCTCCCACCGCCGAATCGATGCGCTTCATCAGCATGCCCACCACACTCGACTGGTACATGAAACACATTTTTCCCTTCCAGCGAAATTTGCTCAAGGCCGTCCGCCCCATCGCCAACCGCGTCGCTCCCTTCGAACTGCCGACCGACAATTATTTCGCCAATATTCGTGATCTCTTTGAAAAATTGGAAGGCGTCGACGAACTCATGGAGGACCCGCTCACCACCTCGGTTCGCCTGGTCACCAACCCCGAAAAAATGGTCCTCCGCGAGACCCAGCGCGCTTTCGTGTATTTCTCCTTGCACGGTTTGACCGTCGATACCGTCATTGTCAACCGCCTGCTCTCCCGTGAGATTCAGGACAGCTGGTTCCACGAATGGCTGAATTCCCAGGAAAAAGTCTTGCGCGAACTCGAGGAATACTTCGCACCGGTACCGGTGCGCCGAGTGCCCTTGTTCTCGCACGAAGTGCTCGGCCAGCAGCGTCTGCAGGAAGTCGCCAGAGTGCTGTATGCTGAGGGCGAAGATCCGTCTGCCGTGACGCGCACCGAAAAGCCCTACACCTTCGAGAAGCGCGACGGCCGCTACGAGGTCCGACTGCGGCTTCCTTTCGCTACCCGAGGGGAGATCGGGCTGTTCAAAAAGGGCGACGAACTGGTCGTGGAGGTGGGCACTTTACGCAGGCATATCGGCCTGCCCCGTTTTATGGCAACATTGGTTCCTGCCCGCGCCCGCCTCGATAATCGGGTTCTTACGGTCGAAATGAAGGAGGCCTCATGAGCGAACAATCCACGACCCAGCCGGGTAGCGGTCAAGCGGTCATTCACGAGCGCTGCCTGTGCCGCGAAATTGTCGACCAGGTTCGCGAGTGCTTTGGCGTTTCCCCGCAGGTCCGTGAGCACTTCACCAATTCCCGCATCGAGTTCCTGAAAGGCATTCGCGCCATCATCGACAGCCGCATCGAGCACTTATCGCAAGCGAGCCAGCGCGGTACGAAAATCGCTGTCGAATAAGCCCCACCTCCGCCCTTTCGCTCCGTTCTCGAAACTTCTCGGTCCGTTCTGGCCTTGGTTCGCTCCTGCGTCAGCGCGCTGCGCGATAAGCGTGCATCTCTCCCGAAATTTGCGGTACATTCCCTCCCGCCCATTGGTGTGTTGGACCTTCATTTCGGCTGGAGATCGCCATCCGGCAATCCGCTCGTATAGGAGACGGAAGCATGGCAAATTCGGAGAGTCCCCGTGAGGTGGCTGAGGGAAGGCTTGCGCGCTTCGGCCTGACCCTGGCGCAATGGAGTGAGCGCTGGTTTCCCGATCCTCTGGTCTTTGCGTTCATGGGAATTGTTTTCGTTTTTCTCACCGGCGTCGCGCTCGGCGAAGGCGCAACCAAGTTGGCCATCCAGGGCGGAAGAAGTTTCTGGGCCTTGATTCCGTTCACCATGCAGATGGTCATGATCATCATCGGAGGCTACGTGGTCGCCTCGACGCCCGCAGTATATGGATTCATTCGCTGGCTGGCCGGTATTCCGAAAACGCCACGCAGCGCTATTGCACTGGTCGCACTGTTCTCCATGGTAACCTCGCTGATCTCTTGGGGCCTGAGCCTCATCTTCAGCGGCTTGTATGTCCGCGAACTGTCGAACCGCGTCCAAGGTATGGATTACCGTGCTGCGGGCGCTGCCGCCTATCTGGGTACGGGTTCGGTTTGGGCCCTCGGCCTGTCCTCCTCCGCGGCTCTTTTGATGGCCACCAAAGCTTCCATTCCTCCCGCGCTCTTCGAAACCAGCGGCCTGATTCCCCTGACGCAGACACTCTTCCTCTGGCAAAGCATCGTGACGGCGATCGTGCTGATTGGCGTGTCTGTCGTGGTGGCTTATTTCTCCGCGCCCTCGGCCGAAAACGCCAAGACCGCTGAGGATTTCGGCGTTTCCTACCGCCCCATCGACACCCGCCTTGAGCCTTCGGGCAAACCGGGAGAGTGGTTCGAGTACAGCCCGTTGCTCACGATCCTGGTGGTTTTGCTCCTCGGTTGGTATCTGGTGGATCTCTTCCGCAACTCCCCCCAAGGCGCGCTCGCGGCGCTCGACCTCAACACCTACAACTTGATCTTCATCACCCTCGGCCTGCTCCTCCACTGGCGGCCGAAACGGTTCCTTCAAGCGGTTGGCAACGCGGTCCCCGCCACAGGCGGAGTCCTTGTCCAATTTCCCTTTTATGCCGTGATTTTCGGCCTGATCGCCGGCACCGGCATTTCCGGCTGGCTCGCTCAATTGTTCGCCCGCGTTACCACGCAAAGCACGTATCCGCTGCTGGTGGCCCTGTATTCCGCGGTCCTCGGCGTGTTCGTTCCCTCCGGAGGAAGCAAATGGGTGATGGAAGCGCCTTACGTCTTGCAAGCCGCCAATCTGCAACGCGTCCACCTCGGCTGGGTCGTGCAGATCTACAACGCCGCAGAGGCCTTGCCCAACCTCATCAATCCCTTCTGGATGCTTCCCCTGCTTGGCCTGCTGCGGATGAAGGCTCGTGATCTCGTGGGCTACGGAACACTGCAACTGATGGTGCACATCCCAATCGTATTCTTCCTCTGCTGGTATTTCGCTCGCACTATCCCCTATCTGGCACCCGTCAAATAGCAATTCCGGCACGGTCGATGCGAAGACTCACTTGCTGGCTCCTGGTTTGGGGGAAAGCAATGGCAGCCGCACCTTGAATTGCGTGCCTTTTCCGAGTGTGCTGCTTACCTCGATGCGCCCGCCGTGGGCCTGCACAATGCTGTTCGCCAACGACAAGCCGAGTCCTGTCCCTTCACTGCGGGTGGTGAAAAACGGTTTGAAAATTCGCGGTAGGGCTTCCGCCGAAATCCCTCGGCCGGTGTCCGAAACTTGCACCACCGCCGAATCGTGATCTTGCAGGATCGCAACGCGAACCTCCCCCGCTCCCGAAATGGCCTGAATCCCATTCAACAGCAAATTCAAAATCACTTGCTGGATCAGTGGCGGATCATGTTCAACGGATGGTAAAGCCGCACTCTGCTCGAAATTTACCTGGATCGGTTTCGTGCGCACCTGTTGCCGCGACAGCACCACCGCCTGCTCCACCGTAGTATTGAGGTCGGCTGGATGAAAATTCGGAGGTCGCGGCCGGGCATACGACAGCAGGTCATTCAGTATTGCTTGGATGCGCAGGATTTCGTTTTGCACTTCCCCGATAACCGCGCGGCTCGGGCTCGCCGCCGGCAGTTCCTTGCCCATGATGTCCACCACGCCCGCGATGCCCGCCAGCGGATTTCGGATCTCATGCGCCAACCCCGCCGCCAACTCGCCGAGCGTGGCGAGGTGCTCCGCGCGCGCCATCTCCCGTTTGTGCAGTTCCGCGATCTCCAGCCGATTCACATCCAGCTGCTGGACCATTTCATTGAATTGCCGACCCAATTGCCCGATATCGTCCTCGCGCTTCGAAAAATCCACTCGTGCGCTCAAATCTCCGCGCCGCACGCGCCCAATCGTCCCCATCAATTCTTCCAGCGGGCGCTCGATCAGAACCAGCAGCACGGAAAGCAGCACGAAACACAGCAGCACCGCGCAAAAGACAGCCGCAACGAGAATCCACTCCGTCTCCGGCACCTCTTGCGAGCGCAACACCGCATACACCGCCACAATACTCAAGGCGAGAACGCCAATAATGGGAATAAAGACTTTCCACTGCCAACGAATACCCGTGGCCCACCGCACGAATTGGGGCAGCTTCATGTCCGTATCACATCAAAGACCCGTTCCCGGTGCAAGTCACCGCGACCCGCATGCGCTAATCCATATCGAATGGCCGCGCGAGACACGTTTCGTCACATCCTTTCGACTAATTTCCTGCGGCGCCCTGGTCCTCCTCTAAAATCGTTTGCATTCGACCCTGGGAGGCTGGTGTGCCCGCCCCTGACACTTTCGATCTGGTTGTGATTGGCTGCGGACCGGCCGGCGAAAAAGCCGGAGCCCAAGCCGCCTACTTCGGCAAACGAGTCGCCGTGATTGAAGGCGCGCCCGTCGTGGGTGGTAGCTGCATTAACAGCGGAACGGTTCCGAGCAAAACGCTCCGCGAATCGGCCCTGTATTTTTCGGGCCTGAAACAGCGCGGTCTATATGGCATCGATTATTCGCTTAAGGAAAATCTTTCCGTCCACGATTTCATGCATCACG
>Ga0306921_10001496_pt1 | contig 22707 bp, 19 predicted proteins | sample sta12Cox44000080_FD_203760 | JGI IMG/M metagenome (GOLD analysis project Ga0306921, IMG submission 203760) | Lab enrichment of tropical soil microbial communities from Luquillo Experimental Forest, Puerto Rico - statoxic.12C.oxic.44.000.080 (v2)... | ecosystem: Environmental > Terrestrial >...
GAACCTCATGGATCATCTCCTGGAGGATCGCCACGTATCGAGAGGTCTGGACGATCTGAAAATTATTGTTGTATCCGCCGGGAAGTTTTGGCGCTCCGCGCGTGATGCAACGTTCGCCCAAGCTTCGGTCCTCCCAGGAATCGGCGGGGTCGGGACCCCGGCGGCGCCGATCCTCGGCGAGGGCTTCCTCTCTGGTCTGCGCCTCGGGAGTGAAGGGAGGGATTCTCCCGTCAGGCGGATCGATAATGAGCGAGGTTCGCCTGGTCTTGACGATCTTGGTTCCCGAATCGTACCACGAGTCGTTATAGGCCCGGTTGAGATCGTCTTCAGCGGATCCGTCGCGGCGATCTCTGTTCGTGATTCGAAGCAGGGATCGCTCGTAGTCGGCCGCTTCCTGGGCCGTAAGAAACTCCCTGTCCGCAAGTGCCGCGGGCCGTTCCAGCGGTGTGAGAGTCGAGCTGTTCCAGATCCCCTCTAGGTCGGGTTGTCCATCAGGCGTATGAGGTGGCTTCCATACCTTTGAGGCCGTGTTTTTGGCCGTTACGGCGGTGGTGGCGGCTTGGCCGGCGGCGGGTCCGGCTAGCAGATGACCCAGTACGATCACGGTGATCAGAGCACCAAAACAATTCGGCATGGAAACCTCCGGGGTGTGCCAACCCTTGGCCACTTCACAGCTGCCACTTCGCAGCGTTTCAGCTGCGCAAGCGCTGCAGGCCGACCAACACTCGTGAAGGTACATTCCACGAATTCTAATGTCAAGTCATGTATGCCGGCCTAGCGGCCGATCCGGCGCGTCGAGCGGCGCGGCACGATCGCTCGAGCGCAGGGGCGTGGTTTAGATATCCTCGCGGACTTCCTCGCCTCGAAGCACAACGAAGCGAACGAGTGACTGCCCCGGGGCCTGCGCACTATTCCGGCAGACGGAACGCGAGGAACTCACCCGAGTAGTTGCCGCCGCTGATCGGGACCACGATGTACTGCTTGCCGCGGACCATGTATGTCATTGGCGAGCCGCTTTGCGGAGCCGGCATCCACACCGCCCCGACCTGTTGACCAGTGTCCTTGTTGTATGCGTGCAACATCGCCCCGCGCGGACGATTCTCGGCCGTGGTCACCTGCGGGTCGGCCGCAATGACAAGCGTTTTAGTCACGAGCACGCCGACGTAGCCGGCTTGTCCCGTCCGCGGGATGTTCAGGCCCTTCAGCGCGGGATGATTGCGGATGTAGTCCGGCGTGTCGCCGTGCGCGATCTGCCAGACGAACTCACCCCTATCCATATTGATCGCGGTGATGCGCCCATAGGGCGGCTTCAACAGCGGCAGACCCTCGGGAGTCAAGTTGAGGTTATTACCGACGCCAGCCGTCGTCGAATTTCCAGCACGCTCGGATGCCGCGGGGCGTGCGGCCGGCTGCGGCGCATCGGCGCCGACGTTCTCGCCCGGGCCGGAGACATACCGCACACCGGTAGTGGCAAACCCTTCGACATAGTCGATATCGGAGAACTCTTTGCTTGGCGGCGGAAGCAACGCCACCGGCGGAAACGAGACGAACGAAGGAACATAGGCAATGTGAGTCTCGGGATCGAATGAGAAGCCCGGCCAGTTCATCCCTCCCGACGACCGGAAGGAGGCGATTGGCCCTTCTGCCCGGCTCACCACTGTCGGCGTGAAGATCGGTCCCAGCTTGAACTTCGAGACCAGGCGCAAAGCTTCGGCGCGAAGCTGCGGGGTGAAGTCGATCAGGTTGTCGGCGGTCACGCCCTGATGATCGAACGCTGCCGGCCTGGTGGGAAACGGCTGCGTAGGTGAATACCACTCGCCGGGCACGTCTCCTTTCTCCACCGGCTGCTCCACGATCGGCCAGATGGGCCGGCCGGTCACGCGGTCGAACGCATAGAGAAACGCCTGCTTGCTCGACTCGAGCACTGCCTTCACTGGCTTGCCGTTCACCGCGAGATCCGCCAGCACGGGCGCCGCGGCGATGTCCATGTTCCAGATCGAGTGGTGCACCAACTGGTAGTGCCACTTGCGCTCGCCGGTCTTCAGGTCGACGCATACGAGGCTGTCGGCAAAGAGGTTGTTGCCCGGACGGTGCCCGCCGTAAAAATCCGACGAGGGCGTCTCCACCGGGAGATAGGCTAAGCCGAGCTCTTCATCGACGGCCATCTGACTCCACACACCGACATTCCCGTTTACCGCCCACGATTCCTTGAGCCAGGTGTCGTTGCCGAACTCACCCGGCCGCGGGATGGTATTGAACTGCCATAGCTTTTTCCCGGTGCGCGCGTCGAAGGCCAGCACCATTCCCTTGGTATTGTTGTGAGTCTTGGGAGTTCCACCTTCGCGGAACGCGGAACCCACCAGCACGACCCCGCTGCGGGTCACCGCCGGAGTTGCGTGCAGCCCGATCTCGCCATTGACGAGATCGATCGGCTGCCCCGTGCCGTAGACTGCGAACTTCTTCATGTCCACCGAGCCGTTGTCCCCGAACGACCGAATCGGCACGCCAGTTTTGGCATCTAGGCAGACGAGCCGGTATCCCGGGGTCACGTACAGGATGCGCTCTTCGTTTCCATCCGCCCAGTACGACAACCCCCGGCCGGAAAGTTGGCGGGGAGCGGCGGCTCCGCGCGCCCCCTCGCTTTCGCCGTGCACCCAAAGCAATTCCCCGGTTGCGGCGTCGAGCGCGATCGCCGCGCGGCGCGACCCGGCGGTAGCATACAGGACGCCACGGATCATCAATGGCGTTGCTTCCAGCTTATATTCGGGGCGATTCCCTAGGTTGTCGGTCTTAAACCGCCAAGCGACCTCGAGGCGATTGAAGTTGTTCGCGTTAATCTGGTCGAGTGGCGAATAGTGGAAATTCCGGAGATCTCCGGCATACGACGACCACTCCCCGTTGCTGGTGCCCGGCGGCACAGTCTGCGATGCCGCCCACATACATACGAACGCCATTGATCCGACACATCTTCGCCACACCATGGTTCACCTCGAGGACGAGCGCCGGCGATGGTACCCCCATTCTGGTCTTGTCGCCGGCAATTCCGTTTCCTCATCTTACAGAACACCAGAGTCAAATTCGAGACCGGCCTCCAATTCCGCGCCTGGACGAGCTTCACACGACAATGAGAGAACCGTAGGAATCGAGGACGAGCGGCTGTAATGATATGGGTAAACAATCTTCGGGCGGAACTCCTTGATGCAGGCGGCGGCCTCGGCCGTGGGCATGGTCCTCGGAGGGTTCATCGCGACAAGGCCACTGAGATATCAGCAGCACCTTCATCTCGGGCACGCATTCGGTGTCACCCGAGAAATACACCCGCGTGGTGCCAAACCGCAGAATGTAGCCGTTGCCGATGCCTTTATGGTGAAAGGGCTTTCCCGGCGCCGGGCCGAGAACGAAGTTATACATCAGGACCGCCTCTATTTCGATCCCCAAATATGTCTTCCTTTCGCCATTACTGATCGTTTCGACGTCACCGGCAGACCCGTTGAGCGTGTCAGCCACAGTCCTGTTGAACCGGCATGGCCTTCGTGTTAGCGTAGTACCGCTCCGGATCTGATCTCTCAAATGGAGGACCAATGAAAGTGCGCGTTTTGTTGCCGGTGATCGGGGTGTTGTCGTGTTGCTTCCAAGCGGCGCGCGGTCGTGCCGAGACTCCCCCCTCGTTCGCCCTCACGGGGCGCGTCGGTTCGGCAGAAGAAGGACCAATGGAAGGAGTCCTCATCGGCGCTAAGAAGGCAGGCTCCACCATAACGGTAACGGTGGTGAGCGACGAGCAAGGCCGGTATCGGTTTCCGTCGCCGAAGCTTCCGCCCGGCCAGTACGCATTGCGCATTCGCGCTGTGGGATACGATCTGGTGAGTCCCAGCTCGATCGAGGTAGGCGCGGGCAGTACCATCGCCGATCTGAAACTTCGTAAGACGGCCGATCCTGCGGCGCAGCTCTCCAATGCGGATTGGTTTCGGAGTCTGCCCGGCACGGAGCAGCAGAAGGCCTCGATCAAGAACTGCACGCACTGTCACACGCTAGAGCGTGTCATGCGGTCGCGTGCTAATGCGGATGCTCTGGTGAAAGTAGTCGAGCGGATGTCGACGTATCCGCAATTGGCGTTCCCCCTGATGCCGCAAAAGCTGGTCGCGGCGCGGATTGGTGGCGGCGAGGATCCGATGGAGCAAAGGCTAGCGGGCTGGCGCCGGCAGGCGCAGTATCTAAGCACGGTCAATCTGAGTTCTGTTGACAATTGGAACTATTCCTTCAAGACTCATCCCCGTCCCAGAGGGAGGGCGACCCAGGTCATTTACACCGAATACGATTTGCCCGAGCGGACCCGGCAGCCGCACGACGTGATCGTGGATTCGGAGGGCATGGCCTGGTATGCCAGCTTCGGCGAGCAGATTCTCGGCAAGATCGACACCCGGACCGGCAAAGCCACCGAATATCAGGTCCCGCGGTTGAAGGCGGACCTACCCACCGGCATCCTCGCGTTGCGTTTCGACGAGGACCAAAACCTATGGCTGGCGATGCAGTTTCAAGGCGGCATCGCCAAGTTCGACAAGAAGACGGAGCAATTCCAAACCTGGAGCCTGCCCGAGGAGTTGAACGGAGACTACGTTCAGATCAATCAAGTGAGCCCGGAACATTCTCAGGTCGATGGAAGGGTGTGGTTGCAGGATGCGGGCACCTACACGGTGTTGCGTCTGGACCTGAAATCCGGCAAGTTCGAGGCCTTCGCCCCGTATGCCATCCCTAGGCCGAACATTTACGACGTGATCTCCGATACTCGGAACAATGTCTACTTTACCGTCCTGGGAAAAGAGACCATCGGCAGGATTGATGCAAACACCAGAAAGATTACGTTGTATTCAACGCCAACGGCCGGCTCAGGACCGCGCCGTGGGATGCTCGACCAGGAGGGAAGGCTGTGGTTCGGGGAAAATCGTGGGGATCGCATCGGGATGTTCGACACCAAGACAGCGCAATTCAAAGAGTGGCCGGCGCCGACGCCGGGGTCGTGGCCGTATGATGTGACTGCCGACAAGAACGGCGAGGCCTGGTCCGGAGGAGAGTTCACCGATACGGTGCAACGCCTGAATCCAACTACCGGTGAGTTTGTCGAATATCTCCTTCCCCGGTTCACGAACATCCGCCGGGTGTTCGTCGACAACTCGACCACGCCGGTTACGTTTTGGGTGGGGAACAATCACGGCGCATCCATCGTGAAACTGGAACCGCTCAACTGATCCGGACGTCCTGGGCGGATGACGTCCCTTCGAGCCGTGCGCCCGGCTTCTACGGCAGCTTGAGCCTGCCCGGTCCCCACCGCCGTCAGCCGGCCCCGATCGACTGTCGGACTGTCGACGGCGCACTCCTGGCCGTGGGCAACCTGCCCGTAAGCTAGCGTTCACGGCCGACCGCGCACCCGGCGTTTGGCATACGGCCATTCGGTCAGTCGATGGGGAAGTCCAGAGGGTGAGCTGGATCAGTGGCCCCGCGTTGCTCTTGCTGCGACGGACGCTGCAAAACAAAGGGTGTACAAGCCTTAGACGGAGCATGGCAACCGTGGAGGTCGAAACGACAATCGTGATTTGGCAGCCAGGAGGCCGAACGGGAAGGCAAACGAACCCTTCGGGCAAAGTAATCCAACCGGCAGTCCCGGGGTGACGCCCGTGCCGAGCAGATGGGATCAACCGTTTGGCTCGGTCCGGTCAGAGATTGTCAGATTTCTCCAATCGAACGGTTAACGATTGGCTCCGAGGAGCCTGAGCAGATCCGCCGTGGAATCCCTAGGCAGCTCCCCGGGAAGACGTGCCCACAGCAACTTCTAACTTCCCGTGATCGTCGCAATGGGTGCCGTGAAAATGGTGGAGATGGCCATCCACCAGGTAATCGACGTGATTCCCATGGGGTACCGCCTCGTGCCCGCAGTTCGGCCCGTGAATATGCGTCTTCTCGTGTCCTGAGCATTTATGGTCCGGTGTGCATTTCTCCGGATTCACCGAGTTCACCTCAATGCGGTGGTCGTCCACGTGACCATCGTGCGGGTGATGCAGGTGGCCATCGTGCAGGTAGTCCGTGTGGCCATTATGTTTCAAGGCCGTATGGCCACAATTGGGGCCGTGCTGGTGGCTGTGAGCACCTGAATGCTGCTGGTGAGTCTCAGACATGGTTTATCCCTTTCACAACGTGGCTCTTGGCCGTTAAGAATCCAATTTCGGCGCTACGATTCATTAAATTTTCTCCGTAGATTCAACGCGGCCGAAGGCACCCATCACGTTACTGGCTCCGGAGCCGAGTATCGAACCGGCGACCACGCCTGTTCCCGGGCATCCGAAGTCAGCTTCGGCGTGCCGAAATTGGCGAGGGTCTATATTCCGCACAAACCCGGGGTTGGCGCATGCAATGAGAATCGTCGGGGGCGGTTCCTGTGTCACGTTTTTCTGCGGACGGCGAGTTGAGAATTCCCAGCACTTTTGGCGGTATGCGTGTTTTTCTATAGCAACCATTCATATCTGAAAATACCTATGATAAGCGGCGCCCAGCGTCGAATCACTTTAGAGATTGTTGCTCATGCCGTCGTCCTACAGCCGCCGATACGGTCTGTGGGGTAGTCTGGAATTCCGCACACGCCAGCAGAATCAATACGAGGCGCAGCAAAGTCGACCACCAAAGCAGACATGTCGTGTAGTACAATTTCTGCTCATTCAAGAAGGATCAACAGTGAGGAGAATTCCAGGACAATTTCTTGGTTGGGCTGTTTTGCTGCTCGCAGAGTCTCGAGCGCATACTCAATTGCCTGCCTGCAACGCGGGATTTGAGATCTCAAAGACATGTATTGCTGAGCGCGGGCTCGATCAGAAAGTAGGGGAGTACGAACGCAAAATCACTGAAGCAATGCCGAGGTTGGGTGCAAGCTACAAGATCAGCCTTCGACCGGTCAATCATCCGGTAGAGGCGGGGTACAATGCGGCCACGATTGGAGACGTGTTCACGGAAGTCGTTCGAAATGACCAGATGCGGAGCCAGTCTTTTGTCATAAACGTGACTGCAGATTTTCTGGAGAACCAACCAGAACTGCTGTTTGAGGCATCATCCCTCCATGAGATTTGCCACATCATGAATGACGATCTGACCGGCTATCACAGGAACGGCGCGAACGTAGAAGTTGCTGAGGAGTACTGCGTCCTTCAAGCCGTCGGAGCGGCGCGCTACGAAGAGTACCTGCGAGCATACGCCGCGTATCAGCACTGGGATTCAGCGACCTACGACAGGTTTCTCCAAAAGGTGAACAACACAGTGCTCGTGCCAGAGCCGAGTGAAACAGATTCGGCGGATAGAAGTGCCGCGGACTATTTCAAAAAACACGCCGACGGATACGAACATCTGGTGGTTTTCAACGGTGAATTAAGCGATGTGTCTCTTTATTCCACGAAGGAAAGAGCTTGGCCCGATCCGGAGAGATTGAAGGACATAATCAGGGCAGGGAAGCCTATGATCTTCTTTCACAACCATGCGAAGGAAGAAGGCAGGGCAGCCATGTTCCCGAGCTATGAGGACTTTGGAGTCGCTGGGCTCTTTTCATTCATGATATACGCCGAAAATCCAAGCCTCCCAGTTGAATTCCGGGTTATGCAATCCGGCCAGGAGAGCACGAGCGTATCGTACGGATTCAGGGAAACAGCCGTTGAGGAGATCAAGAAGGTTGCCCTGGAGTATCGAAGGGCTGTTGATCTTAATGCCGATGTTGCACAGATTGAAATGAGGCGAGACCTCCTTGACTACCATCTCGCCCGGGATAGTTTTACCGACTACCTGCAGCATGCGTGCCCAGTGGATCTTGCTCACAAAGATATGGACGCATGCAGGACCCATCCCCAATACTTCATCTGGCCAAGCGACAGGTTCTTCATTCACTATCGCCCCCAATGATCTAGGCCGTGACGTCGCGCAGCCGAGAAACGTGGCCGATACCGTTATGCCTGTCAGACTGCGGACGAGCGCATTAGCCACAGGGTGGGCTCGCCGCCGAGTCACGGCGCCGCCAGGCCGCTAATTGTTCTTCACTTGACGTCTTGGTTCGCTCGCGCAGCGAAAGCCGAGGTGATTCGTCCCGGTGTCCGGTTCTCCTTTGCCTCGTCCACCTGCGATGTAGCGCGAACAGTATTGATCGGTGCAAAGAAATGAGCCTCCCCTGTGTACACGCTTCCACACCCCAGGCTCACTGGGATCGAAACTATCGACGGGTCCCTTCGGATTGACAGCAATATCGCCGCTTGCGGCTAAGGTCTGGTAGTAGTCGGCTCGATACCAATCTGAAGTCCACTCCCACACATTGCCTGCCATATCGAATAGCCCGTATCCGTTGGGTGGGAACGAGGCGACCGGAGCAGTTGCCCGGTACCCATCTTCGCCGGTGTTGGTGTCTGGGAAGTGCCCCTGGAAGGTATTTGCCATGTGCTTCCCGCCGGGCATGAACTCGTCGCCCCATGCGTAGCGTTTGCGATCGAGACCACCGCGCGCCGCGAATTCGAATTCGGCTTCGGTTGGGAGGCGCTTGCCGGCCCAGTCGCAGTATGCAACAGCGTCGTCGTAGGCGATATGCACGACTGGGTGATTCATTCGGCCATTGATTTTCGAGTCCGGACCCTCCGGATGCCGCCAGTTCGCGCCCGGCACGTAGCTCCACCAGCGGAAGTGATTCTCCAGCCCGACAGGATGGTCCGGCGGCGAGAAGACTACCGAGCCAGGGACCAGTCTCTCCGGGAGCGCTTGAGGATAATCTTCGGCGCGCGGCTTACGTTCGGCAATCGTTATGTATCGCGTGGCTTTCACGAACTTTGCGAACTCTTCGTTGATGATTTGTGTCTTGTCGATCCAGAAGCCGTCGACGTACACGGGGTGCAAAGGTCTGGCATCCGGCATATGGTCTTCGTCGGTTCCCATCCAGAACTGGCCGCCGGGGATCCAGACCATTCCGGCCGGCGCCAGACCGGGAGGCGGGCTGTCGTTGATTTTCGGGATCAACGTAGCCGGCGTGGGGGGCAGAATCGAAGCAGCGGCAGGAGGCTCTCCGGCTGCCGGTTCCGCCTGGCGCCTGGGGATTCCGATCCCGTCATCGCAATGCGCACCGACCGAAAAAGCGACCGGCACGACCTGGGCGCGGCGCCAATGGTAACTCACCGCGCCTGTCGCGCCGGCACCGAACACGATGCCCACCAGCGACCAAATCCACTTCCTCCTGCCAGCCCTCTGAACAAATGACATGGTCTGCCTACGCAGGTTCAGCCTATTCACCCGCGTGGCTCGCCGATTGGGCTTTTTTCACCTGTTCGATGACCTGAGTCAGGTTGTAGGACGACGCCTCTTGCAGCGGGGGGTACTTTATGTAAGATTCCAGGTGCTTGAGCCACAATTGCTGGCCGATCGGCAGCATATTCCAGTCGTATTGAAACGCCGTGACAGGAGCAGCGAGCGCACCACCGATGCTCATCGCCGTTTTCTGATCAACGCCCACCGCCTGCTCGAAGGGATCGCGCTTGATGTTCTGGACCAAGGTGAAGTGGTACGGAGTCAGGGGCATGATCCAGCCGGCCGGTCCCGGCTGCGACATAGTGTAGTACATCTTCCAGTTCTTGTAGCGAACTGCAGACGGGGTCGCACCTGAAAAATAGAAGAAGTAGTCGCGCGCAGACTTTGCAGATTTTCCCTCCAGAAGGTCACGCTGATCCACACCATCGAGCGTTGTCCTGACTATGTTCGGGTACCGGCCCGCCTCGATCTCCGTCTTCAGACCGTCTCCTTTTGGCCCGCCTGCGATATCCACGAGCGTCGGCAGCCAGTCTAGAGCGGCGAACAGTTGAGTAAATACGGTTCCTGGCTGGATGCGCCCCGGCCATCGGATGACGCATGGAGCTCGATAACCACCTTCCCAGGCTTCGCCCTTTTGACCCTTGAACGGTGTGACGCCACCGTCCGGGAAGGTAATCGCCTCGGCGCCATTGTCGGTAGTGAACACGACAAGGGTGTTTTCCAGTTGGCCTATCTGCTCTAACTTCTGCAACACAACACCAATGTTGTCATCCAGCTGTTTCATTCCGGCTTCATTCACACCCCAGTCCTTGCCCCCTTTGGTACCCAACATCGCCTCGTACTTGGGCGGCAACATGGTGGTCACGTGCATACGCGCCGGGTTGTACCAAACGAAGAACGGCTTATTTGTCTTTTTAGGGTCGTTGCGGTCGAGGAAGTCGACGACCTTAGCGGAAATCTCCTCATCCACTGTTCTTGATCGATCCAGGGTGAGGGGACCTTCATCTTTGCAGGTCTGATTTTTTTCCGTGCCATCCGAGGAGTGGCACCACAGGACGGGCCGCGGGGGCGTCAGGCAAGTGGTTGTTCGGGGGTCGACAGCGCCAGGCACTTCCGGGACTCCGGGGATCGGCGTGTTCTTGCAAGGCGGAGCGACTCTCTGCGCCGTCGGCGTGCTGTTTATATCGGGAAAGCTTACACCCTGCATCGCATCCAGGTGGTAAAGATAGCCCCAATACTCCTGGAAGCCGTGTGCGGTCGGCAGGGCCTCCGTGTGGTCACCCAGGTGGTTTTTGCCGAATTCACCCGTTGTATAACCCAGATCCCGCAGAAAAACGGCGAGTGCCGGAGTACCCGGCCGTAAATAGGAAGGACTTCCGGGCAATTGCGGAGGGATCATCCCTGTGCGCAGCGGATACATGCCCGTAAAAAACGCATTGCGCCCAGACGTACAACTCTGCATGGCAACGTAGTCCATGAAGATTGCGCCCTCACGGCCGATGCGGTCAATGTTCGGCGTTTCGCCGACCATCAGCCCGCGATGGTAGATGCTCGGTTGCATCCAGCCAATGTCGTCACCCATGATAAAGAGGATGTTCGGCTTCCGCGAGCTGCCACCTCCGCCTTCCTGCTGAGCAGCAAACGTGCGTTGACCGGCAAAGACGCGGAGGAGACTTGGCCTTTGCGTCTGAGCCGCCTGTGTGGACCCACTCCCTGCTATACCTGTAAGGACGCTACCGGCCCCGACCAATCCCACTGAACCAATGAGCATGCCTATTGATAGCCACAGAAGATCTGCCCTTCGATCCATGCTGAAACCTCTCCCAAACTTGACACGACGTGACTGCTTTCAGACGCATTTTCTTTGGCTCCTCGGTGGTCCTCGGAGCCAGATCGAGGGTGCCACAGTGACAGGAGTTTGGATAGAAGGAAGTGCCGCTCGTCGAAATCTTGCGCCGCGTTTGTCAATGCGCTACCGCAGGGCGCCAGGTTGTTCCAGCGTGATACGCTCTCACCACTCCTTTCCGGACGGGTAACGCATCCTCTGGCCGAGCGGTGAATGTGGAGCATCTTCAGCCCTGACGGTGTCGAAGACATTGCGATCCCGATATCGACGCAAACCGCGATGCGTGTTTCACAGCAAGGTCCGCAAATTCGGCTGGTAGGGTGAGATTGATCCTGTCGGGCAACCCCTGGCATTTCCGCGCCGTTAGGGCCTACGCCCGCTAATCACCGAATTCAGCGGGGACACGAAATTCAGCGCGCCTTGCTCCAGCAGCTTCGTATCGCGGTCCGTGGCTCAAAAACGGCCAGGATGAGTGACTGAAGCCGTTTGGGCTACTCTCAGTGAGTAGGGGGAAGTCGTTTTTCTTGTGCCACCGCCCTGCCGAAGAAATCCGATTGTGATCCTGCCGCCCGCCAGGAAGTCTCCCTGGTAGCTGTGGCCTTCCCGAATCGTCACGGTACAAATCCTGGGTTAGCGCCGATCACCTCCAGCATTTTTTGCGTTTCCGTTGGCGTGCCTGCGAAGCGACTGACGAATGGAATTCGGCACATCGCCGGTATCCGCTCGGCTGGCGCGAACTTTCACAGAAAGGGTTGAAACTGGTGGTAGTTGTTCGCGTCGATGAGCGTGACCCGTACGACATCGCTTTGGCCAGCTTGCGAGCGCAAGCGAGCCAGGCAAAGCCCCCACCCTCAATCACCACGTGCGTCATCAAGCCGCGGCTATCCACCGCACCTGACCTCCTGTTATCCACACCGAATGCAATACCCGGCACGCGACTGCAATAATTTGGCAACCAATCCCGTCCATCCGGTCTGGTGGGATGCGCCTACGCCTCTGCCTGTGTCGCCATCAAAGTATTCATAGAAGTTGACGTAATCGCAAAAATGGGCGTCATGCTGCAACTTCGGATAAAGCGCATATATCTGACGCTCGCCCGTAGGATTTTTTAGGAATAGCTTGGCTAGGCGGTTCGTGAGTTCTTCGGCAATTTGATCGATCGTGAGATACTGCCCGGAGCCTGTCGGGCACTCGATTTTGAACTCACTTCCATAATAGTGGTAAAACTTCTGCAGCGACTCGATGATCAGAAAGTTGACGGGGAACCAGATGGGGCCACGCCAATTCGAGTTGCCGCCGAACAGACGGGACCTGGACTCGGAAGGCTCGTAGTCCAGCCCGAGCGCGCGACCGTCCACCCAATAGAAGTATGGGTGCTCTTTGTGATAGCGCGAAACCGCACGCACGCCGTACGCGGAGAAGAACTCTTCGGGGTCCAGCATCCTCTTCAACACCGCCTTCATGCGGTGGCCGCGCAGCAGCGAGAGCAGCCTTCGCTCACCTACTCCTGGCACGTTCCAGTGCGACACCAAAGACGCCAGATCCGGTCGGTGATTCAGAAACCATTCCATTTGTTGTGAGAACGCCGGCAGCTTCGCCAACGTTGCCGGTTCCAGGGTCTCCACTGCGAATAGCGGGGTCAAGCTAACCATTGACCGTATCTTCAGCGGAACCATCTGGCCGTTAGGTAGGTTCAGCACGCTATAGTAGAAGCCGTCCTCCTCACTCCAAAGTCCGATGCCCTGATTTCCGATATTGGTCATCGCCTGAGCGATGTAGAGAAAGTGTTCAAAGAATTTAGTCGCTAAGTCCTCGTAAACGTGGTCGTGCACGGCCAACTCCAGCGATATTCTCAGGAGGTTGAGGGCGAACATCGCCATCCAACTCGTGCCGTCCGCTTGACTGAGGTAGCCTCCTGTCGGCAAGGGCTGACTGCAGTCGAAAACGCTGATGTTGTCGAGCCCCAGGAAGCCGCCCTGGAAAAGGTTGCGGCCGCCGGCATCCCTTCGATTTACCCACCAGGTGAAGGTCAGTAACTGTTTCTGTAAGATCCGCTTTAGAAAATCTAGATCACCGGCATCATATGGATTAGCCTGGCGCCGTTGTTTGCGGTCGATCTCGAACACTCGCCAGGCGGCCCACGCCTGCAGGGGTGGATTGGCGTCACCGAAATTCCACTCGTATGCAGGGAATTGCCCGTTGGGATGCATGAACCACGGTTCGCCGAGCTGGACTAACTGTTGCTTGGCGAAATCCGCATCGATCAGCGCGAAGGTCACGGCATGGAATGCGAGATCCCATGCCGCGAACCACGGATACTCCCACTTGTCCGGCACAGAAAAGATGTTGCTGCCATTGAAATGCATCCAATCCGAGTTGCGCCCACGGAGGCGCGCAGCCGGAGGAGGAGGCTGCTTCGGATCTCCGTTCAGCCAGATGCGGGCTTCGTAGCAATAGAACTGTTTGCTCCAGATCATTCCGGCGAGGGCTTGCCGCTGCACGAGCCGGGCGTCCTGATTGGGCTGGTCTCGTTGCAGCTTGCAGTAATACTCATCCGCTTCGCGCGCACGGGCTGTAGCAAGATCGACAAAGTCTCGAAATGGTTCTGATTGGTGCCGGGCAGAAAGCCGGAGGCGAATCCTCGCGGTTCCCCCTCCCGGAATTTTCAGAACGTAGTGAACCGCCGCTTTGGTCCCGCGTTTCAGAGAATTCACTGCTGCATGATTCCCGTGCACGAGGTATTCGTGGAAGGCGTCCTTGAAATATCCTTCGGCCCTCACGGCATAGAGACGCTGCACATTGGTCTCGTTGTCGGTGAATAGCAGGTCGTACTTCGGCTCGGCATACAGGTTGTAGCTGCCGAGCGAAGCGTGCTGTGCCACGATCGATCCGTCGGGCTGCGCGACGAGCGAGGGCTTTTCGCCCGGCGAGGCCCACGACCAGGTGTTACGAAACCAGAGCTGCGGGAGCACATGGATGGTCGACGCGTCCGACCCGCGGTTATAGATGGAAATCTGTGTCAGGATGTCGTCGGAAGCTGCTTTGAAGTACTCCACGAAGACGTCCCAGTAACGGTTGCCGTCCAAAACGCCGGTATCGACCAGCTCGTATTCGTTATCCTGGAGGCCACGCCTCCTGTTCTCCTCAACCAGCAAATCGTACGGGTATTCGTCCTGTGGATACTTGTACAGCATCCTGAGATACGAATGGGACGGGGTGGCGTCCAGGTAGTAGTAGTATTCCTTTACATCTTCTCCGTGGTTGCCCTCTGTATTGTTTAATCCAAACAATCGCTCTTTCAGGATCGGGTCCCTCCCGTTCCAAAGTGCGAGCGCAAGACAAAGCCTCTGCTCCGCGTCACAGATGCCGGCCAATCCGTCCTCGCCCCAACGGTAGGCCCAGCTTCGAGAATGATCGTGGCTCAAGTAGTTCCAGGCGTCCCCGGCTTCCGAGTAGTCCTCACGCACCGTTCCCCATTGCCGTTCGCTGAGATATGGTCCCCAAAACTTCCACGAGGGCCGAACGCCGCCGTCTTCTTTCAGCCTTTGCTCTTCCGCGGTCATGGTGGGTATACAACTAGTCACAGAAGCGTACTAGACATTTGATGAGATGCATCTGCTTCAAGAGCTAATACTTTCGTTCGAGGATGCAGATCAGGTTGTGTGAGGGGAGCCTCTTTGCAACCTCGGAGCCGGTCATTCGACAGCGGGCACACCGAGGAGAGTCATCGGGGCTCGGCATGCTGAGCCGAAAAGAACTCAACCAGTGGTCCGAATAGGCGCGGTTATCATTCTGCCAGCAAAGCGGGCCGAACCGCCGGTCATACTGACAACTAACAGCCCGCTCGTGACCGATCGAACACCTGAAGGTCCTTCCCTTCGGAGCTTCCTCAACACTCTCGGCCGTTTCAAGGCAGATGGTCCCGACGATAATTTTTTAAAACTCGTGCAGTGCACCTTCATCCCGATATCGGAATGAACAAAGGGGCGGGGAAGAGTGTGTTCGGCACCTATCGAAAGTGCACGAGTGATCCGTCCGGAATCAAAAGCGCAAACACTCGAGGCGACGCGGTGAGCAGGGAAACCGACACTGGGAATGCGTCATGCGAATTAGATTGAACCGAGGCGTCCTCGGGACCGTGCTTGGCAAGTTGTTCCCTCTGAACGCCGGATTCGCACAGAACGCTCGCCCGACTCTGAGCCCGACTAGTATCTTCTCCCCGGTCTCCTCGCCGGCCGATTCGATCTTTGGACTCTCCCTGTTCGTGCTGTCCGTAGCGGCGGTCATATTCATTGTTGTTTTCAGTTTGCTGGTCTATTCGGTCATAAGGTTCAGAAAGAGGGAAGGTGATGACGGCCGTGAGCCGCCGCAGGTTTATGGCAGCAATCAGGTGGAACTGGCCTGGACGGTGATCCCGGTTCTGATCGTAGCGACCTTGTTTATGGCGACGGTGCGGGTGATCGCTGGTATACAAAACGCGTCACCACCAACCAACGCGGTGGAAGTAGTCGCAATTGGCCATCAGTATTGGTGGGAGTTCCGTTATCCGGCTCTAAATGTGGTCACCGCTAATGAATTGCACGTGCCGTTAAGCGACCCCAATCATCCGACTCCGACTTTCATCAAACTGCTTTCCGCTGATACCAATCACAGCTTCTGGGTTCCCCGTCTGGCGGGCAAGACCGATCTGATTGCCAACCGGGTGAATGGCACGTGGATTGACCCGCACGAGACCGGTGTTTATTTGGGCCAATGCGCTCAGTATTGTGGAACCCAACACGCTAAGATGCTCCTCCGCGTCTACGTCCAGACGCGCGACGAGTTCAACCGCTGGATCCAGGAACAGATTCAGCCTGCGCACATCACTGGCCCGGTCTCAGAGGGCCAGAGAATCTTCGAGACGACAGCTTGTATCAACTGCCATACCGTGGCGGGCACGGTCGCGGATGGGCGCTTCGGCCCGGATCTGACCCACATGATGAGCCGGGAGACAATTGCTTCCGGCGCAGCACCAAATACGCCTGAAAACCTCCGGCTGTGGATACGAAACCCAGCTGCGATCAAACCAGGATGCAAGATGCCGGCGATGGCATTGAGCGATCAGGAAGTCAACGCAGTTGCGTCATATCTGGAGACGCTTCGGTAATGACGGGAGAACGCTAGATGTCGACTGATGTGGTGGAATTGCACCAGAAGGTTCAGGTCGCGTCGCCACCTCTGGTCGGCCGGCTTCATGAATGGATCACGACCGTCGATCACAAACGGTTGGGCATCATGTACATTCTCTATGCCCTGGTCTTTCTGGGAATCGGTGGGACCGAAGCGACGATCATGCGGATTCAGCTAGTCGTTCCACACAACCACTTTGTCTCGCCTCAGATGTTCAACCAGATGTTCACGATGCACGGGACCACCATGATCTTCTTCGTCGTCATGCCTCTCGTCTTCGGATTTGGCAACTACCTGCTCCCCTTGATGATCGGCGCGCGCGACATGGCGTTCCCCCGCTTGAATGCGTTCAGCTTCTGGATGACGGCATTCGGAGGCTTTCTCCTTTATTTCAGCCTGGTGGGGGCCTACGGCCTCTACGGCGCGGGAAATGCTCCCGACGTGGGTTGGTTCGCTTACGCACCATTGACCTCTCAAACCTTCTCGCGCGGCCACAGCACCGACTTCTGGAACCTGGCGGTACTGGTTACCGGCATCGGAAGCATCGGGGGGGCAGTCAATATAGCGGCCACCATTCTCTGCCTGCGATGCCCAGGAATGAAGCTGGAAAAGATGCCCTTGCTGGCATGGATGTACTTTGTGGTGTCCGGCCTCGTATTGATTGCTATCAGCCCGCTGACGGCTGCGCAGATCATGCTCCTGCTCGATCGCTACCTGGGAGCGCATTTCTTCGACACGCAGGCTGGGGGTTCTGCCGTACTCTGGATGCACTTCTTTTGGATCTTCGGGCATCCGGAAGTCTACATTCTGGTGTTGCCCGCTTTCGCCTTCAATTCTGAAATTATTCCGGTGTTCTCCAGAAAGACCATCTTTGGCTATCCGATCATGGTGGCAGCTACAGTGGCCATTGGTTTTATCAGTGCTAGCGTCTGGGCCCATCACATGTTCACAGTGGGCCTCAGCTCAAGCGCGAACACATTCTTTGTGGTGTCGACGATGGCCATCGCCGTTCCTACTGGAATTAAGATCTTCAACTGGCTGGCGACCATGTGGGGAGGCAAGATCCAATTCAAGACGCCGATGCTGTTCTGCATTGCCTTCCTTTTCCAATTCCTCGTCGCAGGCCTCACCGGTATCATGTTGGGTTCGGCGCCTTTCGATTGGCAGCTTGGAAATTCCTACTTTGTGGTAGCTCACTTCCACTATGTGATCGTCGGCGGGATTCTGTTCTCGTTCTTCGCTGCTTTCTACTATTGGTTCCCGAAAATGTCTGGGAAGATGTACAACGAAACGCTAGGGAAACTGCACTTCCTGTTGTTCGTCCTCGGGTTCCACTTGACGTTTGATTCGATGCACATCCCCGGCCTATTGGGTATGCCCCGGAGAATCTATACCTACGAGCCTGGACGCGGTTGGGACACGTGGAATCTCCTATCGACGATCGGCGTGTTCTTTCAGACCGCAGGCGTGCTGGTTTTCGTTGGTAACCTGCTGTGGTCGTACCTCAAGGGCAAGAATTCCGGGAGCGATCCATGGGACGCTTGGACTCTCGAGTGGTCCACATCTTCGCCGCCGCCTGCCTATAATTTCCCGCTGATTCCATCAGTTCGGAGCCGTCGCCCGCTCTGGGATCTCAAGCACCCGGAGGATCCGGATTGGCGGTACGAGTGATGGGTATCCCATGACGCCAACAACAATTTCCGGACAGGATCTTCCCTGGGAGCTTCCGACTCGCGGTCGCGTGGGGATGCTCGCCTTGATTGCCGCCGAGGCTTCGATCTTCGTAATCTTCGTGGTCGCGTATCTCTTCTATGTGGGCAAGAGCCTTACAGGGCCTACGCCGAAAGACGTTCTCCGGGTGCCGGTCTTTTACACGATCTGCCTGCTTTCGAGTAGTCTAACGATTCATCGCGCCATCAGAGCGATTCAACAGGGTCGGATTAGCGACTTCCGCAACTGGTGGTTGGGGACGATCGCGCTCGGGGCCACGTTCCTCTATGGCACTGCCCGCGAGTGGTATCGGCTGATTTTCAAAGATGGTTTGACAATCCAAACCAACCTCTTCGGAACCACCTACTACTCGTTGGTCGGCTTACACGGCTTCCATGTGACAGTAGGTCTTGTTTTACTCTCATTTGTTTTGGCATTCGCGTTCCTAGGACAAGTGAAGCAAGAACACACGTACCGTCTTGACGTGTTGTCTCTCTATTGGCATTTCGTGGATGCCGTTTGGGTCGTCGTCTTCACCGTCGTTTACGTCATCGGACGCTAAGTAGAGGACCTGAAAGTGAATCTGGAACTACCGGTGAAAACTCAAGAGAAAGCATCAGCTAATATTGAACTGCCTGCGCCGACGGCATGGCCCGTTGTCCTGGCTCTTGGTATTACTTTGGTGTTCGCAGGACTGCTCACGACGGCATCTGTGAGTATTCTAGGTGCGATACTCGCCGCAGGCGGATACATCGGCTGGTTCCGTGAGGTCCTGCCGCACGAGAAATGTGAAGTGCTGCAGGTATCGGAGGAAGCGATTCCGGTAATGACAGACCACCCCATGGTCGCCCGTGTGGGATGGATTACGCACGAACCGCACCGGGCTCGAGTCCCCATTGAGATCTATCCGGTCTCGGCGGGCGTGAAGGGTGGCCTGGCAGGAAGCGTGGCCATGGCCGTTCTGGCAATGATCTATGGACTAATCGGCCAGCACAGCATCTGGTACCCGATCAATCTCCTAGCGGCTGGGTTCTTTCCGGGGGCGGAGAATACTTCCGCGCAGCTTGCCTCCTTCCAGCCGAATTCCCTGATCATCGCCACCGTCATCCACCTCGGTACATCCCTGCTGGTCGGGCTCCTATATGGCGCGATGCTTCCCATGATTCCACGCCGCCCTATCTTGTTGGGTGGTGTGATCGCGCCTATCTTGTGGTCGGCTCTGATCCATAGTTTTCTGGAGGTCCTGAACCCTGTGCTCAATAGACGGGTGAACTGGCCTTGGTTTGTAATCTCCCAGGTGGGGTTCGGAATTGTCGCGGGCATTGTGGTTTCAAGGCAACAGCGCGTACAAACTTGGCAGCACCTTCCCTTCGCCATTCGCGCCGGCATTGAGGCGCCCGGCATTATGGGTGAGGGGAACGGAGAGGACTCCCGACGATGAAGCGGCGGTCCATCTGGTGTGGATTCGGAGTCGTCCCAATCCTGGTCTCGACCGCCTGTAATCATGCCCCTGGGCGGCCTAGCCCGCGCTCCGAGGTGCTCGCTCCGAACCAGATCATGGACTTCAAGATCCTATACGCAGAGAACTGCGCGGCATGTCATGGTCGTGGCGGCAAGGGGGGAGCGGCGATTGCTCTGAGCAATCCTGTTTTCCTGGCGATCGCGGACGATGCCGCAATTCGACACACCGCCGCCAATGGGGTGGCTGGTACGCCGATGCCGGCCTTCGCACAAAGCGCGGGAGGAATGCTCACTGACGCTCAAATCGGTGTGATCGCCAGCGGAATCCGATCCTGGGCTGATCCCGCCGTCCTCCGCGGCGATATCCCTCCTCCCTACACTGCGGCCGCTCCAGGGGATCCTCGCCACGGGGCTGAAGTGTACGCGACTTTCTGCTCCACATGTCACGGGCCTGACGGCCGAGGAAGCAGTAAGGCGAACTCCATTGTGAACGGCTCATACCTGGCCCTGACGAGTAATCAGAACCTTCGAACGATTGTGATCGCTGGAATGCCTGAATTGGGTGCGCCAGACTGGCGCGGCGACGTTCCCGGCAGGGCCATGTCCTCGTTGGAGGTCTCCGATGTGGTCGCCTGGCTGGCGGCGCAGCGGCCGCGATTCCCCGGGCAGCCGTTCCCGAATCCGTCCGAAGGGTTCTCAACGAGGCTAATTCCATGAGATTATCGAGTGCAACTTCGAGACGCGCGCTGCTCGCGAAGCTCGGACTACTCTTCAATGGTCTTGTTGGCGTGATTCTCGCAGTGCCGATCCTGCGTTACCTCATGTCACCCGTGACGCGCGGGAGGAAGCCAGGCTATGAATCCTGGCTATCTCTGGGCGGGCTGGAACAGTTTCCTGTGAGTGAAACGCGGCTGGCTATTTATCGGAATCCGGACGTCAATTCCTGGGATGGCCAGACGGCAGATATTCCTTGCTGGGTTCGAAATCTGGATGGGCAAAATTTCCAGGTCTTCGCAATCAATTGTGCGCACCTTGGATGTCCCGTGCGCTGGTTCCCGCAGTCCAACCTCTTCATGTGCCCTTGCCATGGCGGCGTCTACTATGCGGACGGATCATATGCCGCGGGGCCTCCGCCGCGCGGGCTGTTCCAATACCGCTACAAGGTCGAGGACAGCAAACTCCTTATCAAAGCCGGCGAAATGCCCACAACTGGAAGCCCCACGGCGAATGCGAATCGACTGAGGCCACCGTGCGCCTAATCGATAGAGTCGGCGCCTGGCTCGATCAGCGTTTGAAACTTGGCGCAGCCATTCGGGAAACGGCCGAGCACTCCGTCCCACGTGACACCGCCAGTTGGCTTTATGTTTTCGGCAGCGCCGCATTGACTGTCTTCCTACTTCAGATCGTCACTGGAATTCTTCTGGCCCTCATTTACGTCCCCTCGGCGGGAGAGGCTTGGAACAGCCTGCAAGTGCTCAATCACAGCATATCCCTGGGCTGGTTCATCCGGGCCCTCCACGGCTGGGGTTCTAATTTCATGATTGCCATTGTCCTGGTCCACATGACTCAGGTGTTCCTCTTCGGCGCCTATAAATATCCGCGTGAGTTGACATGGATTCTTGGCGTGTTCTTGCTCTTCGCGGTGCTCGGCATGGGGTTTACGGGCGAGGTGATGCGGTTCGACCAGGATGCTTATTGGGGATTAGGAATCGGAGCGTCTATTGTCAGTCGCGTGCCGCTCATTGGGCCTTGGCTAGTCACGCTCCTGCTGGGCGGCCCCATCATTGCCGGTGCAACACTCTCGCGCTTTTTCGCGTTGCATGTTTTCGTAATTCCCGGACTGTTGATCGCCTTCGTGGGCCTGCATGTCCTTTTGGTGCTGAAACTGGGAATCAACGAGTGGCCCATGCCCGGACGAATCGTGCGGCGCGCAACCTATTTGCAGGAATATCACGAGTTGACCCAGAGGCAAGGCGCACCCTTCGTGCCCTATGCGGTGTGGAAGGACATCATGTTCTCCGGTGTCATCCTTCTTTCGATCGCCGCCTGCGCTTTCTTGTTCGGCCCCTTCGGCCCGGGCAGACAGCCGGACCCGGCGAACATTCAGACGGCGCCGCGCCCCGATTTCTTCTTCCTATGGCTTTATGCCGTGCTCTCTTTCCTGCCGCCGGCGGCGGAAACACCGTTACTCTTGATCGGGCCGGTGCTCGCGATCATTGTCCTCGTCGGTCTACCCTTTTTTGCTGGCGAAGGCGAAAAGAGTTGGCGGCGAAGGCCCGTCGCCGTGCTCACGGTATTGTTGACTGCGGTCACGCTTGGCGCCTTTACAAAATTGGGTGAGCACACGCCATGGAGTCCGGTGATGAACGCGTGGAGTAGTGAGCCGATTCCTTCTCGATATCTGAAGGGACGTTCGGCTCTCGAACGCCGGGGCGCGCTCGTTCTCCAGGCGAAGCAATGCCGCAACTGCCATTCGCTCGAAGGCATTGGAGGCAGGCGTGGCCCGCCGCTCGACAGCGTCGCCGTACACCTTACGCAGGACCAACTCATTCGTCAGGTGATCCAAGGTGGCGGTAACATGCCGGCCTACGGAAAGAATTTGAGCCCGGCGGAGACAACCGCACTCGTGGCATTTCTCGCGACGCTTTACCCGGCCGGACAAGCGCCGGCGCGGGATGCTTCCAACCCTGGCGAAGCCCCACAATAGGCCGGCAATGTTATCTGACGCCCACAGCGGTTTACACTCGTGGCCCCTCCCAATCGTCGTTACACCGGCTCTGTTCGTAGTGGGCCTCGTCTACGTGCAGGGTTGGTATCGGCTTCAAAGGGCTCTCCCGAATGTGTTAGGCCTGTGGCAACTTGTAGCGTTCATGAGTGGCCTGTTCTCACTGTGGGTCGCTGTTGGATCTCCGCTCGCAGCCCTGGACCATGAGTTCCTCACAGTCCATATGGTGCAGCACCTTCTCCAAATGACAGTGGCGGCTCCGCTAATACTGCTGGGAGCTCCGGTGATCACCTTGCTGAACGCTCTTCCACCTCCATTGGTGAATGGTGTGCTGAGGCCTCTGGTTCGATGCTCGCTCGTGCACAAGCTTGAAACCATTGTTGGTCACCCTGTGTTTTGCTGGCTCGCCGCCACTTCCGCTGTGATTGGATGGCATCTTCCCTCCCTGTTTGAACTGGGGTTGCAGTCGGAAGTGTGGCACGGGGTG
>Ga0306921_10001498_pt1 | contig 22693 bp, 30 predicted proteins | sample sta12Cox44000080_FD_203760 | JGI IMG/M metagenome (GOLD analysis project Ga0306921, IMG submission 203760) | Lab enrichment of tropical soil microbial communities from Luquillo Experimental Forest, Puerto Rico - statoxic.12C.oxic.44.000.080 (v2)... | ecosystem: Environmental > Terrestrial >...
GGTACTAAAGTGAGAACCTTTGCGGTCACCATCGATTTTGATGAAGAAAAGGAAGTCTGGACTGCGTTCATCCGTGACACCACGATTTGCCTGACGATCGAAACCAAGACGATCGCAGAGCTGCGAGACGAGATCGTCGCTGTGCTGGATGAGATCACAGAGTGCAGATGACCGATGTCGAAGCGACTGCGGCAGGCCGTTTATATCATCACCACCGATCGAGGAGTGGTTAAGGTCGGCATCAGCCACAACCCTATCGAACGGCTCGCCCAATTGCAGACCGGCTCGCCCTATCACCTGCGGCTGGTCTACGCCGCCGTGCACTCGGATGCATCCCGCATCGAAGCGATCGTGCACCACATGCTGAGAGATAAGTTGGCTTATGGGGAATGGTTCTGTGTAACTGAAGCTGTCGCCCGCAATGCGATCATGCGGGCGGCGGCCCAGATAGGGAAGCCGATTTCTGGGTCAGGTTTCGTCACTCCGAGGGCGACGCGGTTGTTCTGGTTCAGACTCGGACTGGCCGTCATCGTGATGTGGATGGTTTTTAGCTTCCTCTTCTCGCTGGCTCCGCATTAGCCAGCTTTCGATTTCGAGATCGATGCGCCGAAGATTGCGCCGGCGCATCTCCCGCATGATGGCGATCTGGCCTAAGATGAATTCTTCCTCAGTCATCTTGAAGTAACGCCATGCTAGAGATAGTCCTGACAGTCTTCGCAATCGCCAACCCGCAGAACTGTCACGATGAGCGTATCAAGGTCCTTAACGACCGTATTACGCTCTTACAATGCTTCCTGAATGCGCCTGCGATTCTCGCTGAGTCGAAGACGCAATCGGTTTGGAAAGCGCAGCACCCGGGATGGATTATCGCCGGGTACCAGTGTCGGGAGTATGTGATGGAAAAAGATACATAAGCTAAGCAGTAGCCTCGATCCTCCCGCGCTTCCCCGTCCTCCCCAGCGGTTTTGCAGCGGTCGTGCAGGGGTCCTGCAGCAGTTTCAAATTGGGCGAACGCAACTCGATGTCTGCATATGAGGTGCGCGTCCCGCTTTCACTCTTGCTTTTCTTAACGTCAAGCTCACCCTTCATAGTCTCGCCGAAGATCTTCTGGTTGACTGGAGCTATGCCATTGTCAGAGCACCATGTCTGATAATCGGCGAAGGCCACACCAGCCCGCACGCTCCGGCCTTCACGGCGCACGATGCGCGCCTTGTGCCATGCCAGCACCGAGTCCTTGCTGGGCAGCTCGCCCTTGCGCGACCGGCGCTTGGGCTTAGCCGATACGACCGCCGTGCCGAAGACGGTCACCAGGACCCAAGGCATGAGCCCATTCATCAGCTCGACAATAAACGCCCGAAAGATCGGACGATGGGTAGAGATAGCCTCGCCAGAGCTGGCCGCCGGTGTCCAGAACAGTCCGGCTATCGAGGCGAGCTGAGAGGCGGTCTGGTCGGCTGTCTTCTCGACCGCGCCAAGCGCCGCAAGGTCAGCCTTGGCCTTGTCGAAGTCTTCATCGAGTTTGGTCGATGCACGATCTTGCTTGATCGTGGCAAGCGAAGCGGTGAGGCTGCGACACACGGGACCTTGGCCAGAATGACATTCGTCATCGCGTGCCCTTTGCGCGGAAGCGGCAGCATCCTCGCTTACTATCTTATGCGGGCCAATCTGACCTTTCCGGACATCCAGCTCAGAAATTTTTTCATTGAGCGCTTTTGCGGCCGTCATCCGGTTGCGCGCCGTGCCGGTCGCCACGGCGTGGCTGCCGTTCAAAGCATCCAAGGCGTTCGAGAAGTTGTAGAGCAGCAGCAAGCCGCCAAGCAGGATGAGGATCGACCTATTGCCTGGATCGCAACGCCGCAAGGCGAACGGGATGAAGGGCAGGCCGATAACGCCCAGCGCTATGCATACCGCGCTACCTGGATCGGTCGCCCAGGTTGGTATGACCGTCAACACGAAGCTGGGTATCAAAAAGACCGACGAAGCGGCCCCGATTATCTGGTTCTTAGTCATGATCGTTTGGGCTCCTAACCCGGTTTGATAGGTTTCTTTGCTCTGTTCCTGTTTAGTTCGATCAGAAGTTTCAAAGTGATATCGCGGCGATTGCGGGCTGCCGCGATCTCCAGAATTTTGTCCCAATGCCAGGACGGGATGTTTCCGTGCTTGAACCATCCAACGACCCGCCAGTAGGTTGTCTCCAGCTCATCAGAAAACTCCTCCCGGCTTTGGTCTCCCTTGAGCTGGTAAAGTAGCTCTTGAAAGGAGGCAGGAGTTTTGTACTGCGGAGCGACTTCTTTAGCGGCCAGCTCGATCGCCTTCATGGCGTCTTTCAAGGTGAGGTCGAACCACCCCTTGCCGTGGGACATGCCCTTTATTGCTTCGTGAACCTTATCCACGATCGCTCTAGCGTCTGCGGTTTCGAGAACACTGACGACCATTGTTGGCGTGGGCTGCCAGCATTTGGCTGTCGGAGAATTCGAAATACCAATTTTCAAGTACGGCTTCGGCCGCATCACATACACATATTTCATGCACATATTATGGGGCATGCTTGCAAAAAATGCTAGAAGATTTTTTTAGGGGCTAGTATTTTTCGCCAAGAGTGCTATTATTGTGGTGAGAAGGAAGGGAGGTGATCACCGCACATCAAAGGCACCAGACAGGACCCGCCCGCTAAATAGGCACCACCCAACAAATGGCACGGAACCAACGGCGCTCGGGGGATCAATCTAATGATACTGTTCTCGCTCGATTGCATCCAAATGCATTGGATCGGGGACGGTTTTACCCTCACCCACATCACCAAATGGCCAGGCGGCCAGCCTAAGACATTCTCAGTGCTTTGTGCTGGCGGCAACCGTTGGTGGGCCGTGCCAGAAGCCATCAACGATAACACACCACCAAAAAGTTGAAGAAAAGGGGGCTTCACAAGCCCCGCAACCAAGGACCACACTATGAAACACAAACGAAACCCATCGGAAGAAGCCGTAAAGGCCACAGTCAAAACGATCTGCCGATTCTGGGCTAGACATCTGGGAATTGCGTTCCAACCGGACACAAGAGCCGTTGATTACCACCTGGAACCAGAATTGGTTCGCCGCTTCGACGCGGATATGCAATACCTCTGGCTCAATGCGCCGGATCCATTCGCATCAGCCTTAGAGGCATCGCTGGCTGCACATCCGCAGCTTTATGGCTCTCTCGATTACCGTCCCTGAAACGGGACGGAGCATAGGAGCCCCCGCCATGGCTCGAGCCGTGCCTCAAACCTGCTTTCATTGCCCTATCTGCAATGAAGATTTCGCGACCTTCACAGCCTTCGACAGCGAAGACCACAAATGCTGCGTGTTCATGCACGAGCATCCAGGCATCGCTGAGAAAATCATCTCCGCCCGCTGTCATTGGCGAGCGCGGGAACGCCGGGTAGCCGCCCGCTACCTCGCGCTGTACCAAACCCTAGAGAAACTCTAGGGCAACGAAAGCCCGGCCAATGCGCCCCTGGTCGGCGGGAGCTTAGCGCCGGGCATCAGCAACCGAAAGGAACCGTTATGAAAACAGGCAGGAACCTGAACGAAAGGCGGAGAACTGAGCCGCTTCGGTCTCTACAATGCGGTCACTCGGGCATCCCAGGACCAGGATGACTATGACGAGGCGACTCGCATGGAAATTCTCGGCGGTAAGATCATCGAACTTGCCCCGAGAGAATGGGCGACCTTAGCGAAGGCCGCCTAAATCCCAGCAACCACCAACCAGGAGGACGGGCGCAGCAATGCGCCCCTTTTTATGTCTATGGCAAAGCGTCCCACAATCATCCAGCCAGTGCTCAAGCCGCGCGTTGACAAACCCATCGGGCCAGCGCCGGTCGGCAAGCCGAAACCAACACCGCCACGGAAGTAACATGAAGCCAAAGCTAAAGAAAATCCGCGTCAAACAAGCGGAGAAGCTTACGAAACTCCGCACCTCCTTAGAGGCGCTTACAAGAGTGCGGGACGACATTCGTTCGTGCCGCGTTCATCTCACGCCACAGCTCGAAGCATCCCGCGCTGACTTCGGCAACCTCATCGCTTTTTTCGAAGCGAAGTTCAATGAGCTAGAAAGGAAGATTCTGGCGATCTGCGAAGATCTTATCGAGGAAGAGAAGGTGCAGATCAAAAAGAAAGCGAGGAAATGAATGGCCTTCACATTCATCAAGCTGAGCGGGCGCTGCTTCCCTAACGGACCCCACGGACAAAGCTGGGAGCCGGTCGCCGACTTCCATCATCGTCAAGATAACATAACGCTGTCGTTTGATATGCGAAAGACATCGGTCGAGAACATGCTTAGCCTGTACAAAAGAGGCATGACGGACCTATACGGCCCGGCTTCCGAAGTGATTCCACAACTCCAGAAAGCCGTGGATGCCTTCCACCGGCTTGCCGAAACCATCACACCCGAGCGATAATCGCTCCAACTAGGAGACAGCCTATGGACGCAGAGAGAAAGAAACTAGCCACTGCGCTTGGCTATTACGCCCGCGCCAGAAACCCCGGCATCACGCTTGCAAAAGCAGCTGAGAAGTATGCGCAAGCGCAAGAGTACCGGATCGACGTCGATTTCCAGCTCTACTTCGGCAAGGGCTTCGTGGAAGCCCAAGGCGACGAAACCCTACGCAGGCCCTATAACGGCAGCGCAGAGAACGAAGAGCTTGCCCAACTGTGCAAAGAAATTCGGCGTCTGACCAAAGAGTTCTATGATATGCGGGCCGACCTGCATCAGTACGCTCAGATCCAGGAAATGCGGGCTAGCGCTGCCGCTTGCATGATGGAGCTTGAACGCCAGCCCACGATCTTCGAGGACCCGTTCCACAACCAGGACAGCTAACATGCAAGAAGAAGAGCTAAGGCAAAGCGTTTACCGCGCATGCAACAGGCACCGCGAAGAAGGGAAAACCATTGATCCAGTGACGGTCGAGATCGCTGTTCAGCTTCGGCGCATCGCCGATTCACTCGAAAAGATCGCCGAAACCAGGACTTCGGTCGCCGTTTCCTTGGATCGGATCGCCGATAGCTTCGAGCGAGCCTATCCAAGACGCCGCCAAGGTGACTAACACATGGGCGGTCCATCGAAAATTAAACCATGCATCATCGACGGATGCGAACGCATGACACTGAAGACCGGCACGGCTAAAGGATTGTGTCGCTACCACTACCGACGCTTGCGCCAGTACGGAAATCCTCTTGAGTCAAATCAATCATGGAAAACAGTTGATTGGCTTAAAGCGCATCTAAACTACTCAGATAGCGCATGTTTACTTTGGCCTTTCGGCCGCAACAAGAAGGGCTATCCAAATCAAATCTGGATGGACGGCATTAAAGAAGCTGCCCATCGAATCATGTGTCGCCTTGCAAATGGTCCGCCACCAACGCCAGAACATGAAGCGGCGCATCTTTGTCATTGTGGAATTTCTGGGTGCGTTCATCCGGGACATTTGCAATGGCAAACGCCAGAGCAGAACAGGTCGGGCGTCGCCTAATGGTAAGGCATCGGCCTTTGGAGCCGACACGCGGAGATTCGAATCCTCTCACCTGAATCAAACACTTATAGCTCAGCGGTAGAGCAGCGGGGTTCGAATCTACTCGAGTCCACCATCATCCTGTCATGACCGCCAAAGTCGAAGTTGCGCCGAGCTTGAAATAGCTGATCGTCAGGACGCCTTGACCGCCCGCGCCGCCAGATCCGCTCTTGTAGCCGCCAGCGCCGCCGCCGCCGCCATAAAGCGCGCCAACGCCGCCATTGCCGCCTGTGCCGCTATCGTAGCGTCCGCCGCCCCCGCCGCCGCCGCCCGATCCATAAGTCGTGCTCGTGATGAAGCTGCCATTCGCGCCGCCCGCGCCGCCATTCCCGAAAGTTCCGCCGCCATTGCCGCCGCCGCCTCCGCTCCCAGCCGATCCGGAGCCGCCGTTGGCTCCGCCATATCCGGCGCTGCCGCCGGGCGCTCCATTATAGCCGCCATAGCCTCCATAATCTCCATTTGAGGTATATGCCATAGCGCCGCCGCCGCCTCCATCCGCTCCGCCTCCGCCGCCACCGCCGCAATTCGTTCCATAAGTATTCCCGCCCGCGCCGCCAGGGCCATCGGGACCGGCCGCGCCGCCACCGCCTATTAACGCATCTCCGCCCTTGAATTTAACGCCATTGCCGACGCATCCGGCAACGGCTCCGCCAATGCCGTAATAAGAATAGCCGCCGCCATAGCCGCCCTTCGCCTGGATGCCTTTGGACGGATCTGTCGGCGCGGAATTCGTCGCGATCTGCGCCCATGTATCCCCGCCGCCTAGATTATTGCCGCCGCCCGCGCCGCCCGCGCCGACAGAATAATAAAGGGTTTGCCCCGGCGTGACGGCGATCGTTCCGGAGACGTAAGCGCCGCCGCCGCCGCCGCCCATCGAAGCGGTCGTTTGAGACGAGCCGCCGCCGCCGCCGCCGCCTAAGCCTTGAAGGAAGACAGAAAAGACCCCGGCCGGGATGATGAAAGATCCTGCGCCGGTCGCGGTGACAGCTTGGTTGAAGGGGTAAATAGTGGTCAATGCGTTAAAATGAGCTGGGCTGTTATTGTTTGCACTGTCGCCGCCGATGAGACGTTAAAGCCGATGACATCTCCGGCGTTGATTTGGGTTGTCCAGGATGCCGGGATAGGAATCGCTGAGTTGACATTTTGCGATGAAAGCGCCATCGGATTACCGCCAGTGATGCTGTTCGCGACGGTCGGCGGAAATAAGCTGTAAGGCTCTTTCCAAACGTCGATAGAAATCGATCCGGATCTATCCGCCATCACCACCCATCCGGTGATAGTCCCGTTGAAGGGCGCGTAGATAAAGCGTGTGATTGGCGCGACGATCGCCGCGCCGCCGCCATCGATCAACAATGGAATGAAGGCGGTGCGATCTGGAAGGTTGGTCAAGTCGTTATAGCTGCCGCTTAAAGCCACAGGCGGTAGCCCGTCAATCGCCGCGGCGCGAGCGGCGTCAAGCATGCCCGCCAAGGAAGATGTCGCCGCCGGAATAGTGACGCCGACGCCGCCCGATGGCGTAATGGTGACGCTGGTAGCGTCATTAGAATAAAACAGAGTTGATCCGACATTGGTGAAGAGTCCGCCGGTTACAGACACCAAAGGCGGCGGCGGAAGGCCGGTGATCATCGCGTTACCCCCATTAAGACCGTAACCAAGCAAGGGCCGCCCTCGCACAGATTTTTCTTTACGCCTGACACGATATCAATAGCGATGATATCCATCACATATACCATTGGGGTAAGCTTCATAATCAAAGAAGCATCGACAGCAAAATATAAAATTCCGCTCACGCCGCCATTGACAAATCCGACCGGCGTGTCCGTCGATGAAATATCGAGACGATTCGAAGCATCATCAACGGCCGATCTCAGCTCAGCGTGAAAATTGATGCCGCTGATATCGAGTGCTGCGTTTGGATTGTTGGGTTGAGTGAAGGCGATGATGTCGTACCAGCCCGCATTGTTGGCGATCGAGAACGACATCCCAGGCGCGGGCGGAAATGCGCCAAGCTGCGGCAAAAGCATGATATTAGAGCGAAAATGAAGACCTGATGAAGTCAAGGAAGTCTCCGCGGCGGTGCAAGCTTGATGTCTTCATAGGCCGTTATTTTTCCGTCTTCGATAGCTTGGATGGCTTCCGCCAAAGCTTGGTGAAGCGCGGCGACCTTCAGACTTATAAGTTCGCGAAGCGCCCGAATTTGGGCGCTGGTGAGCTTGATCGGTTTGTCGCCGAAAACGATCGTCGCATCCTTCCCCAGAAGCTCTATATCGCGGATATCCCGGCGAAGGAGAATACCGATTAAAAGCTCGCCCTCTGAATCGAAATCAACCTGCAAACGATCAACTAAAGTGCGATGCAATCCTAAAGCAGCGGAAATAAGCTGCGACTTTTCCGGAGGAGCAGGCTTTATAAAAGCGCGCCCATCATGCCGATCCCCGATATTAGCGGTTTCCGCTTCGACATGGATGACTCCCTTTGACGGCTTATAGTCATCCCCGGCGATAATCACGTCGAAGACTTTTCCATCCCGAATTAAAGCGACTCGCTTATTAGTCATTAGTTTTAGAACTCCAAAACAAGAATGACGCCAGCATGACCAGCGCCGCCGGTGCACGGCGTCGGCCATTGCTGCATCGGACCGGCGGCACCGCCGCCGCCCGCGCCCCATCCGGAGCCAGGCGTGCCATTCAAAAAGACGTAAGCCGATCCATTCCAGATGCACATATTACTCATGCCAGCGCCGCCCCAGAACGACGTTCCGCCCATGCCGCCGGTTTGGTTGAAGGCCCCCGCTGATGGTCCTTGCACATCCGGAATCATATAAGGCGGCATCCCAGGGGATGGATTGATCATAAAAAGCCCCATGCCTCCGCTCGTTCCGCCCGCGAATGGACCTTGCGCTTCCACCGAGTTGTAGCCGCCTTGCCCGCCAAGGGCTACGGCGAAACTTCCGAATGAAGTGGTGCCGCCGGTCCCCGATTGGGAGCCTATCGGCGCATTCCATGGCGAAGGGATACCGCCCGCGCCGACTGTGACCGGAATGCTGCCGACTCCGGAAACAGAAACGAGCGCAACCGCGGTCATGCCGGATTCTCCGCCTTGACCCGCATAGCCGCCCGCGCCTCCTGCGCCGCCAGATCCGCCCGCGCCGCCGCCGCCCGTCGCAAAGACAAGCGCCTTTTGCGCTCCAGCGGTTGGGATGTAATTTCCGGAAGCGGCCAGCACTTGAACATTCGTTATGCCGCCGCCCGCGCCGCCGCCAAAAAGCCGCCATGTCCCGCCAAGCGCCATTAAAAGCACCGGCGTTCCAGCCGTAAGCTGCCCGGCAGTGAGGTTAGACCCGGATACGGTTTGAACTGCGGCTGGACTCAATCCGTTGGCGGCGAGCGTGACGGGTCCGGTGTTTGTTCCTCCCGGCGTCATCTCCAAAAATATGCCGTCCGTCATGGATATGAAAGACGGAATCGAAGCCAGAGTTAGGGTATTGGTGCCAGAAGAAGTCCCGTAATGGACATAAGCCGCTGGCGGAAAGGTAACGGGACGATTAGTGACTGAAAGCAACCGATAATAGGTGCCGTCAAAAACGATAAGGGCGATGGCGCTGGCTGGCCAATCGCCCGATTGAAGCAAATTGCCATCGGCCCAATAGAGCGGCGCTGTGACGGGGCCGCCGGTGGTCGCCGGAAGCTGTAACGACATCGATCCGGTGTTGGTGGAGTTTATTTTTTGAACCTCGACCGTAATCCCGGCGGAAATATTCGATCCAATGGTTGGCGACACCGAAGCGCAAACCGCGGCGTTTGCTGTGCCGGTGTCGATGCCATAATGAAGCAGCGATGCGTCGCTGACCGTTGGACTGGTTCCTGGCGCGACGCGCGCGAATATCGACGGCCCGGCGATGGTGTAAAGCTCCCATGACGTTCCGTTAAAGGTGATTTGCCCTATAGCCCCGCCCGGCCAATCCCCTGGCGCAAGCGAATTTGTATCAGCCCAATAGATCGGAATTGGCGCGCCGCCATTGATGCTAAGGGTTGGATTTGAGGTATTTTTATAAGCGCTTTTGATGACCCGAAGCGTCAACCCCTCTATGACATTGGTCCATGACGGCAAAGTGATCTGCATGGCGTTCGGAGACGCCGAGACAGACGTATCGATCGCGAAATTGTTGACTTGCGCCTGGATCGCTGGCGGAATTTGGGTCAGCTTCGGCGAAATGAAAGGCGCGTTCGCAATCGGGGCGATATTCGGCGACGTGATCGTGGTTTGCCCATTGGACACCAGGATAGACCATAGAGGCGTGAAGCCAGCATCGGCCGGAGGGATGGTCTGGGAGCCCGTAGGGGCCGCTACGCCCGCTTTGAGTCCGACGACGCACACGCCTTGTCGAATGGTGTATTGCTGCTGTCCGCTGTTCCCTGGGCCGCCTAGCGGGATCGAAGGATTGGCCGCGTTGTAGTATGGAAGGACGGTCGGGCCGCCATCGACATCGTTATAGATCGCCTGAATGATGTAATATTGAGAATAGCCGCTAGTTGCGGGCGGAGTGATAGCTTCAGTGACCGGCGAAGTCATCAGCCCTTGCTTTAGGACTTGTCCGGTATCTACGCCGAGCACGCCGTAAGAGGTCGCGTCGATGGTTTCCATCTCGTAGATGGATCCGGCGCTGACCGTAACGCTCAAAGATGGCGGCGAAGCCGGAGCGCATGTCAGTCCATCGACCCAGGCGACGACATTGTTGAAAACTTGCTGCGGCTGGCCGCAGATCGCCTGCATGAGATAGCCGAGCCCTAGCATCCCATATTTCTGGGCTTGCAAGAAATCCTGGCTGCGAGGGACTTCTTGAGTATATACAATCGTCCTATCCATTTAACTACTTCTAGCCTCCGGCAGCCTGTCGCGTTTCGCGAAATTGCAGTCTGGGCACAGCCATTGAACATTTTCAATGATGTGCCTCCCTCGTTTGCTTAGCGGAAAGATATGGTCTAGGTGACGCTCTTCAGAGATATCGCATCCGCATTCTGGATTAGCGCATTTCATTCCTTGCTTCTCAAGCAGCGCCTCAAGATCGTGTATCGATATTCGATCATCACCTATCCAGCTTCGACGACGATGCTTGTAATTAATAGCGATAAGCTTACGCTTATCTGGATTAGCTAAAGCGTAAGCTTTATCCATGGCTGCCTTACGCTCTCGATTATCAATGCGCCATTGACGATTCGCTTCTTTGCTCTTCTCTGGATCAGCCCAATAAGCAGCCTTAAACTTTGCCATCTGGCTTTCACGATGCGTCGCATACCAGCTCAAACAGTTTGCCTTGTTCCGCTCTTGATTATCAGCTATCCATTTTTTCGATCTAGCCTTAGCGCATTCCTTGCACAGCCGCGCACGTCCATCCCGATAGCGAAGCGTACCGTCTCGTTTGAGCGTTCCATCTTTGTGGAAAGCTTCGAGCGGTTTCAGTTCTTTGCAACAAGAGCAGAGCTTCATCAAACAACATCCGGCATGACGGGAATACTGTACCGTTGCAACCCCGGTTGCACTACTGCCTGATTCATGATCGGAGGCGCAAAAGTTGGGGTTAGTCCCGGCGTGGGCGGAAGCGGAATCGGTCCTTGTGGGGCAGAAAGTTGGGTCCATACGATGACGCCAGTCGGCCGCGTCTTGTTGATGGTGTCGTAGATATCCTGATCAGTGATCGTGCCAGCAATGAGGCTCATATCGCCCCACATGCCGCCGATATCCCAACCCATTGCGGCGATATCCCAGCCCGGCGCGCCGGGGATGCCCGAGCCCGGCGGGATGACGTTGACGAACGCTTGGGCGGGCAGGCAGGTATCACCCCATCCCCCGGCGATATCAAAAGCAAAGGTTCCGACATCCCATGCGCCGGTGTCACCGGTATTCCAAGGCTCAAAGATGTAAGGCGGCTGCCCAGTTAAATCGGTCAGCGCATCGTTCATGCCCTTGCGAGTGACGCGCTCGCGAATCAGTTCTTTCTGGATGCGCAGCCGAAAAGCGTCATCATGCTCATTGACCCGGCGCAGCAAAGCGACGCCAAAATAATCTTTGCTGATGATGTCGAGCCAGATATCTGTCGCCCAAGCGACTCTGGTTTGCTTTTTGGCATAAGCATAGAGTCCATAGCACCACGCGGATACGTCAGCCAGACCACCAAGAATGGCGTCGCGGATCGGCGCGTGATAATTCCACCATCCCTTAGGCAGAAGTAGCTTGACCCGGCGCATGATGTCGTCGGGGCCGCCAAGCACAGGCGCTGGATTGATGATAGAGACGATCTGATCGGATTCAATTAACGCCGCGTTGATCGGAGAATTGACATTGATCGGAACGACGCCGGTCGAGATGGTGTCCGGATTCTCAAAAAGCTTGGCGAAGAAATCTGGAGGTTTCCGGCCGGGAAATTGCTGGCGATAATCGAGCCCGGCGACCGGATGCCGAAGCAGCTCCGGCCATTGCAGCCATGGCGGCTTGTAAAGCGGCGTAGGATTGGGGGTCGGTGGAAGGACAGGCGTGATGGGGCGAAAGAGAACCTTCGCGGGCGGCGGCACAGGCAAATCGGCTGGCTGCTTCAGCCAATCCATTTTGATTTGCGGCGGATCTGGCGTCTTAAACGCCCGCGTCGAGACAAAATAAGGCGGGCGCAGCGACAAAATCGGAGCTGACGCGGGAAGGCCGCCGCCGGATGGACCGGCGACCGGGGAAGAAACATAGGTGATGACGATTAAGCCATCAGTTTGCAGCCCTGGCGCACTTGAGCCGCCGCCGCCGCCGCCGCCATATCCCCCAGCGTTCCCCCCAGCGAAAAGAATCGGCGTCGCGACGCCATAATAAGCGCCGCCGCCGCCGCCGCTTCCCGGCCCATAGGTTCCGGTCCCGTAAACATCATCGAGCGATCCGTTGCCGCCGTTGCATGCGCCGCCGCCGCCACCGCCGCCAGCGGATCCATTGCCGCCTGGGCAGACGCCCGTATTATAAGTTCCGCCTGCGCCGCCTCCGGTGCTAAAACGGTTAGCGCCGCCGCCGCCACCAGCAACATTATAAGGGCCGGTGCCAGCGCCTGCACTACCGCCGCTGCCGCCGTTAGCCGCGCCTGCTCCACCGCCGCCAGCGCCGGTGGTGACGCCAAATCCATAGCTGCCGTTCGCGCCGTTGCCGTTAGGGCCGCCCGCGCCGCCGCCGCCGCCGCCAGCATAGTAATTGGAGCCGCCGCCATTGCCGCCATTTGTCTTGAATGCGCCAGTGCTGTTGGAAGCTTGGCCGCCGCCATTGGCGACGCCACCTTGCGCCGCGACTGAAACAGTCGGTCCGTTCGAAGCGGCGTTCGCGAGCGACGATGCATTGAACCAAGTATCTGACGATCCAGCTACGCCAGTAGAACCGATTTGGATTTGGACGATTGTTCCGGCGCGGATGTTGAGATTGATGACAGACGCATAAGCGCCGCCGCCGCCGCCATTATAAGAGCCGCCCTGGTTTCCGTATGCGCCACCGCCATAGCATTCAATCGTATTATTGCGGGGATTGAAGTCCGCCGGGAGCGTGTAGCTGGTCCCGCCAGTGATGAAGATCCGGGGCATAAGAGCGGCGGCCTCTTATTCTAGCGCGGCCCTAAAATCGCGCAAAAAATTATCGCGCGCCTCCCACCGCTTTAGCTTCTCTTCATAAGGATCACATCCGCCCTTATCGGTACATTCAGGGCAAAGGTAGCTCGGCTTTTTCGGACTTGAGCATTTAGGGCATAGGCCGCCCATATCGGCCGGATCGCAATATGGCTGAACAAAGACAACGGTCGAGCAATGCGCGCAAGTGAAGGTGTCGCACTCCTTGTCGCCGCCCCATGGACCGCCAAACACCCGGCCTTTGCCCATACCCGGCCCGCGACCGAAATAGCCGCCGCCGGGAGGTCCCGGCGATGGCGAAGGGGGCGTGTCAGAGACAAGCTCCCCAATGGAAAGATAGCCAGTAGGGTTGCGCAAGAGCTTATTGCTCCTGGAAATAGATCGTCCCGCCAGCTTGGCCGGTGTAGCCAGCAGATTGTGTGGCGAATCTGCACCCGATAGACGCAGTGGCGGGCATGGTCAACTCAGCGCCAGAGCCAAGATAGGTTTGCCAACGATACGGAGCCCTTTGGTTGAGAAACATATCGAACAGCGGTTGCGCCGTGACTGTTCCTGGCTCTGCCGTGAGGTTGACCAAGCAGGTGACAAGGGTTACAGCATCGGCGATATCCGTTGCCGGTGGAGTGAAGGCCGTGCCGATTCCTACCGTCCCGGTGTATCGAGCCATGTTGAACTCGATGTTCGTGTCGGTGGATGCCGGGGCCGCGCCTTGTGACACGTTGATGTCGAAGACCTTGAAGCGCCGCATCGACGCCGCCGGGCAGGCCAGCGTCATGAACGACTTGAGCGAGCTGGTAAGAGTCGCCTGTTGCCCGGATGCAGAGTAGACCGCCATTGCTATCTTTCCTTAGCGATGAATTCTCTCTCCTTCTTCTCTGTCTAATTTTTCCCTGCAGTGGAGCGGCCTTCTGTGGGCCGCTATGTTGGTGAGGCTATGCTACCGCATTTTTTCCCTAAGCGTTAGCCGCCGAAATCGAAAACGATTGCACCGGAAGATTAAGGCCAGGCGCAAGATTCGTAGTTCCGAACACCATTTCGGCGATAGGCCACAAGAATGACCAGATAGCGCTTCCGTCTGGAATGCTTGTGCCTGTTCCGCTAGGACCGGTCCCAACCGATGCTGATACCCCAGCCCCAACGCAAGTGTAGACGCCATTAGCGTTAGAAATGTTTTGATTGAGCACGTAATTGACCGATGGCTGCCATGGCTCGCTACAAAAACCTTGCAAATGGCAAGTCGGCGTCGAGTCATACATTCTGAAACTTTGAGCAAATCCTCCGCCACTGGCGACTCCTGTCCAATTACCAATCATGGACGCCACTCCGTTCGCAGACCCGAGCGGATTCGCTGGTAAGGTAATAGTGCAAAGCAAATTAGCGGGATCGGCGACGGCGACATTCAATGGCGGATCGGCTCCGAAGATCTTCAAGAGGGGCAACCCTCCTTGCGCCGTCAGTATGACGTTGATTTGCGAAATTCGTAGAGTCCTTAAGGCGACGCTTTCTTGCATAGCTTACCCTATGAAATAACCGCACTAGTACATTTTATCGTCACCTGTGCATTTGCAGCGATCGAAGCAGCATCGCCGCTAAATCCATTCAAAAGCACCGCCGTCACCCTGGATACCCCCGGAACCGTGTAAGCCCAAGCTGGAAGGATGGCGAAATCCAACCCCACGCCTAAACCAAGCGCATTGATGTTATCCTCAAGCGTCTGCGCAACCAACCCGCAAACTGTGTTGTGGTCATATCCGGACGCTGTTGCGATGATCATCGAAACGACGGCATTCATGACTTTAGGCGGAAAACACCCGGCCTGGACGCCGAGCGGACGCACGGCATTCACCGCAGCCGTAACAGCCGTCATGAAATCCGATCCGGGAGAGCCAGAGCCGTCATCGGCGACGACGTAATAGTAGCCAGGCCGCCAATTGCCAGCGTAGTCAAAATCTTCGGTGAGCGTCCATTGAACCGTAATGCCGGTCGAAAGGATGGCGTACTCAGTGCCGTAAAAATCCCCGCGCGAGAGCCCGAGAATGAAGGCGGCGAAGCGGTCTTTGAGGCGTTGGTCAGGCTCGCTGTCGAAGCCATTCAAAAGCGCCGCCGGATTAGTGACGTAATCAAGGCCGACCAGCGGTGAAGCGAATTGATTGATAGCCCCGGCGATCACGTTGCTGGCCGATCCGGGTGACGTGCCCTGAATAGGCACCTGAATCGATTGCGTGTTGGCGGCGAGCGTATAGCCGTTAAGAGCGGCGCTCCAGCCCGTAAATGTCGCATTAGGCATCACCGCATATTTCTGATCGCCGCCTTGGGTTTGGAACATGGACCCAACCGGGATGAAGACCGTGGTAGGACCGACCGTCGCTCTCGACAGAATCGCTATTCCGGAAGCGGCTTGCGCTCGCAGTCTATAGACCTGAAAATCGCCGACGAAAGTATCGACGTCCACTCCGGATGCTGTCGATAGACGCATCGCCTGGAGCAATAGCAGCACCATCGCCTGGAACCACAGGAACAACCCGGCGAAGCCTTCGACGATAGCGCGTAGCGGCGAGCCCTGTGCGAAGTCGATCAATCGAGATGACCGACCCTGGATCCCGGTCGAAGTAGTGGTTACGATTTGGTCGAAGCTTTTGGTTGGGAGCGTTGCCATCTATTGTAGCCATTTCCATCCGCCACCTTTGTTTATCCAACAAATTAGGCTTTTAGAGACATTGAATTGCCTAGCAATGGTACTATAAGAAACGGTTTCGCTTAAGAGCTGCCTTATTTTTCTGACATCGGATTCGGAAAGCTTATGCTTGTGATGGCTCTCACCTAGAACAACCGTTCCATGCTGTTGCTTGTCGGCAATATTTTGGGCTGGTGTAGTCCAACGAATGTGGCGCTTGTTGAAACATCTGGATTTTCCGCATGAATGTGCGGCGTGATGCTCTGGAGATGGCGCTGATCCATGAGTTATCTCGCAGATGTACCGATTAGCGCCATACATCTGTTTGTCAAATACGACTTGTGGGTATGGCTTCGATAATGAGAACGGACAGATTATGCAATCATCCGTTTCTATCTCTAAAGCTGCCCGAAGGAAGCGCAGGACTTTTCCGATCTTTGGCATAACTACAACTAATTAGATGGTTATATTAAACTGCACGGCCGCGCCGGTCTGCGCGCTGGTGTATCGGATGTCAATACTGCACATGCCTGGGATGATTTCGGCGACATTGACGATAGGCGGCGGATTGAATGCTACCGATGATTCCATGTTCACCTGGGACCGGCAGATCGCCTCGATCTGGGTAGGCTGCCATGGATCTCCGATCTTTTGCGGGAGCCCTGCCCCATACTCAGGATGCCAGATGTAACCTAAGACGGCAGTGCACAGCCTCCGCATGATGCGCTGGCGCGCTTCATCATCGCCTTCAACGAGGACGAGGCCGCCTTGCGGCGAAACATGAAAATCATCTTCCCAATCGAGCCAAAAATCTGTCATACGGGCCTACTGAACGAGGATAGCGTAAGAGAACATTCTGTCTGTGAGACTATTAGATTCATGGGTCACAAGAAAGCTCCCAGACCCCATCTTATAGTATGGCGGCGGAGATTCCTTGGCGGTATTTGCAGCATTAGCCGTCAAAGGAGTTGGAGATCCAAGAAATTTGCTCGATGTGGTCACGCCTATCGCCTGCACTGTCGTCGTGGTGGAATTTGGAGTCAGGACATAAGTCCCGGTCACAATAACGATATCGGATCCGCCGCCACCGCCTCCGCTGCTGCCGCCGCCACCGCCTCCACCCCCGCCGCCGCCACCCATAGGCGCATTGAAACCGCTAAAAGCGGACGCGCCGCATACGCCGCTACAATTGATATTGCCCTGGACGTTGAGGTTGCCTTTGATATTGGTTTGCCCATTATGATTGATTTGCGGCGCATCGGTATCGTGGGATTGTTCCGCCTTCGCAGTGATCTTGCCTTCTTTACTTAAGACGTGGCTGGCTTTCTCGCCGCTTCCCATAACTTTAGTCGTTAGCGTACCTTTGTTGTTATCCATCTCCATGACGTGGTAAGGCTGACCGTCGCCATCGTCATCATCGCTGCTACTGGTGCTGCTGCTCCCGCCGCTTCCGCCGCTTCCGCTATCACCACCGCCACTGCCTCCGCTGGTGCTAGTGCTGGCGCTGCTTGCGCCGCCGCCGCCGCCGCCGCCGTCTTTGTATGTCTGGACAGTGAGCTTCTTGCCCTGGTTGTCCATATCCATAGTATGCTGTGGAGTATTGCCGCCTTGTTGATAAGTGCGGACTATCAGCCTCTTCTTGTTGTGATCGATCTTGACTCTCGAAAACTTATTCGGCTTTTTGCCGGAAGACTCTGAACCAGGATCTCCTTGAGACGTTGCGGGCTGCGCCTGCCCTCCGCCTTGCCCTTGGCCGCCTTGCTGTCCTCCCTGGCCTTTCTGGTAGGTCGTAATGGTGTGGGTCGAGCCCTTGCCATCGACCTCGTGGATCGAAAATGGATCTGGAGACTCCTGTGAATTTGGATCCGGAGGATCTTGTCCTTGCTGCCGATTGTCTTGCTGGAAGCAAGTCGTCTTCATCTTCCCTTTGCCGTCGAATTGGATATGGCAAGACTGCGGCTTCAGAGGTGGGGCGTTCTTGAGCGGCTTTCCTTCCTGTCCGCTGCTGTGTGGAATACTGCCGGTTGTGTTCCCTCCCCCTTGACCGCTTTGGCTGTCCTGCTGGCTGTTCTGATCGTCCTGGTTCGAAGTCTTATCGTAGATATGGAACTTGCCCTGCTTGTCGAAGAAAACGCGCGAACCAAGCGAATGCATGAACAGCATTTCACCTGCTTCAACTTTCGGCGGCCGGTCGATGTCGTTGTGAATCCGGCGTACGATCATCCCGGATTCCAAATCACCTTCCTGGTAGCGCACAGCCACCATGTCGCCCTGGTATTGCTGGCCGCCGCTACCTCCACTGCCGTCGCTGCTTCCGCCTGTCCCAGAGCCTCCTGAGCCGCCTGACGAGCTACCTGCGCCACCCTGGCCGTCGCCCTTGCCGCTGCCGGGCGACAACCCTACCAACATGCCCCAGCCGTTGCCGCTATGGCCTTCCTCGATCGGAAGCCATCCCGACACTTCGCCAGATGGCTGGAAGGTCACCTTGGCGAGATGCTTCTTTGGGTCGTAGGAGGTCACCAAGCCATGGTGCTCGTTGAAGTGGCCTTGGCTTATCCCGGCTTCGCTATGACGAATCTGATAGTTGACTAAACGATGATATGACATTCCGCGTCTCCTTAAAGCGCCAACGGAAGCCCTCCGGTGCCACCACCTCCGCCACCTGCGCCGCCTGTGCCGCTCTCACCGCTGCTCTCGCCGCCACCAAGGCCACCGCCGCCGCGGCTGTTTCTGGCTGTGATATCCATAGTGTAGCCGCTCATTCCGAAATGATGATGGATGGAATCGATGATGTAAGTTTGATCGAAAACAGTGCCACTGACTGAAAGGCCGCTACCGACATTGATGCTTGGATCTCCAACGACCCTGACATGAACGGTAAGCTCGTGCCGGTTGATTTCCTTAGCCTTGTTCTGCGCGCGCTGCTGAACGTCGCCCTCCTTAAGGCCAGGAATATTGTACTGATATTCGACCGGGCCGCCATTCCCTCCCGCTTCGCCTTCACCGGAGTTCATTTTCTTTTCTTTAGTGTGCCAGCTGTCGATCGTGACCTTGATTTGCTTCCCAGCCTGAATGTTGCGCTTGATCGAGAGCGTGAAGAAGTCAGCCTTCTCCGGCGGCCCCTTGCTGTAATGAACCGAAAATCCGCCGCCGCCTTGCGGGTCTATGTCGTAGTGAAAAGTGTTCCCATCGACCCACCACCGCGCATTATCCTGTTCGGCGAGTTTCGCGATGATCGCGATGGCCGTCTCTTTATCCGCAATCTTGGTGTATTCTTGATCGAGCGCCTTACCGGCGTCCGTGCCTGGGCCGCCGGTAGGTACGCATCCCAACCCCACCATCGAACAAAGATCCTGAACGACTTGAACGCTCTTCTGGTCGGTCCAGGTCTTGTCGACCACCTTGTTATGTAGTCTGATTGAGTTATCGCGCCCGGTGACAGTAATCGTGCCGTTTTGGCCGTAATGAAAATCGGTGCTGTCGGCTTCGCCCATGATGAGCGTCCCGGATCCGGTGACGTTCTGAACGATGATGCCTGTCTGATTATCGCCCAGGGCCGCGAGTGTCGCCTCAGCGCCAGGGTAATACAAAGGGACAGTGGCGCTGAAAGTAGAGCTGCGCCGGGTGCCGTTCTGTTCAACATGTCCGGTCAGAACCGGGATCATCATTCCATTGGCGCTCAACCAAGCACGATGTGGCGCAACGCCGGTTGAGGTCGCCATTCGTCATTCACCAAGGATTCCGCTAAGAGGGGCATTGGATAGGACAGACGGCAGGATGATTGGCCTGACGCCCCAAATCCACGGATCGACCATGCCGTTGATGTGGGCCAGCTCGACCCAGCGCATCGCGTCTCCGAACTGCTGTTCCGCCACATGAAAGAGAGTGTGGCCACTGACATAGATCGTGCGGGCCGGGATGGTGGCGGCGATATAGGTCGTTTCTGGGATGATGGTCATGATTGAATAAGCGTGGTCCGTTGTGTCTGCACCGAAAGATCGCCGATCAGAAGCTCAAGATTGAGCACAGCCCGGCTGATAGACGCCAGCATATCCATCAGCCGCCATTCGTCGAGCGCGCTTCCGACCGCAACCTGGAATCCTGAGATGATGCCAGGCTGATCTCTCGGAGCGACCCATGTATCGAGCTTCCCGGCGGCGTCGTAAAGCGCCAACGTCGTGTCGGTTTCGAGCTGTTCCGCGTTGAGATGGATCGCCTGAAGCGTAGCATAAGGCGCGGCTCCTAATGGAGACGCTTGGGCCACTTGCATTCTGAGGGCAGCCAAATTTTTGGTGAGCTTTACAGGTACGGTCATAGCGCTAACGGAAGCCCTCCGGTGCCACCACCACCGCCTCCCTCGCTGGCAGGCGGGCCAGGGCCTTCAGTGGAAGCTGTAGCCGCGGTCGATAGATCAGAGCTTACCAGAGTATCGGGCGTCGCTGGAGGGGTGAAGCTGCTGTTGGCGAACGGATTGTCGGAAACGGTGCAGGTGATCTCATATTCGATCCAATGAGGATAGCGGCGAATGTGCGGCTTAAAGCGCTTGACCACGACTTGTCTGGACATGCCAGCATAGGTCAATTGTACTTTGAGGCCGCCCGCCCGCATAGCGTCGAGCTGTTGGCATTGTTGAAGCGCATTGGTGCAGAAGAAAAACCCGGACCATGTGATGTCGTCTTCGTCTGGGCCAAGTGTATCAATGACGCGCGTGCCGCCAGGTAGCTTGTGGACGATTAAGGCTTGGGCACCGCCAAATGGCATTCTGGTCGGCGGACTGAAATCAGCGTTCTGGAAAGTGAAGCCGCCCAGAATGAGTGTGTCGGTCATGAGGCGGCCCTAAGCTGTTTAAGCTTCACTTTCAGCTTCAGCAAACAATGATCTGCATATTCTTCCATGGTCTTTGCGCTTTTGGATGAATTGCAACTTGGACATAAGAGTTGCAGATTACTCTCTTCATTAATGCCGCCTCGCGATAAGGCTAGGATGTGATCTAGGTCAGAACGAATTGAGATATCAGCTTCGCAAAATACACAGAGATCATGCTGTTTTTTGCGAAGCCTGGCTAGGGTCGTTTTAGAAATCTTACCGCCAGCATCATGTATCATGGCTCTGCGATTATTGTTCTTAACCTTAGCTCTTTCTTGGCAATAATTAGCTTGCTCATAAAGACGTTTTCGTTCACGAATCCCAGCGTCTTCCGCATAACGTTTACATGCAGATAATTTGTTAGCTTTCCTACGCTCAGGTTTAGTACGCCAAGCTTCCCTAGCTTTAGCTCTCACAATCTCAGCATTCTCTTTCCGGTATTGCTTCGCGCTCTCTCGTGCTTTTTCTGAGTTGGCTGCATAGTATTTACGTAAGTATGCAGCATTTTCCCCTGGATGCTTAGCTCGATGGGCAGCAGCATAACGCCTATTGTCTGAAGCTTTACATTCGCAGCATTGACGAGTTCTAATATCGCGTTCTGCCACATGCCCACGTTTGCACGGTTTACCCGTAAAAAAGCTTTTCAAGCCAGCAGCTTTTGCCTCTTCTTTTGCTCGATGGGCAGCAGCACGAGAGGCGGCAATTGTAGTATGAGTTAAGCCATCTAAGCGTGCACATTCACAACAAACTTTATTGCAAACCTTACGTTCAGCTATGTGGCCATGTCTGCATGGTTTGTCAGTAAAGTAGCGCTTAAGTCCTGCTGCTTGTGCGTCTTCCCGAGAAATAATTTCCATGGTCATTATGAAGAGATTGATTGATGGCCTGGTGTCGTTGGCGATTCGCGACCATCAAAATAAGGCGCTTGGGTCGGATGTTCAAGGCTAGAAATGTTGTAGTCGTTGACAGCGCGAGCGATGGCTTGCCCATCCAAATAGACCACATTGTTGACTTGTGCGCTCCTAGCGCCGCCAGATGGAACATAATTACCTCCGGCAGACGCCAGCATCATGCCAGGGCCGCCGCCACCGCCACCGGGCGTAAACAACGTTCTCTGATTCATGCCAGGCGGCGTCGTAATCATCGGCGGAGGCGTGCCCCAACCTAGATCGGGGACGTTATGATCGTATCTGTTGAAATAGGGATGCGTCCGATGAAACGCGTCCGTGGGGTGCATAAACCTGTCGATGCGATCGTAAAGACTCGAAACAGATTCGACAACTGCACTCGCAAGCCTATCCCAGATTGCGCGAACGGTTGGCGTAATACCCGCCACCGCACTATCCAACCCTTTGACCATAGCGGCGACAATAGCCCCGGAAAACTTCAAGCCAGCATCTATGATTTGATTTGGATCACCGGCAGCGACGGCATCTTTTAAGCCGGTCCACGCCTTTCTTACGCTCTCGTCAAAGCTTAACAGCGCTCCGCCGATCGCTAAGATGATACCGGGGATACCAAGGAAAGAAGCGAGAGCTGTTACACTGATCGAAGCTAACGCGATTCCAAAAACCGCTAAGGCATCGGCGATCTTCGTGATCGTTTCCGGGTTGGCGTTAGCCCAAGCGCCAACCTGCCTGAACACCTCTGTCAAGCTTGTCATGATTGGCATCGCCGCTTTCATGAATGGTTCTCCGATAGTTTCCCACATAGATTCCCACTGCTTGGTGAAAGCCTCTTTGACCCCTACAGGGTTCTTCGTTCTGTATCGTTCGTAAGCCTCTCTGACCGCAGGCACTAAATCCGCAAGGCCCATGTCTTTCAAAATCTGATCGAGAAAGCCTGGGTCACTGAACATCATACCCAACCGCGCGACATTCCGGTTAGGCATCGCGCGCATCATGAGGTTTTCGTAAAGCTGCGGCTCAGTCCCCAGTCCTTGCTCCGACATTTGCTTCGCGAGCT
>Ga0306921_10001500_pt1 | contig 22688 bp, 21 predicted proteins | sample sta12Cox44000080_FD_203760 | JGI IMG/M metagenome (GOLD analysis project Ga0306921, IMG submission 203760) | Lab enrichment of tropical soil microbial communities from Luquillo Experimental Forest, Puerto Rico - statoxic.12C.oxic.44.000.080 (v2)... | ecosystem: Environmental > Terrestrial >...
GTTCGAGGCCAAGTATCCCGGAGTCGCCATGAAGGTCGAGCGCTCGGGCGCCGAGCGCAACTTCCAGCGCATCGGCCAGGAATACGCCACCAAAGTCTATGTCTGCGACGTGGTGAACAGCTCGGACGCGGCGCACTTCATCATCTGGAAGCGCGATGGCCTGCTCGCGCCCTATCTGCCCGAGGACGTGGCGCGCGACTTTCCGGCGACCCACAAGGATGCCGACGGCATGTTCGCGTCGTGGCGCGTGATGCTCTGCCCGATCGCCTACAACACCAAGCTGGTGAAGGCCGAGGACGCGCCGAAATCCTACGCCGACCTGCTCGATCCCAAGTGGAGCGGCAAGATCGTCAAGGCTCATCCCGGCTACAGCGGCATGATCATGACGGCGACCCAGCAGCTCAGCCGCGACCTCGGCTGGCCGTGGTTCGAGAAGCTCGCCAAGCAGAAGGTGATGCAGGTGCAGTCTGCCGCTGACCCACCGAAGAAGCTGGCACTGGGCGAGCGTGCGGTGATGGCCGACGGCGGCGAGTATCTGCTGTGCGATCTCAAGGCGCGCGGCGAGCCGGTCGAGCCGGTCTATGCGAGCGAGGGCACGCCGCTGGTCACCGGCCCGTCGGGCATCATGGTGCGCGCGCCCAATCCCAATGCGGCGCGGCTGTTTTATGCCTGGTCGATGACGGCGGAAGCGCAGCAGCTCAACATCGATGTCGGCGCCCTGCGCTCGGCTCACCGCCAGACCCATGACAGGCCCGACATGCGCAAGTTCGCCGACATCAAGACGCTGAAGGAGGAGGCGAGCGTCGTCGCCGACAAGGCCGACGAGATCAAGGCGCACTACGTCAAGATCTTCAAGGTGTAGGCGATGCGCCGTCGTTCGCTCATCCAGGCCGCCGCTCTCCTGCCGTTGGGCGCGCGCGTGGTGTCGGCGGCACCGCCGGCCGAGCCGGTCACCCAGGCGCTGATCGATGCGGCAAAGAAAGAAGGCGCCGTCACTTACTATACGGCGATGGACCTGTCGGTCGCCGAACCGCTGGCCAAGGCCTTCGAGGTGAAGTACGGCGGCGACATCAAGGTCAAGGTTGAGCGCACCGGCGCCGAGCGGTTGTTCAATCGCATCGCCCAGGAGGCGGCGAGCAAGATCTATCGCGTCGACGTGGTGAACAGCTCCGACGCCGCCCATTTCCTGCCGTGGAAACGCGACGGCTGGCTGGCGCCGTTCGTCTCGGAGGCGATGGCGCGCGACTTGCCGGCCGAGATGGTCGATCCCGACGGCATGTACTGCAACCAGCGCACGCATCTCAGCGCGATGGCCTACAACACCAAGATGGTGGAGCCTGCCGACGCGCCCAAAGGCTTCAACGACCTCCTGGATCCGAAGTACGCCGGCAAGCTGGTGAAGGCCCACCCCGGTTACTCGGGCACCATCATGACGGCGACCCAGCAGCTCACCCGCGAGCTCGGCTGGGGTTACCTCGAGAAGCTGGCCAAGCAGAAGGTGCTGCAGGTCCAGTCGGCCACCGAGCCGCCCAAGCGCATCGAGGCTGGCGAGCGCGCCATCGCGGTCGACGGCAGCGACTATCTTTTCTGGCTGGCCCGGGAGCGCGGCTCGCCGATCGAGGTCGTGCTGCCGGTCGAGGGCACGCCGCAGATCAGCAATCCCATGGCGGTGTTCAAATCGGCGCCCAATCCCAACGCTGCGCGCCTGATGGTGAGCTGGATCATGTCGGCCGAGGGCCAGCAATTCATCGTCGATCTCAGCGGGCAATATGCGGCCAACCGGCAGGTCAAGCCCAAGCCGGGCCGGCCGGCGCTGTCGCAGATCAAGACCTGGCGCGAGGACCCGGCCGCGGTCGAGCAGCAGGCCGACCAGATCAAGGCGCAGTACGCGCGGTACTTCAAGGTATGAGCTTGCGGTTCGACCTGTCGCGCGCCGTGCTGATCGGCGTTGTCGTGCTGCTGGTCGCGATCATCGTCCTGCCGGTCGGCTGGCTGTTCATCTACGCCTTCGCCGACAAGCAGGGCCATTCCACGCTCGGCAACTTCGTCACGCTGTTCACCGATCCAAGCTTCGTCGATCCGTTGATCAGCACGCTGATCCTGTCCTTCTCGGTGAGCGCGATCTGTTGCCTGATCGCAGCGCCCCTCGGCTGGCTGGCGGCACGCACCGACATGCCGCTCAGCGGCACCTTGCGCACCCTGGTGATGGCGTCGCTGGTGACGCCGCCTTTCGTCGGCGCGGTTGCCTGGGAAATGCTGGCGGCGCCGAATTCGGGCCTGCTCAATCAGCTGTGGCGGGCGCTGAGTGGCAGCGAAGATCCGCTATTCGACATCTACACAATGGAAGGCCTGATCTTCGTTATGGCCTGCTACACCTTCCCCTACGTCTTCATCCTAGTGGCCAACGCGCTCGATCGCATGCCGGGCGAGCTCGAGGATGCCTCGTCGATGCTGGGCGCGCGCACCCTGCAGACCGCGATCCGCATCACCGTGCCGCTGGCGCTGCCGGTGTTGCTGGCCGGCGCGCTGGTCGCTTTCCTGCAGGCACTGAACCAGTTCGGCGCACCGGCGATCCTCGCCATCCCGGCCGGCTTCCACACCCTCACCACCAAGATTTGGAGCCTGTTCCAGTTTCCCCCGAAGTCGGAGTTGGCCTCCGCCGCCGCGCTGCCGCTGCTGTTGCTGACCGTGGCGCTCCTGCGCCTGCAGTCGGTCGCGCTGGGCCGGCGCGGCTACGCCGTGCTGGGCGGCAAGTACGGCGCGCCGCGGGTCATCCGGCTGGGCGTCCTGCGCATCCCCGCAGCGGCGCTCGCCATGCTGGTGCTGGCTCTGCCGCTCTTCCTTCCTTATGCCGCGCTGATCAACACCGCGTTCTCGCCGATCGCCTCGCAGCTCGTGACGCCGGCGACAGCGACCTTGAAGAACCTCCGCTTCACCTTCCTCGAGCTCAGCTCGACCATGCCGGCGCTCAAGAACACCTTCATCCTGGCGCTCGGCGCCTCGACCCTGGGCGGGCTGCTGGCGCTGCTGATCGCCTATATCGTCGCCCGCCAGGCGGTGGTCGGCCATCGCGTGCTCGCATTCCTCGCCACTGCGCCGCTCGCCATTCCCGGCATCGTGCTGGGCGTCGGGCTGTTCCTCGCCTACGCCCAGACCCTCTACGGCACGCTGTGGATCCTGCTGATCGCCTTCATCACCATCGAGCTGCCGGCGGCCTATCAGCAGCTCGGCTCGGCCTTCCGCTCGATCCATCCCGAGCTCGAGGAGGCTGGCCGCATGCTGGGCGCGACCCGACTGCGGACGCTGAAGGACATCACCGCGCCGCTGCTCAGCACGGCGGCGGTCGCCACCTGGTGCTTCATCTTCGTCGCGGTGATCCGCGAATTGTCGGCCGCCGCCGTGCTGTTCACGTCGGAGACCAAGGTGATGTCGGTGCTGATCTTCGACCTCAAGGAGAGCGGCGACGTCGGCGCCATCGCCGTGCTGAGTCTCGCCATGGTGACGCTGACCGCGGCGGTGATCGTGGTTGCCAATCGTCTGACCGCGGGCCGCGCCGCCGTCCGGGTCTAGGCGCGGTGGCCTGGAACGATCCGGCGATCGCGGACCCGCTGGCCATCGCCTGGGACTACATGCGCCTGGTGCACGAGCCGCAGCCGGCCGATGCCATCCTGACCCTCGGCAGCTTCGACCCGAAGGCTGCGGTCCATGCCGCCCGGCTGTGGCGGGCCGGCCTCGCGCCGGTCGTCATCATGTCAGGCGGCATTGCCCACCGCGGAGGTCTCCTGGAGACAGGATGGGACAAGAGCGAAGCGCGGGTGTTCGCTGACGTGGCAATGGGCGAGGGCGTGCCGGCTGAGGCGATCCTAGTCGAGGAGCAGGCGCAGAATACCGGCGACAACTTCGCCTTCGGCCGTGCCGTCGCGCGTGACGCCGGGCTTGATCCGAGTACGCTTCTGGTCGTGGCCAAGCCCTACATGACGCGGCGCGGCTTTGCCACCGGCCGCAAGGTATGGCCCGAAGTCGAGCTCCTGATGCAATGCGAGGACATCGCGATGGCCAACTACTTCGCGCGCGAGCCGGACCCTGAACGCACGCTGCTGGCTCTGGTCGGCGACTTGCACCGCATCATGGTCTATCCGGAGCTCGGCTTTTCGATCGCGCAGGGCGTGCCGCCCGCCGTGGAGCGCGCGTTGCAGGCGCTGGTCGACTCAGGCTACGGCGCTCGCCTGGTGCCTGGTCGGTGACTTTCCCCAGCTCTGCCGCTTACCATGGCCGTGCCATGTGGTGGTCGTGGATTTTTGTCGCTCTCCTTGTTTTTGCAGTGCCGGCGGGCGCGCAGTCGCTCGAGGAACGCATGAAAAGTGCGGCCGGCGCCTACGAGCGCAAGGACTTCGCCACGGCGATCGCGGTGTGGCGGCCGCTCGCCGAGGCGGGCAATGCCGAAGCCCAGACCCTGCTGGGCGCCATGTACTGGAGCGGCGAGGGCGTGGCGCGCGACCACAAGGAGGCGGCCAAGTGGTATCTGCGCGCCGCCGACAAGGGCTATGCACGGGCGCAGAACGACATCGGCTTCATGTACGGTTTCGGCGAGGGCGTCCCGCCGAAGGACAACGTCCAAGCCTACAAGTGGCTGAGCCTCGCCGTGCGCAACTACACGGCCAAGAACCAGGACCGGCTCGACCAGGCCACCAAGGATCTTGCTGCAGTCCGCGCGCGCATGACGCCGGCGCAGATCGCCGATGCAGAGCGGCAAATCCGCGATTTCCGGCCGATTCCTTAAAATCACACCGTGAACGCGTCACTTGCTTGTCACATGACCACGGGCGATGTTCGGCCTAGACCATGGCATCGACCGCGCCCCTCCTTCCCCCTCGAGGCCGGATGATCGCGACAATTCGACGAGCCGCCTTTTCTGCGACTCTCGGCGCTGCAGCGCTGGGCTCGGCGCTGTGCTCGACGAGCTTCGCCGCCTCGCCTGACGAGGAGCGGCTGCTGGGCTGCGGCTGCGAGGATGCGCAGTTCCAGGGCTATCTGCCATTCACCCGCAGCGTCGGGGCGAGCGGAATCATCAAGGGCTCGCTGGCCGAGTCGACGGTCGCCGCCGGCGTGCCGCCGGCCGCGATGATCGAGGCGCTCGACGCGTTCGCCACCGCGATCGATCTCGAGCGCGACGTGCGCGAAGGCGATCGCTTCTACGTGCGCTACGAGCGGACCTTCACCATCGACGGCACGCCGGTCGGCGCCGGCCGCGTGTTGTGGGCCGAGCTCCGCACCCAGGCCAAGGGCACGCTGGCGCTTCATCGCTTCCGGGTCAGCAAGACCGATGCCGAGGCCTTGTGGTTCGCCAACGGGCAGGGCACGCAGGCGGCGGTCATCCAGATGCCGCTCAAGAGCATCTCGGTGTCGTCGGGCTTCGGCCTGCGCGCCGATCCGTTCGACCAGCCGTGGGCGCGTACCGTGCCGATGGGACCGATCGTGGGCCCCGGCCCCGGGCCAAAAGGAACGGGCCCGACCGGAACCGGCGCCTGGCCGCAGGCCAACTGGAAGCCCAACACCTCATCGGCTCCCTCTCCGTTCACGAACCCGGCCACCACTCAGGCGCCGCCCACCAACCTCAAGCCCAGCCCGATCGGGCCCAGCGCCGCGACGGTGAACACGCCGACGCCGCTCGGCATCGCCATGGGTCTCAACCCGACGCCCAGTCGCAGCTTCGGCGGCTTCAAGCCGCCAGGAAGCAGCGGCGGATTGTTCATGCATGAGGGCGTCGACCTGGTCGCGTCGCCCGGCACGCCGATCCTGGCCGCCGCCGGCGGCATCGTGGTTGGTGCCGAGCCCAAGGGCCGCTACGGCAATTGGATCGAGATCGCGCACGATGGCACGTACGCGGGCAAGCTCGCCACCGTCTACGGCCATCTCTCGGCCTTCGCGCCCGGCATCGCGCCCGGCGTGCGGGTCGAGCAGGGCGACATCATCGGCTTCACCGGCAGCACCGGCCGCACCACCGGACCGCACCTCCATTTCGAGCTGTTGGTCAACGGCCGGCCGACCAATCCGATCGTCAGCCCCGCCACCAAGCACGGCCTGCTGAAAGGGGCGGAGATGCTGCAGTTCAAGAAGGTGGTGGCGCGCGACCTGGCCGAGCGCGAGCGCGAAGCCAAGTCGATGTAAGGTTCTTTGACTTCGGGCGGCAGCCGATGTCCCTTTCGGGCGTTGATTGGGGGGAGGCAACCATGGCCAACGAACCGCTGACCTTCCGCTTCGCCGACGATGGCGAGACGCCGAACAATCCCGCCCTGCCGCTGGTGCTCTATCGCGGCGCGGTCGACGTGAGCGGCGCCGATCCCGCCGCCGCCTTCGAGAAGGCCTTCGCCCAGCACGGCTGGGGCGACGGCTGGCGCAACGGCATCTTCGATTTCCTCCACTTCCACACCCGCACCCACGAGGTGCTGGGCATCGCCCGCGGCACCGCGACGGTCGAGTTCGGCGGCGCCAAGGGCAAGACGGTCGAGCTGCAGGCCGGCGACGTCGCCATCCTGCCGGTCGGCACCGGCCATCGCCGGCTGTCGTGCAGCCGCGATCTCCTGGTGGTCGGCGCCTATCCGGCCGAGAGCTGCATCGATCAGCACCGGCCCAACCAGGTCAGCCACGACAAGGCCGTGGCCGACATCGCCGGCACGCCACTGCCCCTGCAGGATCCGGTGTTCGGCAGTGACGGGCCGCTGAAGCAGCTCTGGAAGTTCTGATGGCCAGGCGCCACGACAGCGCCGGCCTGGTGATCTTCCGGCGCGCGCCGGCGCTGGCGTTCTTCCTGGTGCATCCCGGCGGCCCGTACTGGACGCGCAAGGACGACGGCGCCTGGTCGATCCCCAAGGGCGAGATCGAGGACGGCGAGGACAAGTTCGAGGCGGCCAAGCGCGAGACCGCAGAGGAGACGGGCTTTGCGCCGTCGGGCCGGTTCATCCGCCTGCCGCCAGTGCGCCAGCCGAGCGGCAAAGTGATCCACTCCTGGGCGATCGAAGCGGCCGGCCTCGATCCGGCGGCGATCAGGAGCGGCAGCTTCGAGATGGAATGGCCGCCGCGCTCGGGCCGCCAGGCCTCGTTCCCCGAAGTCGATCGCGCCGGCTGGTTCGACTGGCCCGAGGCGCAGGTGAAGATCCTGGCCGGCCAGCGGCCGATCCTCGCGCGGCTGAAGGAACGGCTGGAGGGCGCTATAACGGGAGCATGAAACTCCTGTTCGAGCGTTCCGAGTATCTCGCCCGTGTCGCGCGCACCAAGCAGGCGATGGCCGAGCGTGGCATCGACCTCCTGCTGGTCGCCTCGCCCGCCAACCAGTTCTGGCTCACCGGCTACGACGGCTGGTCGTTCTACACGCCGCAGATGGTGGCGCTCAGCATCGATGCCGAGGAGCCGATCTGGGTCGGCCGCAAGATGGACGCGGTGGGCGCGAAGTTCACCGCCTTCCTGAAGGCCGACAACGTCGTACCCTATCCCGACATCTATGTCGGCTCGGCCGAGCGCCATCCGATGCAATTCATGGCCGAGGAGATCGCCCGCCGCGGCTGGGACAAGGGAACCGTGGGAGTCGAGAGCGACGATTACTATTACACCGCCAAGTGGGACGCGCTGCTGCGCGCCGGCCTGCCCAATGCCCGCTTCGTCGATGCCTTCCTGCTGGTCAATCGCTGCCGCATGAAGAAGTCGCCCGCCGAGCTTTTATACATGCGCCAGGCCGGCCGGATTGCCGCGGCGGCCCAAAAGGCCGCGTTCGACAAGGCGGCGCCCGGCGTGCGCCAGTGCGACGTGATGGCCGAGCTCTACAAGGTCACCACCGCCGGCACGCCCGAGTTCGGCGGCACCTTCCCGTGCAAGCCGCCCAACGCCATGGTCAACGAGATCGCCGCCGCGCCGCATCTGTCGTGGACCGACGAGACGCTTAAGGCCGGCGACCTCTTCTACATCGAGATGGGCGGCGTGCGGCACCGCTACCACTCGCCGCTGTCGCGCTGCTTCTATCTCGGCAAGCCCAGCGAGCGCATGGACAACACCGCCAAGGTGATCGCCGAGGGCCTCGCCGCCGTGCTCGACACGGTGAAGCCGGGCGTGCTGTGCGAGGAGCTGGCCGCCACCTGGACCAAGGTGATCGCCCGGCATGGCATCGAGAAGGACAGCCGCATCGGCTATCCGGTCGGCATCGGCTACCCGCCGACCTGGGGCGAGCTCACCGCCTCTTTGCGCGCCGGCGACCGCACGGTGATGGAGGAGGGCATGACCTTCCACTGCATCCCGGCGCTGTGGCTCGACACGTATGGACTGGTGATCAGCGAGAGCTTCGCCGTGACGGCGAAGGGCGCGGAGTGCTTCGCCGACTACCCGCGCATCCTGTTCGCCAAGGGGTAATTATCTTTCCCGGATTTCCCACCGGTTTACCACCACGTGGGAAACGTCCGATGCCGATGAAACAAGGGTTTTGGCCGCTTTTTCCCATTTGGGGCGCCACCCCCCCTCGAAATAAATCCGGCGAAAGGCTTGACGCGTTTTCGCGTCAGATCGGCTTGCCGGCGCTGTCATTCCAGCGCCGCATCAGGGCGTTGCTGGGTAGCTTGTTGTCCGTGACCTTGGCGGCGGTCTCGCCGCCCGCCACCGGCAAACCCTTGGGATCGAGCTTGCCGATCTGCACCAGCACCGAGGCCTGGTCCCAGTAGATGTGCTCGTGCGCCACCTTGCCGTCGACGAACTTCACGATCGCGACCAGCGGCACCTCGACCTTGCGCCCCGTGGGCGCGATGCCGGGCAGCATCCAGTCGATCTCGCTGGTATGGGTGAAGGAGAACACCAGCTCGTCGACGATCTGGTCGGCGCCGACCGTGCGGCTGACCGGCGTCAAGGTCGTGTCCGGCGGATTGCCGCCGATGAAATGGTACTTGTAGAAGCGCTTCAGCTGATCGTGCCCGACGCCGCCGGTCATGGTCGGCACGTGATTGACGTACGGCGCCGCGACCATCGTCGCCATGGTGGCGTCGACGTCGCGGGTCTCGAACTCATGGCGACAATGGGCTTCCCAGAGGGCGACGAGGTCATGCGGCATGGGCGGCTCCGTAGGCTGCATGGTCGAGTAGAATATTCATCTACTCATGATGCAACGAGACATATCACACGAGTTAGCGAGCGAGCGCTCAAATAGGGCTGCGGCATTCTACCAAAATCTCGACGCGGGCCCCGAGGACCGCTGTGGCAATTCTCACATCTATGCAGCACACGCGGCCGTAGGTTTGCAGGGTCGGCTTGGTCCGGCCATTCAATGCAGGAGCTTCCTGTCATGCAGAGGGCAATCGGAGTGCTTGCCGCGACTGCATTGGTCACGGCGTTGTGCGCCAAGGAGGGTTTTGCCATCTCTCCAACTCTTGAAAATTCGCTCAATCAAATGGGCGTTGACCCACAGAACCAGTTGCATCTCGCGCAACAATGCTGGCAGCGGGGCGGACCATTTGCGACGCAGACCACCGCTTGGCAAAGATGGCGGGAAGCCCAAAGCCAAGGATATGCCATCAGCAATGGCGTTGTGCCCTGTTACGATCAAGGGGCGAGAGGCTACTGCTTCAACGTATTTTATTCGTGCTAGAAGGCGGACCGCATGGTGCCACCCGTCGACCAGGCGCCGTTGGCCAAGTCGGCGGTTGCAGGATTGGCTGGCACTCCGCGCTATCGATGGAATCGCCCGTGAACAAGAATCTGAGAAGCGTGACCCGCATCTTCTGTTTCACGATCGCAAGCGTAACGAAGTTCTGACATTGGAGGCCCAGCAATACGTGAGACGGTGACCATGAAAAGTGGAACCAACAGTCGAGTCGTCCTCAACGACATGCGTCTGGTCAACAGTTTGGCCCGTGAGAGCAACGTGACGGTTGCCCAGGCGGACGACAGTATGAGGTAGTAGCGATGTCGGGAAGAAGACTACGCAACGTTCACGATTCGAAGAGTTGGCGAGCAATCTTCCAGAGCATCGTGTGGCTGTGGGAGCGCTTGCCAAAGGTTCTACTCACCTTAGCTTCAGCCTTCATTTTGTATGTCGCCGTTGCAGCTATCCTAGATGACACGACAATTGTAGAGCCGTTCTCGGTCCCTAAGGTGCTTTCGGATGCAGGCGTTACAGATAGGGCAGCCGCTCAAGCGGTCGCCGACAGAATATTGGCCATTAGCAAGCAAGCCATCGATGCGCCGAAGAAGAGATCCTTTGCCGGCGAAAGCAAGTTCGCAGAAGCATCATCCATCAGCATTCCATCGTCAGGCCTGAACATTGGCGAACTCGCCAGCCTTGTGCGGTCGGCGATTGTCGACCGGGATCGGGTCGCCGGTAACATTACTCTGTCGAGCGGGTTCGGGAGCGAAGCGGCGCCCCGTCTGCATCTGACGCTGCGGCTGACGGACAAGAATCAGCACATCAGGCGCGAGATTTTTGCCGATTCTCTCGATGACCTTTACCAACAGGCTGCTGAGACGATCATCGAACAGTTCGATGGGTTGATACTCGCCATTTACTTGTACGGTCAAAGCGGAGGCGATCGCCTTCGGTCCGTTCCAGATCCTCGACTTGATCTACTTGTGGCGCGTCTTAGCGTCTCCACCGATCCCGACGTCTGGCCATGGGCTCGAAGTCTTCAAGGGTGGTTGCGTTGGCGCACGGGCGCCGCGGACGACGCTGAAGCCATGTTTACCAAGATGCCTTTCCTCAAGCCTGGCTTTGCTCATGCCTACCAAGATTTGGGTGATTTTTACGACTACAAGGGCGATAAGGCTAAGGCACTTGCAAACTACAAGAAGGCCGTGCAGTTGGATCCCACTGCAGTTGGGGGATACGCCAATTGGGGGAGCGCGCTTGCCAACTACGGGGACTTGGTTGGCGCAACCGAGAAATTCCGCAAGGGAGTTAAGATCGCGCCCAGGGATTCATCGATACGCATTGCCTGGGGCAGCGCGCTTCTGGCGCAGCGCGACGTCGATGGAGCCATCGAACAGTGCCGAAAGGCGGCGTCGCTCGACGGAGACCAAGCTTTCGCCTTCCTCTGTTGGGCTATGGCGCTCTTCGAGAGCGGCGACATGGATGCGGCGATAGGGATGTTCCGCAAGATTGCAGTGATCGACCCAAAGCTCCCTGAGAATTATGTAAGTTGGGGGGCGGCGCTAGCACTCGTTGGTGATGTCGACGGTGCCATTGAGAAACAACGCAAAGCTCTCGAACTCGATTCCACCAACCCGCAAGCCTACGCCGTTTGGGGAAGGGCACTTTTTTTCAAGCACGACAATGCCGGCGCCCTTGCGAAATATCGACAAGCCCTGCGGCTCGACCCAAAGCACGGGGCGTCATATCTGGGCCTTGGTGAACTGCGCCTCGCTGCCAATGACGTGGACGGGGCAATCGTGAACTTCGAAAGGGCCATTGAAATCGATCCAAACAACGTCGACGCATATGTGAGCCTAGGCGGTGCGCTGCTCGGCAAGAATGACAAGAAAGGTGCTGATGAGGCGTACAACAAAGCCGAGGCGCTCAGCCCCAAGTATGGCCCTACGTATGTCGCCCGCGCGGCAATGCTAACGGCCGCGGGCGACTTGAACGGAGCGAGTGAGAGGTATCTGAAAGCCATCGAACTTCAACCGAAAGCCGCCTCCTCTACATACGTGCAATGGGCGGCGTCGCTCTTGGCCAATAACGATCAGAAGGGAGCCGAGGAGAAATACCTCAAAGCCCTCGAACTCGACCCGCGGCATACCGTCGAAATCTACCAACAATGGGGAGCTACGCTTCTCGCCAACGGGAACGCTGATGCGGCCAGCGAAAAGTATCGAATTGCTGCCGACCTCGATCCGAAGAACGTCAATACCTACCTTGGCCTGGGCAATATGCTATTTTCTAGGAATGATACAGACGGCGCTATCGAGAGCTACAAGAGAGCCTCAGGGCTCGACCCGAAAAATCCAGACGCGCTAGTCCTCTGGGGAATTGCACTCGTCGCAGCAGGCGACAATGAAGGCGCTATAACGCGATTCCGCAAAGCCGCCGATCTGGATCCCGACAACGTCTCTGTGCAAGTGCACTTGGCCAATGCGCTGCTTCGCAAGGGCGACAAGAACGGTGCCAACGAAGCATTTCGTCGAGCATCGGCGCTCGATCCGGACGTCCGGTTTGCCTGGGCAGACGCGCTGCGCCGAAATGGAGACGTCGCCGGCGCGATCGACAAATACAGAAAAATGGTCGAGCTCGACCCAAAGTCATTCAACGCATACATCGGCTGGTGCATCACTCTTCGCGACTCAGGTCAGCCCGCCGCCGCAATAGCAAAGTGCAAGTCAGCCACAGAGCTCAATCCGCGAAGCGCCGGCGCATACTATGAATGGGGTCTGGCGCTTAGAAAGAAGAAGGATCTGAAGGGTGCGGCGGAACTGTTTCATAAGGCCACAGATCTCGAGCCCCGCTTTGTCCCTGCGTACATGGCTCGGGCGGGTGTGCTTTTAGATATGAACGACAGCGTCACCGCTATTCAACTCTATCGCAAGGCCATCGAGCTCGCGCCCAACCCTGAAGCGTATTTGGCTCTCGGCGACGCGCTTAGAAAAAGAGACCCTGTCGAAGCGGAAAAGATGCGTCGCAAAGGTCAGGACCTTCTCAGCCAGAGGCCGCTGGGCATGCCGATTGAAGCCCATTGATTGCGGAAGCGGGCTGGCTTGTGAAGGACGTGCATGTCGAGTTCTCAGGTAGCGATGTGGAGTGTGATGGCCTGATCGTCGAAACCACTCGCTACCAGATGTTGCAGAAGCAACGCCAATCCGAAGTTGAAAAGAACAGGCCCCGTTTGTAGCGCGCGGATTGGATTAAACTGGGCGGCCGCGAGTTGGCTCACCTCCTGTTCCAAGAGCTTTTCGCGTGATCGCTGACCGGTCTCGTGACCGGCGCAAATGACACAACTCGTGATGCAATATGGCCAATCACATCAGTCACTTCCGTCGAGCAACGCTGGAAAGTCAAATGTGTGCTTCTCGTCACCCCACCATCGCATAAGCCGGTTGCCGCCAGTCTGCGCCCGCACGCAAAAATCCCGACTTCGAATCAAGCAGAATCGCCTCGACCGAGCACGCCCGCCTTGTGAGCGCGGGCCACATCTCGACGTCGTGGCCGCGGCGCTTCAGGTCCTCGATCGTCGCCTGCGGCAGGCGGTCCTCGATGTTCAGCCGGCCGGGCAGGTGGGTGTAGGGCGCGAAGGAATTGGGGAAGCTGAAGGTCGCGAAGCGCGGCTGTTCGATCGCTTCCTGGATGTCCATGCCGAAGTGGAAGGTGTTCAAGAACACCTGCAGCATGGCCTGCACCTGCACGTCGCCGCCCGGCGCGCCGAACGGGATGACGCTGCCGTCGTCGCGCACGGCGATCGCGGGGTTGGGCGTGAGGCGCGGGCGCTTGCCGGGCGCCACGCCGGACGGGTGGTTCGGGTCAGGCCGGCTTTGCGTGCCGCGGCCGGACGGCACGATGCCCAGGCCCGGGATCACAGGGCTGCGCCATGATCCGTCGCTCGGCGTCGCCGACATGGCGTTGCCCCAGCGGTCGACGGCGCAGCAATAAGAGGTGTCGGGCTCGACTGACGCATCGCTTGCGATGCGTGAGGCGTCGCTGCGCTGAGTGGAGGGCGCCGGCGCATTCGCCGGATAGCGTCCGACCGGCGGCGGCATGTCGGGCGTGGCGCGCTGCATGTCGATGGCACCGACGCGGGCGCGCACGTGCGCGTCGCCTAAAAGCTCGTCCAGGCCGACATCGACGAACAGGGGATCGCCGTAGCGGTACTCTCTGTCGGCGCAGGCACCTTTCATGATCTCGGTGATCAGGTGCACGTAGTCGGCGCTGTTGTGCTTCAGGTCCTTCAGCCCGCCGGCCGCCTCGATCATCTTCAGCGCCTGGGCGAGCATCGGGCCCTGGCACCACGGGCCGCAAGTGAAGACGTCGAAGTCGCGCCAGCGCACCTTCACCGGCTCCTCGTAGCGGCTGTGATAGTTGGCGAGGTCGTCGCGCGCGAGATAGCCGCCGTTTTCCTCGTGGTACTTCACGATGGTCTCGGCGATGTCGCCGGCATAGAAGGCCGCGCGCGCCGCTTGCAGCCCGGCGAGCCGGCCGCGCTTGGTGACGGCGCGTTCCTGGTCGACCATGTATTGCAAGGTGCCGGCAAGGTCGGTCTGCAGGAAGCGGTCGCCGACCTTGGGGACCTGGCCACCGGGCAGGAAGATCGCGGTGTTGCTCGGCCAGGTGCGGTAGCCGTCCTCGTACTGCTTGATCATGGTCGCCATGTACTCGAACACGGCGAAGCCCTCCTTGGCGTAGCGGATGGCGGCGCCCGCCACGTCGCCGAAGCTCATCGTGCCGTAGTCGCTCAAGGCGGTGATCCAGGCGTCGGGCGCGGCCGGCACCACGGTGCGCAGGATGCCCAAGGGCATCTTGCCGCCATGCTCGCGCATGAAGAGGTCGGGCGGGAAGCGCTTGGGCCAGTAGCCGAGGCCGGCGATCGTGACGACCTTGCCTTGGCCGGTGCGGATCATGATCGGCGCCACGCCGGCGACGTTCACCTCGTCGGGGTGCAGCACCGCGAGCGCGATGCCCGCCGCGCAGCCGGCGTCGATGGCATTGCCGCCGGCTTCGAGGATCGAGAAACCCGCCGCGGCGGCGAGATAGTGGCCGGCCGAGACGGCGTGCCGGCTGCCGTAGAGAGTGGGACGTGCGGACGCCATGGTCTGTCTCCTCGCCCCGATCATAGGAGGGAGGAGACAGAAGGGGGAGAGATCAGGTCCGTCCTGCGGCTTGGCCTACCAGTTATGCCAGCCGTTGTGCCAGTTGCCCCAACCGCCGTTGCCCCAGCCGTTGCCCCAGTTGTGCCAACCGTTGCCCCAGTTGTGCCAGCCGTTCCCCCAGTTGTGCCAACCGTTGCCCCACCAGGCGAGCTTCTGCTCGGGATCGACCTTGAGGAACTTGTGCTCGTCGATCGCGCCGGAGACATCCTCGCGGATCGATTGCAGCCGCTGGGCGACGGAGCCGGGCTTCTTGGCTTCGGGTGGGTTGGTCTGAGTGGCCTTGGCGCCGACGGCGGCCAGGGTAACCGAAAGGCCCAGCGTGCCGGCAGGCAGCAGGGCCGCGAGAGCGCGCAGTGTGCGACGATCGTGAGACATGTGCTTCTCCCTCAGTCCCACGCCGCGTCGCTGATGCGGCCGTCCTCGGTGAGCACGAGGGTCAGCCGGTTAGGATTGACCGTGTAGCTGGCGATGCCCTGGTTGGGCCGGATCACCCGGACCTCCCACAACAGATCCTCCTCCTTGAGGATATTGTCGGCCGAAACGCCGCTCGGCGCCGTGCCGCCCTTGGCGACGAAGTACTTGCCCAGGCAATTGCTGCAATCGTTCTTGAGCTTCTTGACCTCGGCATAGCCCGGCAGCTGCTTCAGCGTCAGCGCGTTGGCGGCGGAGCGCACGCGGATCGCCTTGTAGGGATGCTGATGGCCGAGTGGCAGCAGGGCGTCGATTTCCATGAACTCGCCGAGCGCCGATGGCGTCGGCGGCGAAGCCGCCTCGAACAACAGGTCGAGCACACCGTCGATCGGCGCGCCCTGGTTGATCGGGATGAGGTTGGGCTGGCTCCAGCCCTTGGAGGTCACCAGCCCGCGCGCCAGCACGATGTCGCGGCCGTCCTTGGAGCGCAGCAGCTCGACGCTGGCCACGAACACGATCGGCCACGGTGGCCCTTCGGTGGCGGGTGTCGCTCCCGGATAGCCGGGCGCGCCGCCTTGAGCCGCTGGGGCGCCCGCGCCGGGCTGGGCCGGCTGTCCGGCGGCCGGCGGGGTCTGCGCGTAAGCGACGCCCAGGGCGAGGGCCGCCACAAGGGAAACTGAGCCAAACAGCATCGATCTGGTCATGGGAGCCTCGGGGATGAAGCGACGGCCTCCGCCGCCGCGATGGAAGGAACCGTATCGCCGGCCCAGCTTTCCTCGAGCCGGTCATAGGCCTCGAGGATGAGATCGGTCGGGATCATCTGGGTGAGGGCGCAGTAGGACGTCTTCGTGCTGGTGAACGAGCCGTTCTCGAACAGCTTGTTGACTGGCGCACCGCCGCCGCACACCGAGAAGTATTCGCAGGCCGCGCTGCAGGCGGCGACCCCGGCCTGGATGTCGCGATGGAGCGCGCTGGCGAGGCAGGCCTGGTAGATGTCGGCCAGCGAGCCGGTGTTGATGTTGCCCAGCAGGAAGTCGTCGTAGGCCGCGTTCTTGAGGCCGAGCAGCTCGGGCGAGAAGCTCGAGACATTGCCGTGGCTGTCGACATTGAGCATGGCGAACGGCTCGACCTGCTCGTTGCGCCACGGCGCATTGCTGGGGCGGAACACGCGCGGCAGGGCGAGGTCGATCTCGCGCACGAACTTCACCCGGCCGCTCTCGCGCGCGGCATGCCAGAAGCGGCGCAGGAAGGACTCGTAACGGCGGTGCAATGCCTCGCCGCCAACTTCACCGCTGAACAGCTCGGAGACGTGGCTGCCCTCCGACTCCTCGACGTTGAAGCAGACGTGGTCGATGCCTTCGGCAAGGTAGAAGGCTAAAAGCCCGTCGGGGTCGTCCAGGCTTTTGGCCGACAGCACCGAGATCACGTGGAACGGCAGCTTCTCGGCCTGCAAGGTGCGGATGCCGGCCAGCGTCTTGTCGAAGGTGCCGGCGCCCGAGCGGGTCTTGCGATTGGCGTCATGCAGCTCGCGCGGGCCGTCGAGGCTGACGCCGACGCCGACCTTCCAGTCGCGGAACAGCGCGCACCACTCGGCATCGATCAGCATGCCGTTGGTCTGGAAGGCGTGCCTCACCTCGACGGTCGGCGGACGCAGGCGCTCGATGGTGGCGAAGGCCTCGCGATAGAAGGTGGGGGGCACGACCAGCGGCTCGCCGGCATGCCAGATCACGGTGAGCTGCGGCGCTGTCCAGCCCGAGGCGAACAGCTCCGTGAACAGGCGGGTCACCGTCGATTGCTCGAGCACGTGCTTGTTGTTGCGATCGGGCAAGTAGCAGTAGCTGCAGTTGATGTTGCAGAACGCAGTCGGCTGCAGCACGACGACGCTGATGGTGGGCGCGGAGGACACGACCGGCTCCACGGTTACCAGTTGCGCCAGCCGTTGCCCCAATTGTGCCAGCCATTGCCCCACGGGCTGCCGAAGATGAAGGGCAGGAGCCCGTTGCCCCAGCCGCCGTTGTGCCAGCCGTTGCCCCAGTTGTGCCAGCCTCCGTTGCCCCAGCCGCCATTGCCCCAACCGCCGTTGTGCCAACCGTTGCCCCACCAGGCGAGGCGCTGTTCCGGATCGACCTTGAGGAACTTGTGCTCGTCGAGCGCGCCCGACACGGTCTCGCGGATCGTCTGCAGGCGCTCGGCCACCGAGCCGGGCTTCTTGATTTCGGGATCGACGGTGGCGACCGCCTTGGCGTCGGCTGCGGCGAGCGTGACCGAGAGACCCAGCGTTCCGGCGGGCAGCAAGGCCGCAAGAGCGCTCAACGTCCGACGGTCCTGCGACATCTGCTTCTCCCCCCGACAGATCGGTACGTTAGTCCGCCTGCCGCTCAGATGACAAGGCTAGGCCGCCTTCTTCCCGCGATTGACATCGATGATTTTCCAGAGGCTCGCCGCGGTCACCGGCATGTCGACATGCTTGACGCTGGTGTGGGCGTAGATCGCATCGACGATGGCATTGACCACCGAGGGCGGTGCGCCGATGGCGCCGGCTTCGCCCGCACCTTTCACGCCCAGCGGGTTGGTCGTGCACGGGCTGTTGTGCAAGCCGAACGTGACGTGCGGCACCACATCGGCGCGCGGAAATGCATAATCCATGAAGCTGCCGCTCAGCAGCTGCCCGGAGGCGCTGTCGTAGACCGCGCGTTCGGTCAGCGCCTGGCCGACGCCCTGGCCGATGCCGCCATGGATCTGGCCCTGCAGCAACAACGGATTGAGCGCCATGCCGAAATCGTCAGTCACGGTGTAGTTCTGGATCTCGACCGTGCCGGTGTCGGGATCGACCTCGAGCTCGCAGACGTGGCAGCCGTTGGGATAGGTGTCGGCTTCCGGCGTGCGCGTGAACTCGTCGTCGAGCGCTCCCTTGTTGGCCTTGGCGACATCGAACAGGCTGACGCTGCGGTCGGTGCCGACGATGCGGAACGAGCCGTCCTTGTAGTCGATGTCGGCGGCGCTGGCCTCGAGCAGGTTGGCGGCGAGCGGCTTGCCCTTGGCGATGATCTTGTCGGCGACGCCGATGGTCGCGGCACCATTGATGGCGATGGTGCGGCTGCCGCCGGTGAATCCGTCGGGCACGATATCGCTGTCGCCCTGGACGAACTTGATGCGCTCGATGTCGATGCCGAGCCGCGCCGAGGCGATCTGGCTCAGCGCCGTCTCGTGGCCCTGGCCGTTGGTCTGGTTGCCGGTGACGATGGTGATCGTCGAATCCTCGTTGAAGTGCGCCTTCACCGTCTCGGGGTTGCCGCCCGAGCATTTCTCGACGTAGGTCGCCATGCCGATGCCGCGCCACATGCCCTTGGTGGCCGATTGTGTGCGGCGCGCGGCGAAGCCCTTCCAGTCGGCCCTCTCGAGGCCCTTCTTCATCAGGGCTTCGAAGTCGCCCGAGTCGTAGGTGTCGCCGAGCGCGGTCTTGTAGGGGATCTGGCCGGGCTTGATGAAGTTGATGGCGCGGATCTCGGCCGGCGTCTTGCCGGTCTCGCGCGCGATGTGGTCGACGAAGCGCTCCATCAGGTACGCCGCCTCCGGCCGTCCCGCGCCGCGATAGGCGTCGGTCGGCACGGTGTTGGTCATGACGCCCTTGACGTTCACGTAGATCGCCGGCGTGGCATAGAGACCGTTCAGCATCGAGCTGCCGGCCAGGGTCGGGATGAACACACTGAAATGGTTGAGGTAGGCGCCCAGCGCGGCGTAGGTCGTGATGCGCTCGCCGATGAAGCGGCAGTCCTTGTCGAGCGCCATCTCGGCGATCGAGACATGGTCGCGGCCCTGCACGTCGCTCTGGAACGCTTCCTGGCGGTCGGGGATCCACTTCACCGTGCGCTTCAGGCTGCGCGAGGCCCATACCACCATGGGATATTCGGGATGGACGAAGATCTTCATGCCGAAGCCGCCGCCCACGTCGCCGGTGCGCACGCGCAGCTTGGGCGAGCCGATCTTCAGGATCATGTCGGCCACCACCGGCCGGATCATGCTGACGCCCTGCGAGGAGACCCACAAGGTCGAGCGGTCGTCCTTGGCGTCGTACTCGGAGATCGCGCCGCGCGGCTCCATGGAGTTCACCACCAGCCGCTGGTTGACCAGCTTCAAGGTGACCACGCGGTCGGCCTTGGCGAAGGCGGCCTCGGTCGCCTTGCGGTCGCCCATCTCCCAGTCGAACACGATGTTGTTCTTGATGTGGTCGTGCACCAGCGGCGCGCCCGGCTGGGCGGCTTCGAAGGTGCCGACGACGTGCGGACGGGCGGCGTAGTCGACCTCGATCAGCTCGGCGGCATCCTTGGCCTGGTCGAGCGTCTCGGCCACCACCAGGGCCACCGGGTCGCCGACATGGCGCACGCGGCCCTGGGCCAGCATCGGGCGCGAGGTGTCGGCGCGCTCGCTGCCGTCGCGGTTCTGCAGCGGCACCAGACAGGGCACGTCGCCGAAGCCCGCTTTTTTCACATCCTCGCCGGTCAGCACCAGCAGCACGCCGGGCGCCTTCTTGGCCGCTGTCGTATCGACCTTCGTGATATCGGCATGGGCGTGCGGCGAGCGCAGGACGTACATGCGGGCGGCCGGCTGGTTGAGCTTGGTATCGTCGGTATAGCGCCCGCCGCCGGTCAGCAGCCGCGGATCCTCCACCCTGCGAACCGAATCACCGATACCAAACTTCGCCATGTACGCCTCCGTGTGCGCCCGGAGGTTAGCAAGGCTGTTAGTCGAGAGTCATGCTCTTCCGGGACCGCGGTCCGGCAAGACTAAGCAGCCCTACGTGCTTTGCGGATGTTCCGCCGCGCGGCGGCGAGCTGCTTGGCCGTGCGAGGCGCGGCCTTGCGGGCATTCTTGCCGCCCATCGCCCGGCTCGACTCGCGCCGGCCGCGCGCGCCGATCCGCCGCTTGCCCTCGGTCTCCTGCTGGTAGGTCTTGCCCTCGGATTCCTTGCGCTTGCTGCGCTTCAGGTTGCGCCGGTTCTCGTTGGCGCTTTCATACTTGGAAGCGCCGGCCTCCTTGAGCGCGATGGCGATCGCCTGGCGGCGGCTCTTGACCTTGCCGCCCTTGCCCGAGCGGCCGCTCTTGAGCTCGCCATGGGCATATTCGTGCATGACGCGGCCCATTGTCTTGCGCTGGCCTTCTGACTGTCTGGCAGGCATGCGTTACCTCCATGTGAAAATCTCTTTCTGCGAACGCGCGCCAATCGACTAGGTTGCGGCCATGGACGATCTCGGCGGTTTCATCGCGGGCCTCCCCAAGGCCGAGCTGCACATCCACATCGAGGGCAGCCTCGAGCCCGAGATGATGCTGGCGCTGGCCGCGCGCAACGGCGTGGCGCTGCCCTACCGCGACGTCGAGGCGGTGCGCGCGGCCTATCGCTTCGGCAATTTGCAGGACTTCCTCGACCTTTATTACCGCGGCATGAGCGTGCTCCAGCACGAGCAGGATTTTTATGACCTCGCGACCGCCTATCTCGCACGCGCCGCCGCCGAGAACGTGCGCCACGCCGAGATCTTCTTCGATCCGCAGGGCCATACCGAGCGCGGTATCGCCTACAAGACCGTCATCGACGGGCTGTGGCGCGCCCTGAAGGACGGCGAGCGCAAGTTCGGCCTCACCGCGTCGCTGATCCTCTGCTTCCTGCGCCATCTCGACGAAGCCAGCGCTCAGCGCGCCCTGGACGAGGCGATGCCGTGGCGCGAGCGCATCGTCGGCATCGGCCTCGATTCGTCGGAGAAGGGCCATCCGCCGTCGAAGTTCGAGCGCGTCTTCGCCCGCGCGCGCGGGATGGGGTTGAAGGCCGTGGCGCACGCGGGCGAGGAGGGGCCGGCCGACTATGTCCGCCAGGCGCTCGATCTCCTGAAGGTCGACCGTATCGACCACGGCAACCGCTCGCTCGACGATCCCGAGCTGGTGGCGCGGCTGGCGCGCGAAAAAATGCCGCTCACCGTCTGCCCGCTGTCGAACCTGCGGCTCTGCGTCGTGACCGACATGGCGCAGCATCCGCTGAAGCAGATGCTGGCGGCAGGCCTGCGCGCGACAGTGAACTCAGACGATCCGGCCTATTTCGGCGGCTACATCACCGAGAATTTTTTGGCCGCCCAGCAGGCGCTGGGGCTTGGCCGGGACCAGATCGTCACCCTGGCGCGCAACGGCTTCTCGGCCGCGTTCTGCGACGAGGCGACCAAGCGGCGCCATCTCACCGCGCTCGATGACTACTGCCTATCTCGCGGCTGACGGCTTCGAGCCGCAGCTCGGCGAGGAGCTTGGCCGCGCCGGCGTAACGCCGCGCGCGCATGGCCGCCTTCTGATCGGCGACAAGGCGGTCGCCGCGGCCTGGGCCGCCAACATTTGGCATGACTGCGTCGAGTTGCCGGTCGCCTCGATCGGCGCCGCCGCCAAGGCGCTGCGCGACGTGCAGCGCAATTGGGCGATGTATGCGCCGCTGCACCATCGGCGTGCCGCGCTGATCCAGGAACGCCTGCCGCACGTCTCGGCCAAGCCCATCGTCTTTCCCGCCGCGGCGCCCAGCGCGCCGCTCGGCTCGTGGACCTTGCTCGCGCCCGACCGGCTGCTGATGGCGGCGCAGTGCAGCTCGCCCTTCCCCAACGGTGAGGTGGCTTTCGTCGAGGACAAGTCCGGCCCGCCCAACCGGGCCTACCTGAAACTGTGGGAAGCGCTGGTGCGGCTCGGCCGCTGGCCGCAGCCGGGCGAGCGCTGCCTCGATCTCGGCGCTTCGCCGGGCGGCTGGACCTGGGTGCTGGCCCGGCTCGGTGCCACGGTGCTGGCAGTCGACAAGGCGCCGCTCGATCCCAAGGTAGCGGCGATGCCGGGCGTGGACTGGCGCGGCGAGAGCGCCTTTTCGCTGGAGCCCGAGAGTGTCGCGGCCGTCGACTGGCTGTTCAGCGACATCGTCTGTTATCCGGAGCGGCTGCTGCGGCTGGTCGAACGCTGGCGTGGCTCGGGTCTGGTGAAGAACTTCGTCTGCACCATCAAGTTCCAGGGCGAAACCGATCACGAGACCGCGGCGGCCTTCGCCGCGCTGCCGGGCGCGCGGGTCGAGCACCTGCATCACAACAAGCACGAACTGACCTTTTTCCTGTGCTAGCGTCGCCCCAAGGAACGCTGGTGGGGAACCCGGAGGATGTCATGCTGAAGACGCTTGGCGCTGCTGCCGTGCTGAGCCTGCTTGCCGCGTCGGCGCTGGCTGAGAGCAAGACGCTGGTCGTCGCTTCCTACGGCGGCTCGTGGGAGCAGGAGATGCGCAACCACGTGATCCCCGACTTCGAGAAGAAGCACGGGATCAAGGTCGAGTATGTCGCCGGCAACTCCACCGACACGCTGGCAAAGCTCCAGGCGCAGAAGGGCAACCAGCAGATCGACGTCGCCATCGTCGACGACGGCCCGATGTACCAGGCGATCCAGCTCGGCTTCTGCGG
>Ga0306921_10001504_pt1 | contig 22680 bp, 20 predicted proteins | sample sta12Cox44000080_FD_203760 | JGI IMG/M metagenome (GOLD analysis project Ga0306921, IMG submission 203760) | Lab enrichment of tropical soil microbial communities from Luquillo Experimental Forest, Puerto Rico - statoxic.12C.oxic.44.000.080 (v2)... | ecosystem: Environmental > Terrestrial >...
CGCAAAGCCCGCGGCTACACCCGCTTTGCCACGATGCGTACCGTACTGTTCCTCATTGCCGGCAAGCTCGACTTCACCCGCATCAACCCTCACGCCGCCTGACCCACACCAAATTCAATAGAGCCAGCAAACGCGAGATAAGGTTCAACATTTATCATCCCCGTTTAGTATCGGTGCGATGGATAGTAGTTTACTGGTATCTTGCGCAAATACGAGATTAAAGGTGGTTAATCAATAAACATTTGTGGTTAAGCCCTCAAGCAGGCAACTAGGACTAGGGTACTTCCGACACGCGCCGCAGGCTGAGGTTCGAAAGATGACACACAATGGTCGCACAGCAATGTGCCGTTTCGTTGGAAAGTAGGCTCGCTGTGCAATACCCTGGTCGGACGGCCGGTACGAGAAGCGAAGTAGGACGTTGGAGAACACGATGACGAGACCACGAATGGTTCTCTACGTGGTTACCGCGGGGCTGGTCCTAGGCTTATCGGCTTGCGCTAATCCATACGACCCCATCCAGCGGATGATTGGAGGCGGCCTTATCGGTGCAGGCAGCGGGGCTGCAATCGGGGCTGCCGCTGCTGGCGGTCACGGTGCGGCGCTCGGGGCTGCAGTCGGCGGAGCTGTGGGTGCGGTGGGGGGACTTATCACAACGCCACCACCGCCGGCTCATTACGGATATTACAGTCACCGGCATGGCTACAGTAACCGACACTACGCGAGTTACAATCGGCGAAGTCATCATTGTGTTAACTGCGGACAGGCTGCGGGGACCACCGTGACGACCGCCCAGACAAATGCGCGCTCGCCGTACTGAGCGGCAGGCGTCATTCCTGTGGCGTCGGCCGAGCCCGCACTGACACTGGTAAGGCCTCGTGCCTCCTGGCCGCTCGGATTGCGTTGGCGGTGGCGCTTAATTTGTCGGCGTGCGCAAACCCCTATGATCCGCGGCAATGAGCGGTCAGCGGCGGTTTGGTCGGTGCAGGCGCTGGCGCGGCGATTGGAGCTCCTGCCGGCGGCGGTGACGGCGCAGCCATCGGGTCGGCATCTGGTGGCGTGCTTGGTGAGCAATCGCCGGCGCGGCAACGACACCGCCCACCACGCCGATACTAATGCGCCGGGCGTGATCCTCTGTCGCTGGGAACCCGAGCTACAATTGCGACGGCGGCGAACGGGGGGCCACTCTACGGGGCCAAGCCGCTCGACCTAACAATACACGTCAGGTGCGGGCGACTGCGGAAGTTGTGTGCGTCAAGTTCTGAAAAAAGGGCGATTGGTGATGTTGCCGTGGGCGGCGCGGAGCTCCGGTGTAGCGCAGCGCCGAACATAGCCCTGGATCAAGCGCCCGCTATGCCCGGCGCCAAGTATGACGGCGTGGTTAGCCCGCCTTTCCAGCGCCGCCGCGCAATATGGTGACGCCATTCTCGGTGGCTCCCGGCTTGGGCACGAGCTGGCTGACTTCGCTGTCGAGAGTAAACGTACTTTGCGCGTCGCCGGTAGCAGACTCCGTGGACGATTTTTCGTTCTGATTGGCGGCCAGGCTGCGAAGGCTGAGCGACAACTTGCCGATCTCGGCGGCAACCGCGATCATCTCGCTCTGCTTCGGGGTCACCTCGAGTGTCGCGGTATGCGCAACGAGCGCTTCGCCGGTCTTGCTGTCGAGCTTCTGGTCGATCCCGATCACGCGCACGTCCTGCAGTACCGTTTCTGCGGCCTCATGCTGGGTCTCACCGTGGCCCGTTAGCCGGTGGGTGATCAGCATGTCGACCTCGTCGCCCGGAAAGACAAAGCCCGAGATGCCGGAGGTGGCGGTGACCGGCACGGATATGGCGCGCATGCCCGGCCGGAGCACTGCTGCGAGAAAGCCGCGACTGCCCGGCGAGACGATCTTGGCGTCGCTGATCGGCTCGCCCGCCGTGAACGGATCGCGCGCAACCCAGCCGGTAAAGCTCTCCGGGGTCCGGGTCCCGTTCAGGATATAGTTCTTATCGATCCCGCCTTCGGGCCAGACCTGCCAGGATAAATCCTGCGGCTTCAAGATCTGTCCGCGGGTAATCGCGCCGCGGGCGACGAGCACGAACTTTTGCGGTGCCGCGGGCCGGGCAAGCGCCTGGGCCTCGGCCTCGCTATTCTTGTTCGCGAGGTAGGATCGGACCAGCAGAGCGGTACCGCCGGCGAGGGTGAGGGCCACAAAGAAAAGGATCAGAGTGCGTGCGCGCATTGCTTGCTACCAGCTGAGTGGAAGCGCATCCTGGCGCAGTATTGGTTAAAAATACTTTAATTGCGCTGACCGCAGTCGAATGTTTGACGACGAGGCGCGCGGTTTCTCGAAATACCCGACGCCAAAACTTGCACGAGCCTGACGTTGACGCTTATTCGACGCCTCGGGAACGCCGGACGCTCAACGTTTTGCGCCGTATCGAGTCTCGCCAATTTACCGAGGTCGGGCACCACCGGCGGCGGCGATGGTCTCTCCCCGCCGCCGGGGCAGTCAGCGCGCGGGAATATTGACCGCCTTAGGGACTATCTCAACGTCGACGCCGCCCTGGCTAGCCTCCGTCGGCTCGCACGAGGGCGCTTGGGGTCACGGACCGCCGGCGCCCGCCCCGCCACTAGGCGCTGCGCCACCTCCGCCGCCTGAGTCGCCACCGCCACCACCGCCACCGCCGCCTCCAAACGGCGTAGCTGTCGGCGCCGGCGGCGGCTTGACACGGTCGGTGAGATAGCGCTGAACGGCGGCGACGGCGGGCGTGGCGTCGGGTCCGCTGAACGAGCGACCGCTCGCGAGATCGGCCGGGCTCGCGACCATCAGGCCGAGATTGGTCGCATTGGCGCAGCCGTAATTGCTCGTGAATGCGTTGGTGAAGTCGTAGTCCAGCGACTGGCTCCAATTCGGGCAGGTCGGCAATGTCACCGCATAGCGGCCGACCGAGACGATCGCGCGATTGGCCGGCACGGTATCGAGGGCCAGCGTTTGAGTGACAATGCCGTAGCGCAGCAGCTCGCGTGAAATCGCAGCGGCGCGTTGCTCGGCGAGGCCCGGCGGACCGCCCGCCGCGACCGCGACGCGATCGGCCGATCGGATGGTGCCGCTGAGCACCCACCCGTCGATTTGGCGAAGTTCGCTCGGGGTCAAGTAGGCAGATCCAGCCGCGAAAGCGAGTTCGCGCCGGCTCTCGGCGCCGTCGACCCGCAACGTGTCGGGGGCCTCGCTCTTGCTGTATTCGAAGGCGCACGCCGCGAGCCCTAACGTCAGCGGCAGAACGACGAGGCGGAGGTGGTTCTTCATGAGCTGGTTCCTTCCTCAATCCAGCCGGAAGCCGCCGGGACCGATCAGCCCCTTGCCGCCGGCATTGAGCGGGCCCGGCCCGGGTCCGGGCAGCCCCTGGCGGAATTTATTGCTGAACAACACCCGCTGGGCATCATTCGGCAACACGAGGCCGTCGGTCGGGGCCGCGAGCCGCGTCGCCACCGGCTGCACCAGATAGGGGGTGACGATGACGACGAGGTCGGTCTCGCCGCGCTGGAAGCGGTCGGAGCGAAATGCCGCGCCGATGATCGGAATATCGCCGATCCACGGGACCTTGGAGACAAGCTGCGTGGACATGTGCTGCAGCAGGCCGGCAAGTGCGAAGCTTTCACCGCTGGCGAGCTCGACCGAGGTTTCGGCACGGCGCACGGTCAGGGCGGGGATTGTCACGGTGGCGGTTGCCGTCAGCGGCACCGACACCGCGCCGTTGGTCGACAGCTCGCTGACCTCGGGCCGGACGCGCAGGTTGAGGTGCTGTGCGTCGATGACCGTCGGGGTGAAGGCGAGGCTGACCCCGAAGCTCTTGTATTCGACCGTGATCGTCGGGAAACCCCCGGTGGCGGCCGAGGAGCCGTTGATCGGCACCGGAAATTCGCCGCCCGCGAGAAAGCTCGCGGTTTGACCCGACATCGCCGTCAGGTTCGGCTCGGCCAGGTTCGTGATGAACCCCTCGTCTGTCAGAGCGGTGATGGTGGCACTGGCGGCTGTCCCCATAATATGGCCGACCCGGAGGCTGTTGGTGAGTTCGCCCATAACCGACGCCGGGTTGTTCGTCATAAACGCTAGATCCGAGCCTATCTTCGTCCAATTGACCCCGATGTCCTTCAAGACGTTCACGTCCACCTCGGCGATGCGCACCTGCAGGTTGATTTGGTTTGGGGTGGCTACGGTCATTCGATTTATGACCTGTGAGCCCTTGGCCTCACCGGCAATCGAAGCGGCGAGCGCGCGCACCTTGTCGGCCTTTCCGGCATCCGACACCACACCGCTGAGCACAAGGTTGCCGTCGACCGAATCGGCCGAGACCCGCTCGCCCGGCGCCAGCTGTCGCAGTGAGGAGCGCAGCCGGGAGATGTCATGCTCGACCAGGATCGACGCGTTTAACAGCACGCTGTCGCTCGCGTCGACGGCATAGATCACCGTCTCGCCCGGCGCCTTGGCGCTGATATAGACGAGGGTCGGCGATTTAACCTGGACATCAGCGATCTCGGGGTTGGCGACAAAGACTGTGGCCGCGGGCCCCGTCAGGCGGACCAGGGTGCCCTTATTGACCTCGAGCGTGATCCGTCCGCCATTGGCCGGGATCTGGGCGCCGCCGCGCGGCGCGGCGGCGGGCGAGGATGGGTCGGCGGCTTGGGATGTTGCGGCGAACGCCAGGATCATCATCGATCCGGCGATCCGGAAGAGCGTCAGAAAGCGCATCGCAGACCTCGAGACGCATTGCGATGTTCAAGGTTAACACGACTTGCCGTTTCCGCGCAATAGGGTCGTGACATCCGCGCAAAGGTTTCCCAAGCCTGGTTCGGGAAGCGGCCTCCGACCTCAGAGGGCGATGGCTGAAACCGCGCCTATCAGTTGAAGTTCGGCGGGATCGTGACGATCAAAGCGGCCGCCGCAATCGCGACGCCATAGGGGACGAGGACCCGGTTGGCACCGCGCGCGGGGTCCCCGGAGGGGTCGCCGAGGGTCGGCCGCGCCGCGGCGATCAGCGCTCCGGCGGGGCTCAGAAGAAGGAGGCACAACACCCCCCCGAGGAGACCTGTCAAGACGAGCAGCGGCAGGGTTGCACCAGGACCGGCCCACAGGGTTGCGGCGGTGAGCAACTTGACATCGCCCCCGCCGATCAGGCCGCGGGAGAACAACAGAGCGCCGGCGATAAAGACGGCTGTCGCGCACAGCGCGGCGAAGCCGGCCGCGGTAAGGGTAAGCGTCGGCGCGGTTGCGACATGGGCCGGCCAGAGGATGCACAGACCGAGGATCAGCCCGTTCGGGATGATCAGCCTGCGGCAATCCTCAAATGCGGCGGTCGCCATCAGGCCGGCGAACCCGGCGAGGGGAATGAGGTGGGGCGCAACGGGCATGGTCATCGCCGCCGCAGCCTGCGGCGTACCCGTTAAGGAGCGGATAATTGTGCCGGATCACGACGTTTTCTTCTTGTCGATGCCCGGCGCACCAAGCATCCCGACTTCTTAACTACGAATTCTAATCGATTAAACATAAAATAATATGGAAGAATTCGCCTTTCTGAGTGAAATTAAAACCAGCACGGGTAGCTCTTATAGATATTCCCCGAAAACGATCGAGACAGCCTGCCGGAAAGGATCGGGATCATGGGTGAAGACGAGTACAAGGCCGCGGTCGCGGCGTTCATCCGCACCAAAGGTGTTACGCGCTGTCCGACGGCCTGCGCGTTGCCGACCCAGGGCACCATCGCCGCTGATGACCGCGCCGCGCTCGAGGACTATGCGATCGCCCGCACCCGGTCACGACGGCAGCGTCAAGCGGTGCGCCAACGATCATTCTGGGCGGCGCTGGCGCCTGCCGATTAGACTGTCTGTGTTGACATATCCGAGCACATTCCATGGGTGAGTTGCCGCCTGCCAACACCAAGCGATGGGTGGTCCGCCGCAAGGCCGCGGTGGTCGCCGCCGTGCAAGGCGGCAAGATCACCCTCGAGGAGGCTTGCCGCCGCTACGGGCTTACCGAGGAAGAGTTCCGCGCCTGGCAGCGCGCCTACGATGCCCATGGTCTGCCCGGCTTGCGCGCCACCCGCCTGCAGCAGTACCGCGCCCCACCGTCCGCCCGCCCGCGGCGGCCGCGCCGCCGCTGATTGCCTCTTCGGCCGATTTAATTCTCTCTTCGGCCGATTTAATTCCCTCTTCGGCGGATTTCTTTCCCTGTTCGGCCGCTTAGGGAATTTGCCCTAGTGTTTCCCGCAATATCAATGCCTTGGCGATGTCGGTCTTGGCGCTGAACGGCGCAAAGTCAAAGCGTTCCCGGTATTTTCCCGGCGAGCAGGGAACCGGACGCGAGCGCGGCGGGGCGGTCTCCTTAAGAGTTTCTTATAGCCTCATGGTGAATAACGAGGCACCGGCGGCTCGGCAGGGCGAGATGGACATTTCGGTCGTCATTCCGGTCTATAATGAAGAAGGCGCGCTGCCCGAGTTGTATCGTGTCCTGGCCGACACGCTCGACCAGCTGCCGCAAACGGCCGAGATCATCTTTGCCAATGACGGCTCGCGCGACGGCTCGGCGACGGCGCTCGACGCCTTTGCCCGCGGCGATCCGCGCGTCCGGGTGCTACATCTGTCGCGCAACTACGGCCAGACCGCCGCCTTGATGGCAGCGATACAGAGCAGCTCGGGCGACGTAATTATCGCGATGGACGCCGACGGGCAAAACGATCCGGCCGACATCCCGCGGCTAATCACCAAGCTCGCCCAGGGTTACGACGTCGTCTCCGGCTGGCGCACCTCAAGGCAAGACGGCGCGCTGACCCGCCGCCTCCCCTCGATCGTCGCCAACTGGCTGATCTCCGCCCTATTGCGCGTGCCGTTGCACGATTACGGCTGCACCCTCAAAGCCTATCGTCGCGAGGTCGTTGAGGATGTCCGCCTCTACGGCGAAATGCACCGCTTCATTCCGATCTATGCCGCGTGGGAAGGGGCGCGCGTCACCGAACTCGCCGTCGGACACCATCCGCGGCGCTGCGGCCGCTCGAAATATGGGATCGGGCGCACCGCCCGGGTATTGCTTGATCTGTTGATCGTTTACTTCATCGACCGCGCCTTCGACCGGCCGATCCAGTTCTTCGGCAAACTCGGTCTCGGCTTCCTCGTGTTCGCGCTCGGCATCTTCGGCTGGGCGCTGGCGCTCAAATACGCCTCGGACGTCACCTTGATCCAGACGCCGCTGCCGTTGCTCGCCGCGACGATCGGACTGTCGGGTGTGCTCTTTCTGTTGCTCGGGATTATCGCCGAGGTGCAGGCACGCATCTATTTCGAGGCGCGCGGGCGACCGCCCTACAAGATCAGACAGGTGGTACAGCATCGGGCGCTGCCGCAATTGGTGGTGTCGCGCCGGTGGTAGTCGTCCCGGCCGCCGCCCGGTCGCGGTGACCCCGGGATGTGCGGCATAGCGGGTTTCACCGCACCCGGCCGCGAGGCCCAAGCGGTGCTCGCCCGGATGACTCGGGCGCTGGCGCATCGGGGGCCGGATGGCCGCGGCGTCTTTGTCGATCGCGGGATTGCATTGGGCCATACGCGGTTGGCGATTATCGATCTGGCGGGCGGCGTCCAGCCCCGGGTCGACCGGGAGACCGGCGACGCCCTCGTCTTCAATGGCGAGATCTACGGCTATCGGGCGCTTGCTGAAGAATTGCGCGGCGCCGGTCTCTTCCTCTGCGACCGCTCCGATACCGAGGTGTTGTTCCAGCTGATCCGCCGCGTCGGGCTGCCCCGCGCCGTCGAGCGCATCGACGGCATGTTCGCTTTTGCCTTTCGCGACGGCGCCAGCGGGGCGCTCTATCTGGTGCGCGACCGCTTCGGTGAAAAGCCGCTGTACTGGGGACAGGCGCAAGGCCGCCTCGTCTTCGCCTCCGAGGTCTCGGCACTGCGCTGCCACCCTGCTTTTCGCGGCACCGGGATCGATCGGCAGGCCGCCTATAGCTCATTGCTGTTCGAGTATTTGCCTGGAAGCGCTTCGGGCTGGAGCGGGATCGAGAAGCTCGAACCCGGCACCATCCTGACCTTCGCGGATGGAAGGATCAGTTGCGAACGCTATTGGCGCTCGCGCATCGGCGGTCGGCCTGTCGGCCTCGATGCCGCGGTCGAGCAGCTGCGCGAGCTGTTGCGCCAATCGGTGCGGCGCTCGATCGTCGCCGATGTGCCGGTCGGGGTGTTTTTATCGGGCGGCGTCGATTCGAGCCTCGTCGCGGCGCTCGCCGCTGAAGCGGCACCCGACCTGACCGCGTTCACCGTGCGAGTCGGCGGCAGGGCACTCGACAGCAGCTTTGACGAGACGCCCCATGCGATCGCGGTGGCGCGCCACCTCGGGATGCGCCATGAGGTCGTCGAGCTCGGCGCGGCCGATCTCCTCGACGCGTTCGATGCCGTCAGCGAGCAGCTGAGCGAGCCGCTCGCCGACTCCTCGCTGTTGCCCACCTTTCTGGTCTGCCGCGCGGCGCGGCGGCTGATGAAGGTTGCGCTCAGCGGAGACGGCGCCGACGAGCTCTTCGCCGGCTATCCGAATTTCGCGGTTCAGCGCTTCGCGCCCGCGATGCGCCTCATCCCTGCCGCTTTCGGCCGGGTGCTCGGACGCGCGGTGGCGGCGTTGCCGAGCGCCGCAGGATACATGAACCGGCGCTTCCTGTTGGGCCAGCTGGCGCAAGGTTTCGGCGCGCCGATCCATCGGCAATCCTTCCTGTGGATGGCACCGCTGGCACCCGACCGGCTTGCCGCATTGTGGCGGCGCGACGCGCTGCCGAAAGAGGCGTTCCCTGCCGCCTTTGCCCCGGTCGACCGCCGTACCGCGGAGGCGGCAGGATTGGCGCCAGTCGACCTGCTCCTCTACCTGTTTTTGACGGCCTACCTGGCCGAAGACATTCTCACCAAGACCGATCGCGCCTCGATGTTCAACGGGCTCGAGGTCCGCGCGCCGTTTCTCGATCGCCGTTTTGCGGAATACGCCTTGAGCTTGCCGAGCGGTCTCAAGCTGCGCGGGCGGACCGGGAAATACGTCCTGAAGCGGCTGGCCTGCCGCCATCTGCCGCGGGCAGTCGTCGAGCGCAAGAAGCACGGCTTTGCCGTGCCGATCGGCGCCCTGATCCGCACGCTCTTTCGCGAGCGCTGTCGCGATGTCCTGCTGTCACGCGCGAACCCTGTCGCCGATTGGTTCGAGCGCACCGCGATCGAGGCGCTGATCGACGAACACGAGCGCGGCCGGCACGACCACGGCAAAAAACTGTGGGCGCTTTACATGCTGTTCTGTGTCGCCGGGCGCCAGGCAGCGCCGCCTGAAATCGACCGCCAGCCGGCCGCCGCGGCCGCAAATTGAAGGGCGTCTGCTTTGATGATCGACCAGCAAGCGCGCGATTTCCGAGGCTCACCCGACCGTTTTGGCTACGAATGGGGTGCCTATGTCGAGATCCTGCCTGAATATGAAGAACAGTTTCGCCGTTGGACTGTCCATTTGGCGGCGGGCGATTGGCGGGGCAAGAGCTTTCTCGATGTCGGCTGCGGCATGGGCCGCAACAGCTACTGGCCGATGACCTACGGCGCGAGCGGCGGCTGCGCCGCCGATCTCGACGAGCGGTCGCTCACGGGCGCTCGGCGCAATCTCGCGCTTTTCCCGGCGGTCGAGGTCGTGCGCTCGAGCGCCTATGATCTGCCCTTTGCCGACCGCTTCGACATCGCCTTCGCGATCGGCGTCATTCACCACCTGGAACACCCGGGCCGCGCTTTGCGGCGCATGGTCCGCGCCGTCAAGCCGGGAGGCCGGGTGCTGATCTGGGTGTACGGCCAAGAGGGCAATCGTTGGCTCGTGGCACTCTTGGACCCGCTGCGCCGCGCGCTGTTCAGCCGTCTGCCGGTCGCTATGGTCCATCACCTCTCGCTCTACCCGGCGGCGGCGTTGTGGTTGGCGTTGCGGACCGGAATGCGGCCCAACGAGTATTTCAGACTGCTGGCACGCTTCGGCTTCGCTCATTTGCGGTCGATCGTGTTCGACCAGATGCTGCCGCGGATCGCGCATTATTGGCCGCGGGAACGGGTCGCTGAGCTGATGACGCAAGCGGGTCTCGAGGATGTCCGGATCCGCGCGGTCAACCAGATGTCGTGGTCGGCCATCGGTACACGACCGCTCGCGGTCGAACCGACGAGGAGCTAGGCCGTGCCGGATCCGAAGACGCTGGGCGGGCTCTTCGCGGTAATGGCCTTCACCGTCGGCGCCAATCTGATGCTGAAGCTCGGCGCCGGCGACGCCGAAGCCCACAGAATGTTCGGGCTGCTCGGCTGGAAGTCTGTGGTGAGGCTCGCCCTATTCGGTTTCGGCGGAATCGTCTACGCCTTTCTGCTGCGTCGTTTGCCGCTCAACATCGCTCAGGTATTTACATCGGCGCAATTTGTCGGGGTCGTCGTCGCTGCCAGCCTGGTGCTGGGCGAGCCGATTTCTCCCGCGCGCTGGGTCGGGATCGCCTGCATCAGCTTCGGGATCGCCCTTGTCGGCCTGACCACTAATATCTGAAACCGATCGCCTTACACCCCGGCTCGACGCGCCGCCAACAACGCGCCTTTGGTCCGCGAGATGCGGTCGACCACGCCGCCCGGCAGCCGCCTGACGAGCGCGTGGCGCAACCGGTAAGAGAGCGGCCAGTAGTCTCTAAGCGGTTCGGTATCGAGCACACGGCACGACCGTATCGGATCCGGAAGAGATGCGATGGCATCGTCTTTAACATAGAGCATAATGTTGCAGCGGTACCAGCGGGTGATCTCTAGATCATCACAAATCAGGGGGCGCAGATAATCGACCGGAGCATAGCGGCGCTCCCGGAAGAATGCCCGCCAATAGCTGAGCGGCTGCTCATTGACATGGTTCTCTCCGCCCTGGCCCGGCACGGCGGCCGAAAATAGCACGCAAGGTCCGTGGGCGGTCAGCGTATCGACGAATTGTCCGGCCTTTATGGCAGGCAGATGCTCGGCAACCTCGAGGCTCTGTACCAGATCGAATTGTCTGACTAGGTCGATCGGCTCGGCAAGGTCGGCAGCATGAAAGTCATTCGCATCGATCAGCAAGTGACGTCTGTCGACGTAGGGTCCGTCGACCCCGGTTACCGATGCGCCTGTGGCGGCCCAGGCGCTCAGCCATGCGCCTTGCCCGCATCCGAAATCGACGACGCTGCGGACCGGGATCGCCGAGATAACCTTGGGGATGATCCGCAGCGCCGACCGCGACGCAAAGGACGACAGAAAACGGTAGAAATCGGCTCTGTATGCGTACACGCTTCCTCTCACCTTGTCAGCTGCGACGGCTCGCCAAAGCCCTACGGCGGAATACGTCCCTGAGGCGGTGCTCGAACACCGTTGTAGAGGTCTGATTATTGAGGAACACGTTGCGGAGGGTGCGCAGGATGCGCGAGGGATAGAGCAGATAGCCGATGAGGTAGTTCACCAGCATGAATCCGACGCGGTAAACCGCCAACTCGCGCGGGCCGATCACCGGGTTACAGGTCAAGGGGTTGAGCGCTGTATAATCGCTATTCAGCGACGTCAGCGAAAAGAAGTAATCGTCGCCGAGCCTGATGTTCCCCTGTGCCAACAGATTCCGGAAGATCTCAGTGCCCGGGTAGGGCGAGAAGATGTTGATCGACACCTCGTCGACGCCCTTCCAGGCGAGGTAGAGGCCGTATCCGATCGTCTGCGCAACATGGCGGCGGGTTTCGTGTGGAAAACCGATGATCAGGTTCGTGCGGACGATGATCCGCTGTCGCTTAGCCTCGATCACGGAGCGGGTCAGCCGGTCGAGATCCAGCCGCTTCCTGATCGCCTTCAGCGTTTCCGGCGAGCCGCTTTCCGGCGCGTAGACGAGATAGTTGCAGTTAGTCTTCTTCAGCAGCGCCAGCGTCTCGGCATCGAGAGCCTCGCTGCGCGTTCCGGAAGGCAGGGACCACTCAATTGCGATACCCTCGGCGATCAGCCGGTGGCAGAACTCGACGGTCCAGCGTTTTTTGGTAACCGCCGTCAAATCATAGAACTGCAACGCCGTGATACCGTAGCGCGCAATATAGGATTTAATCTCGGCGATCAAATCCTCCGGATCGCGCAACACATAGCGCGTCGTCCACATCGTCGGGCTGGAGCAGAAAGTGCACTGGTAGGGGCAGCCGCGCGAGGCCATGACCGGCATATCGCGCGCGGTTTGCACGCCGTAGGATTTGCCCGCCTGCCAAAACCGTTCGAGATAACCATCGGGCCAGATCGGCCAGGGAATATTGTCGATCTCCCGCAGGCGCCGCACGCCGTTACCTTGCACGAACCGGCCGGACGGATCGAGAAAGGCGACGCCGTTGACCAGCGAGAACTTGCCGCCAGCCTGATACGCCTCAAGCAGCTCGTACAGCGCACGCTCGCCCTCGCCGCAAACCGCGAGATCGAGCGCGGGGCAATCGCGCAGGCTGTACTCGGTCAGCGCCGTCATGTGCTCTCCGCCGGCTATGAGGAGGGCGTCGGGATGCCGTTCGCGCGCACGCTCGATCAACTGACGGAGCACCGGCCACTCGCCCGAAAACATGGCCGAGAAGGCGATGACGTCGGTAGCGGCCGGCACGCGGTTGAGAATCTCGTCGTAGGTGAGGCCTTGGCAGCGATATCCGGGTCGCGCCGGCAGCGGCCAGATCTGGTTAAGGCCTTCGGCAATCCCATCGACGATAGTATAGGGATAGCTGTGCCGAGCGATGTATCCCGACAGATAGGCGAAGGCGATGCATGGCGTCGCTTCGTTATTAAACGATTTCATCGACGACACGATCGGACCGCGTACAAAGGTGACGTGCGGCTTGCCGGCGTGGCGGAGGGGATGGGCGTTCATGAGGGTGCGCCTCCAGTCGAGTTAGCGGTGTTCACCGTTCGGCCTGGCCCGGGCTGCTGCGAGGAGGGGATGTGCGTCACGACCCAGCGGTGGAGATCCGAGGCCATCGCCCGCACGATGGGCGCTTCCCAGATAAAATTGCAGATAACGGCGAGCATAACGCTGATGGCCCACCACCATCCGAGCTCACGGATGAGCCAAAACAAGATTTTCCCCTCGCTGGCGAGCACGAGGCGAAAGCATTCGCCCCACATCAACAGCACGATAACGACGCACGTGCCAACGCCCAAATTACGCAAGTGGCGATTGGATACACGCGATATTGCGAGCAATCCCGGAATGACCATAAGCAGGAACACACCGCGATATCCAATGCTTTGGCCGGCAAAAAAGCAGCCAACGATCACCGCGCTCCCGGTCGCCAAAAAGATTCGTTCGAGCTCACTGAGCGAGGCGAGCGTGGAACTGAACTCGCCGTAGCCCAATAGCCTAAGGCAAATGACTATGCAAATGCCGACCAGCGTCGCATAGACTGCCCCTGCAAAGACGGGCTGGACCAAAGGCGCCCAGCTCCAAGGACCCGCCACACCTCCGACCACCTCGCCTAGCAGAAATGGCAGGTTCTTCGCCGCAAACAGGTCCGTATTGTATGGTCCCCGCGTGATGGTTGGCAGTCCTCTGGCAATCTCACCGTGGTATACGACGCAGAAGACCGCAAGCGCGCCCGCTATCACTATGGAAGTAGCAATGAAGCGCGACGCACGCTCGCGGAACACGATGATCAGGACCATGATCGGATAATATTTCAGCAGTGCCGCCACCAGAGCGAGGCAATAGCCGAGCAGCCTTAGCGGGAGTCGGCACACCGCGAGCAGCCCCGCCATCAGCGCCAGCACGAAGAGCAGAATATCGGGATTGGCGCGCTCCAATGCGAAAACGACCATTGTCGACAATGTCGCGGCCAGCACGATCATCAGCTCGACAGGGCGCCGGGGCGGCGGCAGCAGGCCAAGCGACGCGATAAACAAAAGGTCGAGACACCAGCCGACGGGCACCCTGTCGCTGACACCCAACGGGATTGGCGCAGCCGCCATCCACAATGGCGAATAGTTGTATCCCCGGTGCAGCACGTCGCAAGGGTCGGACAAGATGACGTCGACACCCTGGCGCGCGCATTCCCAAGCCGCCAGCGAGCCGCTGATGTCGACAAATGGAAACCGAAACGGCACGACACCGTACCACCGCAAAATATTTTCGTATAGGGCGTGATTGCCCCAGCCATACAGCCAAGACAGGCTCAAGAAGCACACGAGCGCCGCGAGGGGAGCGGCCAATCTGTAAGCAACGGGGCGCATATATCCAGCTCGATCGGTTACGGGCTGCCGGCCAGCGGCCTGGAAACGGGACTAGGAAACGGCATCGCCATCATCGGCAACGGTGCGCAGCCACCCGAACGCCGAGCGACGCAGACCTGTCCAAAGCATCGCTGCGGCGTGAAACCCAATCCTTCGGGCGGCACCTTTCTGTAGACGAGCGTATCGAACCCGGGTGCGAAGGTATCCAGTTCGGCTTCGTCCTTAGGCCAGTACATCGGCCCCGGACGATGGAAATAGGTATATCCGCCGTACTGCCCCCAATCTTCCCCGTCGAGCCCGTAAAGACCGAGCCCGCACACGGCCGGACCATGCGCGAGGAAAGACACCGCCGCCAAATTGTCGTGCCCTCGGTAACGGTGAGCCGTCAGAGTCGGTCCCGTCCAGACCTCGAACGAGATAAAGCACCACCAAGCTAGAGCCACAGTGATGGAGCCGACCTCAGCAGTCCATCCCCGCTTGCCCCGGTCCCGTAACCAGTCTCGCCCCCAGCGCGCTATCTGCGCGAGCCCGACTCCGGCCAGAACCATGAGCAGCACGACCGCCGGGTAGATGAAGCGATATTCCTTGTGGGCGATGGCCGAGTGAACGGCGAGGATTGTAATGGCGGCCGCGAACGGCGAAAGCATCCGCCGCGCCCCGAGCGCCGCCAGCAGCAGCAGCGTGGCGGCGCCGCCGCCCCAGACGCCGATCTCGCCGAGGAGATAATAATTCCACGGCTTGACGCCGAATGTCGAACTCACGCCGTAATAGACATTATAAACGACGTACCGCCAAAGCGATGCGAACGGATAGCCGAGGGTCACAGCGTCGAGAATTCCATCGGCGGTGAGAATGGCAATCGCCCCGGTGATCGTGGCGAGAACACGCTCGTGGTCGGCTCGCCAGATCATCCAAAGCGCCACGATCGCGACCGCGGGCGCAAGTTGGATCCGCAACAGAAAGACTAAGCCGAGCAAGACGCCGCCCCCGAAAAGTCGCTGCCGCGAGGTCACCTGATAGCCCGGCTCGAGGATATAAAGGGCGGCGACGAGCAGATTGCCGGCGAGGACCTCGGAGAGGGTACGGGCACCGAAATAGACGAGTTCGGGCGCTACCGCGACGACGGTCCCGGCAATCAACCCGCCCGGAAGCCCGAAGAAACGGCGTCCCCATAAAAAGCAGCAAACCACCGGCACAGCCGCCAACGCTGCAAACGTACCTGCAATCACCGGTATATAATAATCCGGTCCGTCGCCGACGATGCGCGAGAGCTCCATTAGGGCGGCAATTATTCCGGGCAATAGCCATGACCGCATGCCGAGCTGGAATTCCCAAGGTATTAGACCGCTACCATAGACCAGGCGATGCGCCTGCTCGGATGTTTGAAAGATTTCGTCGCCCAAACCATGCTGGGTACGAACACGATCGGTATTAGCCTCAGCCCGACCGCCAGTAGCACCAGGCTAGCCAGCCCCGCACCGGTGAGCCACCGCTCTCCGCGGGTCGGCATCGGCGACGGCCGGGGGCGGGTGTCTGTCGACAAGCAAGACCTCGCTGGTTGTTGACGCTGGCAGGGATGACGTTTCCGCCAGCACCATTAACCGCCTATGCTTGCCAGACCCTTAATGCTTGAAAACCGCCTCACCGCCGAGTTATTGGGGGGATACCGACCTTCGCCGATGCGACGAAACAAGCCACTCCGACGATCCGCGCGCCGCGGCTTTCCTATCGCGGCGGCTTCGCTGGGGTGAGCAGGGCAGCGAGAGACGAGGATGGGGACAGCGAGCGGTTGGTCGCAAGGCGGATTGAGGTGCCGGGGACCAGGTAGTGATGGTCGAGGCCAGCAGCCGAGGCTATCGCCTTCGCCGCCGCAGCCTCGTAGCCATTGGCGAAGTAAATAACAGTGTTTGGATAACTGGCGCGGGCTCCCAAAACGGTCTCGCCGTAGGTGTAGCTTCCGGCGCGAGTGCGAGCGCGCTGCCGTCGACCAGAACCGTCCCCAGTTCCGCCTTCGACCGAGAAAGTTGCTCGAGCGCTCGGTCGGTCGTTGCTTGGCGGGTGCGAGATGGCGGTGATAGAAAGCTCGCCGGCAATTCTAGATGTCCAGGATCGTATTGAGAGGATAAAGCAGTGAACGAGCCGGCGATCATCGCCGAGAATCCGATGACCGAGGTTGCACCGGATTGGCGGCACTGCTCTAGCCGCCGGTGACCAGAACAGCCGCGAGCGGCCAGAAGCTCGCGATCATAAACGGATATGCATATACCCCGACAGCGTGGCGGCGATTTCGCTTTGCGCGGCGAGATGGGCTAAGGCCCATGGCAAGAAGGCGAGATAGCCGAGGAGGATATACGGATTGCACGCACGCACTGCCCAGAGTATCGCTATCACCGCCGGCAGGACGATATATGTCCGGTACGCGAGCCAGCCGAGAAGCCGCTCAGTTGCAGCAACAGCCACCCCGAGCTGTCGGCGCAGACCGAGACCCGAATACAGCAGCCAGAAGACACCGAGGCCAAGGCAAAGCGTGACAAAGGCCGACGAACCCGGCAAAAAATTGTGGGTTCGTGACCGGCAACAGGCGTCTGATCAGCGAATACGGCAACGAATACCGGCGTGACGTGCGTCGCAAAAAAAACTCTGCCCGCCAAAATTTGCGGGGTCGGCAGTCGTGGGTCCTGCTCGGAGAGGAGAAACGCCAGCAAGCCGGAATCCCAGAAGAACGCGCCCTCTGACATAAAAGTGGCGGAGGGCGAGTACGGCGAAGCCGGCAAGGGGAGGGCCGGCCACCACGAGCGTCGCGACCGGCGCCTAGGTGATCCGGCGAAGAACCGAGGTGGGCGGTTCCATGCCGGTCGCCCTGGGCGGGTCGGCCACCTGAAGGCGCCTGCCGAGGTATAGGAAAAAGGTAGTCGGCGCTTGACGGCGCACACACACAGTCGATGGTTGCGGGCAAGAAGGAAATCCGTTTCCCTAACCGGATAACCCTGGCGCGGTTTCAATTTCGTTAATGACCGCGTCATGCAGGCGCGCGATAAGAGCGCGGCTGCTCCGTGAACCAAGTTTCGTCGAGAAAATGGCGGAGGGTGGTCGGTAATATCGAGAATGCTTCTATAAGAAATATATGAGAGGAACCTCGTCCGATCGATACGACGGAACCAAAACAGCTGGCGGCAGCGGCGCGAGCGCTGGCGCTATCGCCGCGATCGTGCAGACTACCGGTGGCGCAACCTAAAGCAAGGCATGAAGCCCCCCTTGCGGCGGACGCGAAAGTCTAGGGGAGATCGCGTGAGTATGCACCTTGAGGCTTTCAGCGCGAATGCGAACGGCAATGGCCGCGAGGCCAGCGCCAACAGCGAGGGGTGCTAAAAGTGTGTGCGTGAGCTCGCCGATCGTTCGGGGAAACCAAGGGTGTCAGCGTCAGCACCCGGTTCGTCCGCCTTCTACTGCTACGGCTCCTGTCATGACTTTACGCTCTCGCATCGACGGGTCCCATTGCCTTACCAGGTAAAGAGGCCTCTGCTTCGCTTCATTAAACGTCCGACCAAGATATTCGCCGATAATTCCGAGAAAAATAAGTTGGAGTCCCCCAAGAAACAGGATCGCTACCAGCAGCGATGGGAACCCAGGAACCGGATTTCCAAACATTATTGTCTGAATGATCATATGAATTCCATAAGTTATGGCCAATATCGCCACCAAAAGACCGATATAAGTCGCGACCTTTAGAGGTCCGATGCTAAACGAGGTAATTCCTTCTATTGAGAAATTCCACAGCTTCCAGTAATTCCACTTGCTGACACCGCCAAATCGCAGATCGGGTTCGTAGAGCATTGCAACTTGACGGTACCCGATCCAGACGAACAGGCCTTTCATAAAGCGATGCCGCTCGCGAATCCTGGCCAACGCGTCGACGGCCCGCCGGCTGAGGATACAGAAATCGCTGGCATCGACCGGAATGAGCCGTCCGCTTAGCATGTTGATTACGCGGTAAAAGGCTCGGGAACAAAGTTTTTTTCCGTGGCTCTCGCCGGCTCGCGATGCACGCCGTCCGTACACGACGTCAGCGCCCTCCTGACGCCACCGCTCGATGAATTTGGGGATCAGCTCCGGTGGATGCTGAAGGTCTGCGTCAATCACCACGACGACATCGCCGCGCGCGTAGTCGAGGCCGGCAGTGAGCGCTATCTCTTTGCCGAAATTTCGACTGAGATCAACGATTCCGATCGTAGGGTCACCGGCCTTAAGCGTGCGCAACAACCCGAGAGTATTGTCAGTGCTGCCGTCATTCACAAAAATAACCTCGCTCGGCAGCGAAAGGTTTTGCCGGACCAATGATAAACGCCGATTGAATTCGAGAACGACGTCATCCTCATTGTATGCAGGTACGACGATTGATACAAGGCTTAGCGGTTTTCGTTCATCGCTGGAGGACGATGCTTGGCTCATGCCGTCTCCGACTACGCTCATGAATAGCAGTATGGGACTTCAAGCGTAAACTTCGAATTAAGCATCGAATTTCGACCAAGGGCTGAACATACTATCTTGCCGCCAAGATAAGGATAGCGGTTATTCCAACTTCCAGCCCCCGAGACCCCGCGTCCGATGGGGTCGTCTCGTGAGGCTGTGAACGAGTCTCGACGCCACGCTGCGATTCGCCGAGCAGCTAGGAAAAACAGGACAGCGCCGATCATCGGGGCGACTGGTGTCGCCAGTGGGAAAAGACCGACGAAGCAAATGATCATTCCGATTCGTTCGCCGGGCAGAAATCCGCGTGACATTCCGTCCCTGACGAGGAACGCAACAGCGATCGACAGAATGCAAAGATCGTAGCCGAGCAGGTAGGGGCTAACTGTGACCGACCCGATACAGAGGATTGCTGCCTTCAAAAAGTAAGGGATCGGCTTGGCCCATAAAGCGCATACCATCGCCGCCACAAGAGCCGCAACGGTCAAGTGCACCGTCCATGAAACCCACGCGTTCGCACCGGCCCAATGAAGCAGCCCATAAATGGATTGAAGGTTGAGCTCTACATCGCTGTCCGGGCTCAAGCTCGAATTGCGTCCAAACAAGGAGGCGATGAATGAGGGCCATCCCTGATAACCAAAGGCGGCTGCCGCCGCGACGCTGAGTGCCACGGTAGATGCCGTTGCACTGCAGAGGGTACGCCAATTCCGTGAAGCCACGAGAGCGAGCGGGAAGAGCACCCCCAAATGCGGCTTGTAAGTCAACAGACCAATGAGTATACCAGATAGCAGAGGCCGCCGCTCGAGAAAGACGAGCGACAGTCCAATGAGCGCCGCCGTAAGAAAACCGTTCTGCCCGAGCAGGGCATTCGCAGACACGCCGATAGGTAGGACAGCCGCAATCAATGCCGCGGGACGCGGTATGATCGCGTAAATTGCCGCCTGATACAGCAGGAGTGTGGCAACGATCCACACCGCAAAGGCGACCAAATAGGGCATAAACCCTAGAGGATAGGTGAAAAACAACATTGTAGGCGGATAAATGAAATGGAAAAATGGTCCTCCAGCATTCGGACCAACCAACGTATTCTGTGCCGCTGAATATGCAGCAAAGTCGTATACGCGAGAAGGATCAATTGATACTGCAAAAATACCGCTATCCCAGATCCAACAAAAGTCGATACATGCGAACTTGCCGGTCGGACCAATAACGGATACACCCTGCCAGAAGCGGAATGCCAGGACGAGAGCATAGGTGAAACCAATGGCTGACCCGTAGAGTCGGAAGTGTCGTTCGGTGAAGATCCCGTCTTCGAAGTCGAGCCATTTAGTTTGCCCCGACGTGCCGAGCGGGCGCCGTATAGGCCGGCCTGGTCCCGTCCAGTTATCGAGATTCTTGAGAGCCTCACTCACCGCACGTGGTCTCCGAAAAAGGGAAACGTGAGACTGTACCGATATGGCGTCTCCCCCTTGGCACACCGCCATTTGTCGAATGATAAGCACGGGCAGGACCACGCAGACAACCGTCGGGATTGGCCCCGTCAAAAGGATGAGACCGGTCCAGCAGATCAGCATGATTGCTCGCTCGCAGCGCAGAAATCCGCGCGACAGCCCGTCTCTGACGAGAAAAGCGATAGCAATCGACAAGACGCAAATCCAATCGAAGCCCGTAAGGGGTGACCGTCACCGACCCGATACCAAAATCAGCACTTGGTCCGTTGACTATGATTATTCTTCTCGCATACCAAAATCAGATTCTTCCCGATCCACCGTGATAAAACTATATCCATAACGCGGCTTAGCGGAAAAATAATCCGATCGTAAAATCTGACTGTCTCGCGACCGATATTGGCATCCTGGCCTTTGAGCGCGCGGTACAACAATGCCACCAGAAAGCCCGCACTATCTGCGTAGCGGACTTGGGTTACCCGTAACCCCGCTGCTTCGACCAACTCAGTAAGGCTCTTGCGATCATATCGGCGCAAATGTCCGATTTTGAGATCGAATGACGAGTAAAGAAGCTCGAAGGCAGGAACGTAGACTAACAGCGTCGCGCCCGGTTTCAGCTTGCTAGAGAGCGCTCGGACGGCCGCGGCGTCATCGGAAATATGTTCGAGGACGTTTAGCGTGTAGATAAGATCCACGCTTTCGCCGACGATTTCGTAAAGTTCAGCGGCCACCTGTGCCCCGGCATCTTGCAGACGTGCGCCGAGCGTGGCGTCGGGCTCCACGCAAATTAGGTCGACACCTCGCTGCATGAGCGGGAACGCGAACGTTCCAACCCCCGCACCGAAATCGAGCACTTTGATCCCCGGCCGTATATGGGCGTCTATTAGCGACATCAAATAACGATTATAGTTTTTAGCCTCTATCATTACCTCGAGAACATCGATTCCGGAATATACGCCGGGTGCAAGGGTTGGCATTAGGTGAATCCTTAGCGAGGATGTTTACCTGCTGGGGCACCAGCGAACTGGATTCAGCCTGCTACGTACCCAGAAAGGCGGGCCCCAGACGAAATGAGCGTTCTCACGCGCGCGGCGCCCATGAGGACCGGCGTATCGGCCGGGCTCTGAATATAAACAGATATACGAGTGCCTTGATCCCATCCAACCAGCTGATCTTCTTCCCTTCCTCGTAAGTACGGCCGTAATAGCTGATTCCGATCTCGTAGATACGCCAGCACCTCGCCCGCGTGATTTGCGCGCTGATTTCTATCTCAAAGCCAAAGCCGTCCGAAGTCAGCGCGAGGTCTTTCAGGACCTCCTTCGTAAACATCTTGTAGCAGACCTCGATGTCCGACAGCATTTGGTCGTAGAGAATATTGAACAGAATCGAGATTACGCGGTTTCCAATGTAATGATGGTTATACAGTGAGTGATGTGGCCGGCCATAAAACCGCGAGCCGTAGACGACATCAGCAACCTTGCGATCCACAATGAGCGGCAACATCAGCGACCAGTCGTTCGGGTCATATTCGAGGTCGGCGTCCTGGATGACGATGACATCGCCCGAGACATGAGCGAACCCGGTTCTTACAGCGGCCCCTTTCCCACGGTTGCAATCGTGAAAAAGGACTGTAAACCAGAAGCCAGCGGTGTTTTGCAGCCCCGCAGCGGAGAGGTGGAGTTCGCCGTCACCGTCGAGGTAAATGCCGCGCCAGACCCCGGCTGCGTGCGCGAGATTTCGCCTCAGCCATGCGGATGTTCCGTCACTCGAGTAATCATCTACAATGATTATCTGCTTCGGCACCCCAGGCAGAACCTTCGTGACTTCGACGAGCACCTGTCCGATTGTGCGAACCTCATTGTAGACGGGCATGACGACCGAAAGCGCAGCCGCTCGTTCCAAATTGGGCATCACGGCCTGCCCGGCGAGATTTCGAATTCCCGCCATGCCAGCACCGCGTAGAGAGAGAATCCGAATCCATGGATGAGAAGGGCGACGGCGGCGAGGGCAATTGGAAGGAGTGTGCAGAACTGGGCGAGCGTCGCCGCGGCGATACAGATCAGATCGGCGCTCACCAGACTCCCACCGGCGTCCTTCGGCACGTAGTAAAAGGCGAGCGCCAAAAAGAAGAAGGTGCCGGCGAGCCCGACGATAATCTGGATCATGCGAATATTCATGTCGAAGCGCCTTGCAGGCGATCCAAGGGAATATACCCTAGCAGACAGATGGTTTCCGAAACCTTGATCGTGCGAGATGCTTCTACGCGACAGCAGCCGACTGTCGAGCCCGGCGCAGGATCACGCCGAACAGAACGATCACCGCGAGAAGACTAACAGGGGTCCCCCCAAACGTGGGCCCGCCCACTTTATCTCCAAGCGTTACCAGAACTGCGGTAAGCCTCCGGGGAAGGCCGCCTGGCGCCGCATGGCCGGTTGAGGCCTGATGTCCGCACGGGTGCAAGGATTGGTGCTTGCACCGGTGCAAAGGACATTGGATGGCCAGAATGGAGATCATTACC
>Ga0306921_10001507_pt1 | contig 22672 bp, 22 predicted proteins | sample sta12Cox44000080_FD_203760 | JGI IMG/M metagenome (GOLD analysis project Ga0306921, IMG submission 203760) | Lab enrichment of tropical soil microbial communities from Luquillo Experimental Forest, Puerto Rico - statoxic.12C.oxic.44.000.080 (v2)... | ecosystem: Environmental > Terrestrial >...
GCTTCGGGCCACAGCGGAATCATGCACTACATCAATGCGGCTCTTCAATTACCTCGTCTGCCAGCGCGAGCAGATTTGCTGGAATGCCAATGCCTAGCGTCTTCGCAGTTTTGAGGTTGATGACGAAGATCGTTTTGGTTGGTGATTGCACCGGAAGTTCACCGGCAAGCGCTCCTTTGAGAATGCGATCAATATAGGTCGCGGAGCGATCGAAAATGTCGGAAAATATCCGGTGCGTAGCACATCAGTCCGCCATCGACCACAAAATCACGCAGTCCATAGGTCGCGGGCAGACCGTGTTGCGCCGCCAGGTCGACGATCTGTCTGCGGTGAGCGGAGGTGAACGGCTCCGGCGGGACGATCAATCCGGTGCCCGTGGCGCTCGTGAGATCCTTAAAGGCTTTCGCTATCTCGGCCTCGGAACGTACCCTCAGCGCCATCAAATCGAACCCCAATTGCTGCCCGCTTCCACCAAGCTTTTGCAGATAGACCTCGTAATATGGGTAGGTGTCCGGATTGAACATGAACCCCACACGATCGATCCTCGGCGACATCTGTTGGAGCAATTGCAAGGCCTTCTCCAGCACGGAGTAATCCATGTAGCTGAAGCCGGTAATGTTGCCCCCGGGGTGCGCGACGCTCGAGACAAATCCCTGAGCGACGGGATCGTTCACGATCGCAAAAACCAGCGGAATGGATTGCGTCGTCTTTTTAAGTGCGGCAATGGCACTCGTGCCGACGGCCAGGATGATGTCTGGGGACAGCTTCGCCAATTCCAGCGCGAAGGCCCGCACGTTTTGCATCTCGCCGCCCGCCCAGCGAACTTCGAAGCGGACGTTGCGGCCGTCGACCCAGCCGAGTTGCTGTAGTGCATCGCGCAATTGGGCGAGGTTGGCTTGCGAGCGGGAATCGTTGCCCTGGCTCATGAGAGCGCCGATGACCCGTATCCGCTCCGTTGGCTGCGCCCACAAAGTCGATGGCCATGCCACCATGCTGCCGCCCAGTAACATGATGACGTTGCGTCGCCTCATCCTCTCTATCCTCCGCCCTGGATTAAACTGCAAAGCGACGATTTGCTGCGCGTCACTTGCATCATTATGGCCCGTTCGCCGGATGTTGGTTTACCCTGTGACAGTGATTGAACGGCAAACGTCCACTTACCATTCCTAACCAACTGCCGAGGTCACGACGCATCTGCTTATGCCGACGACCGTACTTTATCACACCGCCGGAACTTCGAAGGCAGCCTTGTGCGTTACAGCAAATCTCGCCTGCCGCACGGCTTCAACATCCTTCTGGTTCAGCTTCGCGCCGCTGAATGATTGTTTGAGAAATGAATTACGCAGACGCAAACGCCTAGCGAAATTTCCGACCCTTGATTTAGATCAATGGTCCGCTTCCTGAGGGGCGCACCGTGCCTATGGTTGAGGGTAAGAAAATGCGCGCGTTAGTGCTGCTTCTAGCGGTCATTCCTTGCGTTGCTAGCTTCTCCGAGACTGCCATGGCGCAATCGGCAGGGACAGGAGGGACAAGGGACTTCGGTACCACCCCACAGATGGTTTTCCCGATCCGCCCTCGCAACGAGCCGGGCACTTCAACTCCTGTTCCCACTGTCCAGCCGTACTATCCATATTCGCCTGTGGTCCGGTTGCGACGGAATTATCCGGTCATTATCCGCAGATAGAGGCGGATCGCACCCGTTGTCCTTCCAAGTAACGCACTAAGGCTTAGGCGCAGGAACGTCTCCATTTTTGCCATGCAATCCTTTTAGCGGCCCTGTGCGGTCCCGAAACTCGACGATCGCCCACATCACTACCCAGGCAAACAGCGCCGCGGGCGCCAGCGGGATGTATGGGTTAGGCGTCCAGGCCCAGTGAATGTTGGACGCGACGACCGCAGAGATGATCAAGCTTTGCGTAATGGCGCAAAGAACCAAAAAGTTGGCCCGGAATCACAAGAGCGCCTTTCCCGAAAAGCCTATCATGCCCGCTTTACCTCAGCATATTGTGAGGTGTCAGTTATATCCTCCAAGTGACTTGAGGCCGTTCCAGACATGGGCGGCCTTTCTTTCTTGTCGAATGTCGTTTGCTGGCGTTGGCGAATCCACCCATCCGTCTTCAGGGCTGGCCGCTACCACCAGCCCTAAGCGCAAGAAAACAAAATGTTGGCGCGCAATCACAAGACCGTGTTCTGATTTTTTTCTAGGTTCAATTGCGATCCTTGATAGGGCCACGGCAGGCTGAGGATTGCCGGCGGCCCCGGAACCTTATTGCCGGGGCCGTTGGCCCTGCCGAGAAGACCATCGGCACGGTTGATCATGTGGCTCACCCCTGCGGCTCCTTTGCTTCTCCGTTTAAGCCGCCGCTTCTTCTTCGCGAAAGGGATCGAGGCGCTCCAGTATTCGTTTTTCCCGGCCGCCTGTTGCTCTTGATGTGGGAGCGAGATCAGCAAGCCTGGTCACTGTGCGAGCCTGTAGCGGCTCTATTCGGTGGAGTCGCCATGGTGTAGCTTTCCGCGTGGACCCAGCGGCGTTTTTGCAAGAGCGCATGGCTTGAACAGGGAGGGCGTGATGGATACGACCCCGCGTGGCGCCGCCGACGAGCAAGGACACGATCATCAAGCACTGCCGTCTGATCTTGCATTACGGGTAAAATCGCTCGAGTCGTTGACCAGAAGGGAACAGGGTAAGCTCGCGGCTCACGACGCCGGCTCCACGTCATTTGCAGACATTCGGCGGATCTAGGCGCATGTCGGCAAAGCGTTGATGGGTACGACGAGCAAGACGGTCAACCTTGCTTTGCAAGGCGGAGCACATGGCGCATTCACCTGGGGCGTTCTGGATCGCCTGCTCGAAGATGAGCAGATTTCCTTCGAAGGGATCTGCGCAACCAGCGCCGGCGCCATGAATGCCACGGTCCTGGCGTACGGCTTGACGACAGGCGGTAGGGAGGGCGCCAAACTTACGCTCGCCGAATATTGGCGCAGTATCAGTGAAGCTGCGGCCTGGGGACCCCTGCAGCCGTCCCTATTCGATCGTCTGATGCAAACTCGCCCGGAGCAATCGCCGGCTTTCATGTTCTTCGACATGATAACGCGACTGCTGTCACCATATCAGTTCAACCCGACAAACTATAATCCGTTGCGCGACGTGCTCGAGAAGACCATCGATTTCGAGCGACTGCGCAGGGACAACGTCGTCAAGTTATTCCTTTGTGCAACAAACGTGCGCACCGGAAAGGTGAAGATCTTCGAGAACCATGAGGTCACGGCCTCGGCCGTTCTTGCTTCGGGGTGCCTTCCGATTCTCTTCCAGGCCATTGAAATCGATGGCGAAGCCTATTGGGACGGCGGCTACATGGGCAATCCCGCAATCTTCCCGCTAATCTATGGCTGCCAATCCACGGACGTCATCGTCATCCACATCAATCCGATCGTGCGTGAGGAGATTCCTCGCACCGCGAGCGACATATGGAACCGGCTGAATGAAATCAGCTTCAATTCGTCCTTGATGCGCGAGATGCGAGCGATTGCCTTCGCCAACAAGCTCGTCAGCAGAGGTGCGCTGCACGGCGAAATAAAGACCATGCTGATACATGCGATCGAGGCCGAAGCGTTCATGAAAGACCTCGGCGTCGTTTCCAAATTCAATGCAGATTGGGAGTTTCTCACCCATCTGCGCGATGTGGGCCGCGCCCGCGCCGACGAGTGGCTGGCCGCGAATTTTCTTCATCTCGGTACGCGCTCGACCATCGATATTCACGCCAGATATTTGTAGGCGCAGCCGGCTTGCTCCTGCAATCTTCCGCAGCCACGGCGCTTGCCGATTGCGTCGCTGCGAGGCCCCTTTTGGCGGTTCCCGAATTAACCTGCAGCGCTGGCATAAAGGTTAACCGACTAGTTTTGTTGCGCGACGCTTCAAAGCATTTTAGCGCCGAGCAGTTTACTGACTTTCTGCAAGACTTTTTATGAAGGGAATACTTTGATGGTGCAGCCAACAATGGGACGCCCCCTGAGCGAAATGGAGCGGGACATCGCGGCCGAGCTTCGAAACAGCCCGCCGACTGCCAATGTCGGACCGCCAAGCGTGAGTGCGCCCGCTCTGGAGATGCCGCACTATGTGGAGCATGACGAAGAGGCTACGGAAATCGGCAAGCTGTCGGCAGAAGCTGTTGTCCGCGAATACGAAGCTGCGGCGAAAGAGATCGAGTCGATGGGTGCCGAACTGCTCGAACGCGTCAAGCAATGCGAAGCGTTGACCCGCGATGCGCTCGGCGTGATCGAGGAGCTGAAGGACACCGCAAAGCGCTACCGCGAAGAGGCCAAGCGCGTCTTCGATCATATCGAAAGCTGCTCGCGGGTCGTGGCGCAGGTTCGCACGACCTGTATCGAATTGAAGGAAAAGATCGCCGTTCCTCCCATCACAGACGCACTGAAATCAAAAAAGAAGTGAGAGCCGAGCTCGCCTCGGATGGCGAGTCCTGACGGCGTCGGACGCGTCCGTTCGTCTGCACGGAGGTTTCATGAGCACGATGGTTCCAAAAGCCACGAGCTCTCAAGTATCGTCATTGCGAGAATTGACCCGGCGCGGCGACAACGATCCGCAGCGCATGAGGGCGCGCCTGATCGAGGCCAAGATCATGGAGATGATGCCGCCCGGGGTGTGGCTATCCTGCACGGCGGTATCTCGGCTGATCGGCGCCTTCGATGATCGCAAGACCCGCGCGCGGCTCGATCGCCTGGCGCGCGACGGCGAGATCGAACGCAAGCGTGGGCAGGGCCGACACGGCCCGGTCTATCTGTTCCGCAGGCCTTTGTGAGCGGCCCGCCGGTCCGCCGGCTTCGGACATCAGCATCGGAAGTCATCGGCGTTTACCGTTTCTTCATCAATCCAAAATTTCCCGTTCTTTGTGCTGTCGTCCTAATCGGTTGGACACCGAATACCTCTATGTGAATTGGCTTTCGTTTCACTAATTCTGCGGACCGACGCCGAAGCTTGAGGAACTCGTCATGGATGGCTGGCAGTTTGGCCCCGCACAACAACTGCGCCAAGCATTCATCCTCGACGACAACCAATTGGGACCGATCCACTGGTATCGTCCAGGCAAGTCCGCCGCGGTTATCATGTCCGTCGACGACATCTTTCCGGGGACGTCGCAGAGCGCCTATGAAGCCGGCGGTGATCTTGAGAGGGGCGCATTAGGTCGCTTGTTGTGGCTGTTGGAACGACATGCACAACTGCAACTCACTCTCTTCGTCACGCCGGACTGGCGACGGATATCCGCCGTCCCGCATCGCATCTGGCGACACGTGCCCTGGCTTCGCGATCGCATGTACCTCGTAAGCGTATTGCCAAAGGGGACCATGGACATCCGCAACCATCCGCAATTCGTTGCCTTTCTCAACGCGATGCCACGTACTGAAATCGCTCTGCACGGCCTGCACCACGTCAACGTGGGTCACGCGGTCTCCGTGGAGTTTCAGCACCGGGACCACGACGCATGCATTCACATGCTGACTGAAGCCATGCGGATCTTCGAAGAGTCCGGTTTGCGTCACGTGCGGGGACTTCAACCGCCCGGATGGACTTGCGGCCCTCCGCTACAACAAGCATGCCGGGATGTCGGGATCGAATGGGTCACGTCTGCGCGAGATATTTTTACGCCCGTCTCTCAAGACGCCAAGACAGCGATGTCGGGGTTGAGCGGCGTGAGCATGTTATTTCCGGAGCGCATAGCGCCAAGGCTGTTGCACATCAGCACCAATTTTCAGGCAACGTCGACACCAGACCGCGCGTTCCAGATCCTGGACGCCGGCGGAATCCTGTCGATCAAGGCGCATATAAGCAAGAATGTGCCTGGGCATATCCATCTCGACGGGGTTGATGATCTCTACATGAACTATCTCGATCGCCTGTTTAGCGATATCGAAGAGCGTTATGGTGATGCGGTGGACTGGACCACCATGAGTCAGCTTGCGACATCATTGTCGGTGTCGTCTCAGAGCTCCCTGCCCGTAAAGACCGCGACGGAAACTGCCGCACATCGAGCTGCATAGGCGAAGGCAGACAGGTCACGCCTGCCCTAAACTTCACGGGGTTTGAGCCAGGTCGATGTGTCGGCTCTTGGGACTGACTTCCGCGCTATCAATACGCCAATGCGCTTTTTTCTCTCGCCTTGCTGCGCCTTCACAGCGAATGGCCACGCCGCTGTCGCTCCGATGCCCGTAATGAACTCGCGCCGCCTCATCTGAGCTCCCGTGTAAGGTCTTGCATAAGCTACCACACTGAAAAAGGACGGCTTGCGACACGATGTCCGGCTTGGGGCAAAAGCCGCGATTTGGCAGCGCTTCGGTCGCTCCTGATCTGTCCCAAACCGCAGACATTTGAACGAAATGAAGCTTCATGGGGCTGGCCCCTCTTACCTGCCTGTCAAAAGACAGCTTGCGGATGTAAACTTGCCTTCATCGATTCCAGATCTGAACCGGCGGTCGTCGACCATTGCTCTCAACGATTTTGGATGATTGAAAGATGGCTCAGACTTTCGATGCGATCGTGATCGGAGCGGGGCAGGCGGGACCTTCGCTCACCAGCCGCCTGACCGCGAGCGGAATGAAGGTCGCCCTGATCGAGCGGGACAAGTTCGGCGGCACCTGTGTCAACACCGGCTGCATGCCGACCAAGACGCTGGTCGCCAGCGCTTACGCGGCGCATCTGGCACGGCGCGGTGCTGACTATGGCATCGTGCTGGATCAGCCGATCAGGATCGACATGCGCAAGGTCAGGAGCCGGGCGGCGACTGTCACCGCAAACTCCAGCAAGGGGGTCGAGAACTGGCTGCGTAACATGAAGGGATGCACGGTCTTCCAAAGCTCTGCCCGGTTCGAGGGGCCGAAGGAAGTGAGGGTCGGGGCAGAGCTTTTGTCCGCTCCACGCGTCTTCATCAATGTCGGCGGGCGTGCGAACGTGCCTGATCTGCCGGGACTGAACGAGATTTCCTATCTCACCAACAGCTCGATCCTGGAGCTTGAGCGCGTGCCTGAGCACCTGGTGGTGATCGGTGGCAGCTATATCGGGCTCGAGTTCGCCCAGATATACCGGCGCTTTGGCGCCGAGGTGACGGTCGTCGAAATGGGACCGAAGCTGATCGGCCGCGAAGACCCCGACGTATCCGACGCGGTGCGCGATATCCTTGAAAGGGAAGGCATCCATATCCGTACGTCCGCCGAATGCATCCGCTTTGCCAGGGGAAATCCCGGCGTGCGCGTCAGCGTCGATTGTATGCAGGGTGAACCGGAGATCCTCGGCTCCGATGTCCTGTTGGCCGTCGGCCGCCGGCCCAATACCGACGACCTCGGCCTCGACCGCGCCGGCATTGCGCTCGATCCGCGCGGCTACATCATGGTCGATGAAAGTCTTCAGACCAACATCACCGGCATCTGGGCGCTCGGCGACTGCAACGGCCGCGGCGCGTTCACCCACACCGCCTACAATGACTACGAGATCGTCGCCGCTAATCTGCTCGACGGCGATAAACGGTGCGTCAGTGATCGTGTCCACGGATACGCACTCTTCATTGATCCGCCGCTCGGGCGAGTCGGCATGACCGAAGCACAGGTGCGTGGCCGCGGTCTGCCTTTTCTTTCCTCCACCCGCCCAATGACGCGTGTCGGCCGCGCGGTCGAGAAGGACGAGACTCTCGGCTTCATGAAGGTTCTTGCCGATCCCTCAACGAAGCAGATCCTTGGTGCGTCGATTCTCGGCACCGGCGGCGACGAGGCGATTCACGGCATCCTCGATGCCATCAATGCAAAGACCCCTTACGATCAGCTCCGCTGGGCGGTGCCGATTCATCCGACCGTGTCCGAACTGATTCCAACGTTGTTGCTCGACCTGCAGCCGGCATCAGCCGCCTGATGTCACTGGCATCAACGCCGATCCGGGTTCTCCTCGGCGGCACATTTATGACTCCATTCGCTCAACAAGATGCGCGCGCGACGGTCCAGGATCAAACCGATCGGCGAAATATTGCGTTTCGTGCGCCACCAGTCCTTCGCGGAATTCCATGATGCTCACCGTGTAAGATGGTATGCCGTCATAGCTAAGTACGAATTCAGTGACCCAGAGATCGCCGCTGCCGATCATTCGCCGGACCGCAAAACGCTTCTTGTTCGGCTGGACGGATCGGCTCTCTTGAATGTTGTGCCGACCGCGGATCCGCTCGCCCGATTGCGGATAATCGAGCACAGCATCCTCGTGGTAGATTTCATGTTCGACCTTGAAATCGCTCGCGTCCGAAGCAGCCCAATGGCGCTCCAGCGCGGCCCGCACGGTTCGATCGTTCATCTCAATCTCCCGCCTACGTTTCCGGTTATCATTCCAGGACGAGTAATGCTGTACGCTGTTCCGAAATGTGGGGCGCCGTGCCGATCACACCAGTCGTGTGTCGCATCACGATGCAAACGATTGCGATTTGATTAAGGAGTGGCGCGAACGACTTCGCGCCTCAATTTGGACAAGTGGCCCAACAATATCACCTTTGGGTCCAGAAGATTGCTAATTTAAATGAACGATAACGCGCAGCATCACCGAAGAAATGTGGCAGGCGGGCAACAATGTTAGCAAACAGGTCGGCGCTCCTCGCAATTGCAATCATGATATGCGGAATTCCGACGGCGATGGCGCAGACGTCGCCGCCGACGCCCCCAGGCACGAATGTCGGCGTGCTAACCTGCAGGCTCGGGCCGTCGATCGGCTTGATCCTGGGATCTCGGCAGCGGATGGCATGCCGCTTTGTTCCGAGCGGTCCATTCCCTCCTGAAATGTATGCGGGTGTCATGGGGTCCATCGGATTGGACCTTGGTATCACCGCGGGCGGCGCCATGGCGTGGGGCGTGTTTGCCCCGTCGGCGGGACCGATGCGCGGAAGACTTGCCGGCACCTATGCCGGCGTCAGCGGTTCGGTCGGCGTCGGCGTTGGTGTCGGTGCCAACGTGCTGTTTGGCGGCTCTCACCGTTCGATCGCGCTGCAGCCGCTGTCGGTCGAAGGCTCGGTGGGCGTCAACCTGTCGCTCGGTGTTTCCAGCCTTACTCTGACGCCGGCAAGTTGAAAGAGGACCACCATGAGAACGGCAGTTTTCGGTGTTTTTGTTGGAGCCTTGTTGGTTCAGGGCGTTCTTTGCGGTGGCACGGCATCCGCGGAGGGTGACGTTACGAAATCCCTGCAGGACAAGCTCGTCGCCAGAGTCCAGAACCTGCAGGAATCCTGTGCCCGTGACATAAAGAAATATTGCAAAGCGGTTACGCCGGGCGAAGGACGGATCATCTATTGCCTGCAGGCCTTTGAAGACAAGATCAGCGCCAAATGTCAATTTGACCTGGAGGAGACCGTTTCGAACTTCAACATTTCGGCCGACAGCCTCAAAGACGTCGTGGTTGCCTGTCGAGCTGAAATCACGGGACCCTGCGGAAAGGTTCAGCCCGGAAAGGGTCGCATTGCAGCCTGTCTTCTGGAAAACAAGTCGGCAGCCTCGAAGGAATGCCTCGACGCCATCCAAAAGCTGGAATCTGCGGTGCAGAAATCAGACAACCATTGACGGGAAGCTGGCTCTCCCCGCATTGGGCAATGGCTTCGCCGGATCTAGCATGTGGGCGCTTTCCGAGGTGATGCGTCATGGCGTTGGCCGCGATCGACTGCGGCCTGCGATCTTGTGCGCGATCGCAGCGGTAACGATCTCGCTGCTTTTCGTGGGCTGCAGCAGCCGCCCGATTCAAGGCGCGCTGATCCCGGTTGCCACTGTCGTGGACGGCACTTCCCGCGTCATGGTGCTTGCAGCCACGACGCGCCAACGCTCCACGACCGATCCCGGCGCGATGTTTTCCGAATTGCGTTCCGACAATGTCTCCTATGCGTCCGTGGCCGTCTCCATTCCGCCTGACGGCGCGCGCAGGGTTGGCGAGGTGCAGTGGCCTGCTGCTCCTCCCGGAGATCCATCTCGCGACTTCGTCACCGTCTCCGCCGATTATCTCGACGGCAATGCGTTCGCGCGCATGCTGAGCACCGAAATCAAGACCAGAAAATCCACAAAAGTGCTGATCTTCGTGCACGGCTTCAACAACAGGTTTGACGATGCAATCTATCGCTTCGCGCAGATCGTTCACGACGCAAATACGCCGGCGATCCCTGTGCTCTTCACCTGGCCGTCGCGCGGACGGATGGGCCTGCGCTCCTATACCTATGACCGAGAGAGCGCGAATTTTTCGCGCGACGCGCTGGAGGACCTGCTTGCCTTCCTCGACCGCCATCCAGCGGTGAGCGAAGTCAACCTGCTGGCACATTCAATGGGAAACTGGGTGACGCTCGAAGCGCTGCGGTCGCGGTCGATCCGCAATCCCACTAAGCCAGGGAAACTGCGCAACGTGCTGATGGTCGCACCCGACGTCGACGTCGACGTTTTCCGGACGCAGATCAGGCGCATCGGCAGCAAAGGGCCTCGCTTTTTCCTGTTCGTTTCGCAGGACGACCGGGCCTTATCCGTCTCACGCACGATCTGGGGCAACGTGCCCCGGCTTGGCGACATTGATCCGGAGTCCGAGCCCTTCCGCTCCGAGCTCGAGAAAGACCGTATTGTTGTGTTCGACCTCACTACCCTTGCACACGGCGGCGATAACGCGCATTCGCGGGCCTTCGAGCAAGCGGACACGGTAGTCCAGCTCCTTCGAGATCGTCTTGGGCAGGGCCAAGAGCTCTCGGAGAAGCAAAGTGAGCCCACGTTCAACGAATAGTGGCATTGACCTTCACCGGCCGAGCCCGCGCTGTATTGGCTTGGTTCGGGACCTTTGCCCGTTGATCCCGAGTGCGACCCGGATGCAAGCGCGATGCGGCATTGGGACAGTGAGGCTGTCGGATTACATCGGTTGTTGCGCCGGCACGACTTTGAGCGTTGAATTGCTTCAATAATACGAAGCAGCGACCAATCCCGTCGTCGCGCCAGGCATCTCAAACTCGCGCGCTCTTTCTGCGCCGCTGATGGAGGCAGAGGACCAGCACAACAGATCAGCCGGGAGGGGACCATGTCACGAAAACTGTCTCGACGACAATTCGTAGCTGCGACCGCCGCGACGTCCGCAGCGCTTGTCACCGCGCCCTATGTGCGCGGCGCTTACGCCGCCGGCAAATTGTCGATGGGTTTCTGGGATCACTGGGTCCCCGGCGCCAACAACACCTTGACCGCCCTTGTGAATGAATGGGCTCAAAAGGAACGCGTCGAGGCCCAGATCGATTACATCACAAGCCAGGGTCAGAAACTTCTCGTGACTGCTTCGGCCGAGGCGCAAGCCAAATCCGGCCACGATATTCTGGCCATGCCGAACTGGCTGCCACATGCCAATGCCGAGCTGCTCGAGCCCGTCAACGACATCATGGAGCCGATCATCAAGCAAAACGGCGCCGTAAACGACACCGTCAACTATCTCGGACGAGCCAATGGCAACTGGCTCGGCGTTCCCGCCTGCGTCGGCAGCCAGATCAAGGGGCCGTGCTCCCGCATCGACCTCATGAAGAAATTCGCTAATATCGACGTGCAGCAAATTTATCCGGCCGGCAGCCCGCCAAATGCCGACGGCTGGACAGTGGATGCGTTCCTGAAGGCGGCCGAAGCTTGCCACAAGGGCGGTTACCCATTCGGTATCGGCCTGGGCCAGACGTCCGATAGCGTCGATACCGTCGGCGCGATCTTCCAGTCATTTGGTGCAGAGCTCGTCGATGCCAAAGGCAACCTGGTTGTCAGGACCGACGCCGTCCGGCAGGCGGTCGATTTCTACAAGCGGTTGATCGCGTTCCTGCCGCCGGATGTCGGGGCTTGGGACGATGCGTCCAACAACAAATGGCTCATTTCCGGCAAGGGCGCGATGATCATGAACCCGCCGAGCGCCTGGGCGGTTGCCAAGCGCGATGCACCGCAGGTGGCCGAGCAGTGCTGGACCCATGGTTTCCCGGCCGGCCCCAAAGGACGCTTCGCGCCCTATGTGCCTTACCACTGGACCACCTGGACTTTCTCGAAGAACAAGGCGGCCGCCAGGAGCCTACTCGTTCATCTCTCGCAGCCATCCTCGATTGAGAGGCTTGTGGTCGCCAGTGGAGGCTATGACCTGCCGGCCTATGAGTCGCTCACAACCTTGAAGGTTTGGGCCGAAGCGGAGCCGCCGAAGGGGACGCTCTATCACTATCCGAATCCCTACAACCACCAGAAGCTGTCCATTGCGGCCTCGCCCGCCCCGCCGAAGGTGGCCCAGCAAATCTACGTACAGGCCACGCTGACCACGATGTGCCTGCGCTACGCCCGGGGAGAAAAGATGGAGGACACGCTCACCTGGGCGGAAGGCGAGTGCGAAGGGTTTATGCGGAGCTGACGCGTTTCTTCGCAGCTCGACACCGCATCTCCTGACGGACTGCACAGGCAATTTTTGCTTCTGGTGCGCCCTGTCCACGGGGGGATCACCGGGCTTGGCTGCCTTCAATTTTTTGTCCACTCCTCGATCGGCAACTCCACAAACACCAGCCAACCGGGCCCCGCGACGCGTGCGTAAGCCGCCACAACCTTTTGATCGTTCATGTCACGCGTGACGTGGGCCGACCCCGTCAAAGCTGTCGTGGTTAGCGCCTCCTGCACTTGGGCGAGAGTTGACAAATCCCGAAAGGACTTACGCACGTTGAAATCCGGATGCGCGATGACGCGCCCCCCGGCGTCAACAACATAGGCGACGCCTCGATTGCCGACCTTGGTCTGATGCACAATTTCCCAAATTAGGCTGAGATTGAGTTCGACGACGCTCACGCCAGCGTCGGACCGCGTACCGGCGAGTCCCAAAGTCATATAAGGCTCCGACTCTCGGCGCAAATAGACCGGCCCGTAATAGATCTTCTTGGCCATCGTCTCGGTGAATTTCGGCTCCTTGGAGTAGTCAGTACCGCTGCCAACCACGTCCACGGCCAGACGCGAAGCCTTGTAGAATTCCTTGCCTTGGGCATCGAGCAGCGACAGTTCGGTGATTGCAGGCGCCTGGCGCAGAAGCCGCAGCGCGTCGAACCGACGCTGCTCGATGGAGCTTCCCGTCGAAGTGATCTGCGTGGTCCAGCCGGCTTGGTTCTGATTCTCCTTGATGAACTGAGCAAGCTTGTCGGCGATGCCTTCGGCCTGCATGAGGAGAATTTGGCTTCGCAAAGCCCGGACGTCCGGCTGTCCGTTGGCAGCGATCGGCCACGCCATCGCGAAACCAAGAGCAATGACGAGTCCCCGCCGCCGCATGATCTCCCCCATGCATTTAGACTAACATTAGCGGAAACCGAGGGCTTGCGACATGATGTCCGCTTTGGGGCTGGAGCTCGCTCAGTTGCGCCTCCCCTCGGACAGCGCTCTTGCGAGAGCCCAGCTTGGAAGGTTCTCGGACGACATCGAGGTGGCGTTGGATTTCTGTCTCATCGTCGCTCCTGCGGGCTACGATGAGCCAGAAACCCTCCGTCACTCAAGCTGCTAGTCCTGTCTTACAGGTGTTGAATCGTGACACCTGAACGACGCTGACTCGCATTCCTTCACAACGGGTAACAACCGCCTTCATCTGTAACGGTGGCCTGCCACCGTCTTTAACAGTGGCGCGACCATCCAAAGGGGCTGTCTAATGATTGCCGCCGCCGGAGGCTTCTTGGAGATGCGCGAGGACCGCGTCCAGGTTGAACGAGGCCGGCTTCTGGCGTGGCGGGAATTTCAGAAATGCCTGGATTTGTTGGGCCACAAGCCCCTGCATTTCGTAGATAATGTAGGCATGGGAGATCAACCAATCCCAGTATGTGTTCGAGTTATGGTCCGCGCGCTCGAATGGATCTCGGCGCAGATTAAAGATCTTCGGCGCTCGAAGTTTTACAAACGGCTCGAACCAGCACATCAGTTGTTGGGCCCTTTGCTCCAAAAGCACGACTTTCCAGTCGCCCATCCGGATGCCCAGAATGTCGCCATCGTCGCTGATGTAGAAGAAGAACTTTCTGGGACTCTCTTTCGCCTCGCCGGTGAGATAGGGCAGTAGGTTGTAACCATCGATATGCACCTTATAGGTCCGGTCGCCTGCCTTATAACCTTGAAGAAGCTTCGCCGAGACCTCCGGATCTCCCGCCGCTGCAAGAAGTGTGGGCAGCCAATCCTGGTGTGATGCGACATCGTTGAGTACTGTACCCGCCTTAATCTTGCGAGGCCAGCGCACGAAAATAGGCACACGCCAGGCGCCTTCCCAATTGGTGTTCTTCTCACTGCGGTAGGGCGTAATGCCGCCGTCCGGCCAGGTGTTATAGTGGGGACCGTTGTCCGTGGAGTACATGACGATCGTGTCGTCTGCGATGCCAAGCTCGTCGAGTTTAGCGAGCATCTGGCCGATGTGCTCGTCATGCGCAACCATGACGTCGTTGTAGAAGCCCTGACCGCTTTTGCCCCGGTGCTTTTCGGCGCAATGTGTCCTGAAGTGCATCGCAGTGGTATTGTACCAGAGGAAGAAAGGCTTGCCCTCCTTGTGGGCTTTGTCAATGAAGCCCAAGGCCTTATCGGTTACCTCGTCGTCGATCGTCTCCATACGTTTCTTCGTCAGGGGACCGGTATCCTCAATCCTCTGTCCGCCTTTGCCATCGGCCCAGCTGTGAAGCACGCCTCGGGGTCCAAACCGCTTCCTGAATTCCGGGTTCTTCGGATAATCAACATCCTCCGGCTCCTCCTCGGCATTCAGATGATACAGATTGCCAAAGAACTCGTCGAAGCCGTGAAGCGTGGGGAGGAACTCGTCCTTGTCTCCCAGATGGTTCTTGCCAAACTGGCCGGTCACGTAACCCAGCGGCTTGAGTAGTCCGGCGATCGTCGGATCGTCCGCTCTAAGACCTACGTCGGCTCCCGGCATTCCGACTTTGGTAAGCCCGGTGCGAATTGGATTCTGGCCAGTGATGAAGGCGGCTCGCCCGGCCGTGCAGCTTTGCTGGCCGTAGTAGTCAGTGAACGTCGCTCCTTCGTTGCCAATTCTATCGATGTTGGGAGTCCGATAGCCCATCTGACCCCGGTTATTGTAGCTAATATTCCACCAGCCAATGTCATCGCCCCAAAGAATGAGAATGTTAGGCTTGTCTGGTTTAGCCATAGTCGTCTCCCTTCACTATTCTGGACGTTTTGCAGTCACGCGGCGAACTTGAGCTTCTCTGACTAGGTGAGGCGCAGCAGCACGGCGAAAAAGGCGAATACGCCTATGCAGATGAGAAGGATTGCGATCGCCAGGACGGGCGAGTGTTTCCCCTCCTTTGTCATTCCGGCAATCGGCTCGAACGCGCCGCTCCACAAATAACGAACCGTGTACTCGTATTGCCAAATAGCGACGACAAGAGAGCCGACACCGCATGAAATCAGGGCAAGCCCCAGGTACTCCGGCGCGGTCGGTAAGTACGCGGGGCGGGCCTCGGGCACCTGTTGTAGGTGGTTGAGGTACTGAACGATCGCGAAGCCGAAACCGATCAAAGCAGTCGCCGTGCGGAGCCACGACATCATCGTTCGTTCAAGGCTGAATCGGGTGCGGATCCAGCCGAAATGACTATCTGATGTGACCCTGACGGTGAACCGATCTGCATCGGCGGTGTTGACTGAATCGGCCATGCTCCGACATCCTTCTATCAGTGGTTTGTGCACGCCTGTTACGTGAGTGGTTGACCACGCCAGATGCGCGCAATCACACCCCGAATGATCAAATAAGGTACAAACGCCAGCACCAACGCCACGACGAGCGCCTGGTCTGGATAAAACGTCTTGAATACGACCGCCTGATAGATCACGTCCATGACGAGCCCAAGAGCGATGATCCTGGCGGTCGCATTCAATCCCTCCCGCAACCGTCCAATGCGCTCCTGCCGATTACCCAGCACTGTTGCGAGATATGGCGAGCGGCCGGCTCGAGCGTCCTCGAGACCGTCGCGGATCGCGACGACCGTAGCCATCACCGGCTGCAGAACGAAACGGAATCGCATCGGTCCATCCGGCCGCTCGATCAGGTCGTGCCAAAACTGTTCGAAGACTTTGAGCGAGATGCCATGCCAAAACACGCCCGTGACGAAAAGGACGGCGGCAACCACGATCACCGTTTTGGCCAGCAGTCCCAGTTCCTGGTAATCGGCATCGGTCATCGCCTGCACCGTACGACGTTCGCTCCAATCCTGCCCTTCAAATCCAGATGAATGGTCGACTTCCGCTGGTGGCTGCATACGAACACGTTCTCCCACGAACGATTCCGATGGCTTCGCAAGCCCACCCCGGACCTTTTCAGAATTGCAGTTGTTGGTGCGGCGGACTATGCGAATTCGGCTGATCTTGTCTGCGACGTCGCCCTCTGAAATTGCCGGGGTACTCTGAGTCAGAAACAAGACCAGTTTCCGAGCTTTCTCAGCAAACGCCCGACGCGAGCCATAATCGCAACGGTTGGACGAGCATCCCGGTTTGTGCCGTTCGAACACTTGGTTTTCGACATCCCGAACCAACGTCTGAGACCACCCCTCAGAGGCCAGCGATTTTTGGAATTAGCCGAATTCGCATAGCGCTGATCGGATGCTTCTTTAAGTTTAAGCTGGGCTGTGCCGTCCCTGGCTCGCGGTCGACGATTGTGATCCAAGATCGAGTACTGGCCCTTGATAGCGCCTCCGAGAGATGAGGAGCCTGGTCATGGAGTTTGATCCAGTTCTGTTGTCGCGGCTGCAGTTCGCGTTCGTCATCACTCGGACGGGCACTCCGGTCAGAGGTCTGCCGACAAGATCGACTTCGTGGTCAGGAGGTCCGCAAGATGGCTAGTCCCTGCAAGCGCCTCGCAGGCAGGGCGTTGAGGACGCGTCTCCGGTTCAGGGGTCCATCGCCGGCCGCCGTCGCTCTCCGCTGCGGCGCCGCGCTCGCAGCGCTCCCGCTGGGGGGGTGCCAGGAGCTCATCGTCCTCCATCCCAAGGGAGTCGTCGGCGAGGCGACGTCGTCGCTTCTAATCGGAACGTTCATCATCATGCTTCCGATCGTCGTTCCGACGATGCTCGCGCCGCTCATATTCGGATGGTGGTACCGACGGTCTAACACGCGGGCTTACTTCGAGCCGAGCTTCGTCGAGTCGGGCAAGATTGAACTCATCACCTGGTCCCTTCCGCTGCTGACGATCATGCTCCTCGGAAGCGTAGCCTGGATCGCTTCACACGATCTCGATCCGGCGAAGCCGCTGTCGTCAGATGAGGAGCCGCTCAACGTCCAGGTCGTATCGCTCGACTGGAAATGGCTGTTCATCTACCCCGACCAAAACGTCGCCAGCGTGAACCGTCTCGTCATTCCCGCCGGGGTTCCCATCCATTTCAGACTGACTTCGGCGAGCGTGATGAACGCCTTTTTCGTCCCGCAGCTCGGCAGCATGATCTACACCATGAACGGCATGGCGACGAACCTCAACCTGAACGCCAATGAAGCGGGCTCATTCATGGGCCTCTCCGCGATGTTCAGCGGCAACGGCTTCTCCGACATGCATTTCACGACGGAGGCAGTGCCGAAAGCGGATTTCGACACCTGGACCAAGCAAGCCAGCAACGGCGGCGGCCCGACGCTGAGCTCGCAGGCCTACAAGGATCTCTCCGTGCAGAGCATGAATGTCGCTCCTTACACCTACTCTGCCGTCGAGCCGGGCCTGTTCGACAGGATCGTAACGCAGGAGCTGCCTCCCGGGCCCGGACCGTCAAGCGGGGGAGGGTTTTAGCATGTTCGGCAAACTCACCTGGGACGCGATCCCGTGGACGCATCCGATCCCGCTTGTCGCCGGCATCGGGGCCTTCGGCATTGTCGGCGCCGTGGTCCTGTTTCTCATTTTCAAGGGCTACGCGCCGTATCTTTGGCGCGAGTGGATGACCAGCTGCGACCACAAGCGCATCGGCGTGATGTATGTGCTTCTCGCCGCCGTCATGATCCTGCGCGGCCTGACCGACGCGATCATGATGCGGTCGCAGCTGGCGGTGGCCTACAAGGCGCCGGGATACCTGCCGCCGGATCACTACGATCAGATCTTCTCCGCCCACGGCACGATCATGATCTTGTTCATGGCGATGCCGTTCGTGATCGGGCTGATGAACATCGCTCTGCCGCTGCAGCTCGGCGTGCGCGACGTCGCCTTTCCGACGCTCAATAACGTGAGCTTCTGGCTGACGGCGAGCGGCGCGCTGCTCGTCAACCTCTCGCTTCTGATCGGCGAGTTCGCCAAGACCGGCTGGCTCCCCTATCCGCCGCTAAGCGAACTGACTTACTCGCCAGGCGTCGGGGTGGACTACTACCTGTGGGCGGTGCAGATCGCAGGCGTCGGCACGCTCTTGAGCGGCATCAATTTCGTCACCACGATTCTGAAGCTGCGCGCTCCTGGTATGACCCTGATGCGCATGCCGATGTTCACCTGGTGCTCGCTCGTCTCCGTCCTACTGATCGTCTGTGCCTTCCCTATCTTTACCGCGACCTTGGCGCTGCTGATCCTCGATCGCTACCTCGGCTTTCACTTCTTCACCAACGAAGCCGGCGGCAACATGATGATGTTCATGAACCTCGTCTGGGCCTGGGGACATCCGGAGGTCTACATCCTGGTCATGCCAGCGTACGGCATCTACTCCGAGGTGGTGCAAACTTTCTCAGGCAAGCCGCTCTTCGGTTACCGCTCCATGGTGATCGCTGCGATGGCCATCGGCGTTCTCGCCCTCCTGGTGTGGCTGCATCATTTCTTCACCATGGGCGCCGGCGGGGATGTGAACGCATTCTTCGGCATCATGACGACGATCATCGCAGTGCCGACGGGCGTGAAAATGTTCAACTGGCTGTTCACCATGTACCGTGGCCGCATCGTCTTCAAGACGCCGATGATGTGGTCGCTCGCCTTTTTGTTCACCTTTGTGATCGGCGGCTTGACCGGCGTCATGATGGCGGTCCCTCCGGTGGACTTCATGGTGCACAACAGCCTGTTCCTGATCGCGCATTTCCATAACGTCATCATCGCCGGCGTCGTGTTCGCTGCGTTCGCCGGCTACACCTACTGGTTCCCCAAGGCTTTCGGCTTCTGCCTCGACGAGCGCTGGGGGAAGGCCGCGTTCTGGTGCTGGCTGGTCGGGTTCTATCTGGCCTTCATGCCGCTCTACGTGATGGGGCTCATGGGCGCGACGCGGCGCATGCAGCATTACGATGTCGCCGCCTGGTACCCGTGGATGCTTATCGCGGAATCAGGGATCATCCTCGTATGGATCGGAATCGCGTGTCAGATCACGCAAATCGTCGTGAGCTTCCGCCATAAGGAGGAGCTTCGCGATGTGACCGGCGATCCCTGGAACGCGCGCTCGCTCGAGTGGTCGACGTCGTCGCCGCCGCCCGTCTTCAACTTCGCCGTGCTTCCACGGGTCGACGGCAGGGATACCTATTGGAACGCAAAGCAGCGCGCCCTCGAGACGCACTCGCTGGGGCCCGAACCGGCCTATAAGGACATCGAAGTGGCGCGCAACAGTCCTACCGGAATCGTCTGCGCCTTTTTCGCGACCTTCCTGGGCTTCGCGATGATCTGGCACATCTGGTGGCTGGCGATCCTGTCCTTCATCGGCGCCTTCGCGACCTTTGTCGCCTTCGCGTGGCGCGACCGAGAAGAATACCGCATTCCGGCCGCGGAAGTCGCCCGCATCGATCGGGCAAACCGCAGCGCGCGCCTTGCGGCGCTTGCTCACCTGGGGGTCGTGCAATGAGCATCGCAACCACCGACTTCGGCTTTGTCCGTGGCGCGGCCGCGGTTGTGCCGTTCGCCGAGCACGGGGAGCGCAGCGTTGCGTCCAAGCTCATCATCGCAGCCTTCGGCTTCTGGGTCTTCCTGCTCAGCGACGTCGTCATGTTCTCTGCGTTCTTCGCCACCTACGCGGTGCTCAAGGACATGACGGCCGGCGGTCCCAGCGGAAAAGACCTGTTTAACATATCCACCGTCGCGATCGAGACAGGGTGTCTCCTTGCGTCCAGCTTTTCCTGCGGGATGGCAAGCTTGGGCGCCCGCGCCCGCGCAGACTTCATGTACTACGGCGGCATGATCGCGACTGCTCTTCTCGGCGCCGCGTTTTTGCTCCTCGAGCTTCGCGACTTCACCACCCTGATCGCTCAAGGCGCCGGACCGTCGCGCAGCGCTTTTCTGTCAGCCTACTTCGCACTGGTCGGCTGCCATGGGCTGCACGTGACCATGGGCCTCCTCTTTCTGCTGACCATGATGGCGCAGGTGTACGCCAAAGGCTACCGCGCCGACATCCTCAGGCGGATCCTGTGCTTCGCCCTGTTCTGGCACACGCTGGACATCATCTGGGTCGGAATTTTCACGGTGGTCTATCTTATGGGAGTTGCACGATGAGCGACGGCGAAACCGGCGTGCCACTGTACGATGGCGACATCGCTCCCGGCGACGAGCCAGCCAGCGGCGCCGAGATTGCGGTGGGCATTCGCGGCTATCTGATCGGCCTCGGGCTGGCGGTGCTCGCTACAATCGTGTCGTTCTACATATCCGGCACGACGCTGGTGTGGCAGCCCAGCATTCCGGCCGCACTGATCGTGCTGGCGATCGCGCAGATGGGCGTTCACATCGTCTTCTTCCTTCACATCACCACCAGGCCCGACAGCATGAACAATGTGATGGCGCTGACGTTCGGCGTCTTTGTTGTTTTTGTTCTGATTGTCGGGTCGGTGTGGATCATGTTTCACCTCAACCACAACATGATCCCGATGGAGCGGCTCATGCAGATGCAACATTAGGTCGACGGGGAGGAAGCCAATTGAACCGCAGCCTCGTTCAACTGGGGCGCGATTGTCGTGCTTCCTCTCATCGCGATCTATAGGACGACGTCTATTGGGTGTTCCGCGACAAGCTGCGCCATGCGCAGACAGACGAAGGTAACCCAACAAGGCGAGAGAGGTGACGATGAAACGCAGACTCGGACTCGTCAGCATCATGGTCTTTGCCCTGGAGGCGGGCGTCGTGGGCGGAGGAGCCACCTCCTCGCTTGCGGACGAGGCCGGAGTCGAGGCGCGCGTCGGCGAGTTGCGCGGCGCAGTTCTGTCGCTTTTTGCGCCTGCGGGTGCCGTCGCGACGGAAACGAACCCAAATTACAAGGGCGTTGCGGCGCCCGCGCCCGCGGCTCCTCCCTCGCCGGCCTCCGCGGACTGGCCGAGCTACAACAAGACGCTGACTTCCGAGCGCTTCTCCGACCTCAACCAGATCAACACCAAGAACGTCGCCAAGCTCAAGGTCCTATGCACCTACGACACCTGGCGATTGACGAGCTTCGAGACCGGCCCGATCATGGTGGAGGGCGCGCTCATCGGTACGACCGAATTCGATATTTTCTCGATCGACCCCTCGACCTGCGCCGAGAACTGGCGCACGCACGAGGAATATCCGGGCTACATTCTGCCGACCAATCGGGGTGCGGCCTACCTCGACGGCAGATTGTTCCGTGGGACCGACGATGGTCGGGTGCTCGCCTATGACTTCAAGACCGGCAAGCGGCTCTGGGAGACGCCGATAGCGGATCCGGCGAAGGGCGAAAGTGTGCCTGCGGCGCCGATCGCATGGAACGGCCTCGTCTTCATCGGCAACGCCGGCGGCGACTTCAAAGGCGGCAAGGGGCGTATGTATGCGCTCGACGCCAAGACCGGCAAGATTGCGTAGCAATTTTTCCTCGTGCCCAAGACCGAGGGCGATATCGTTCGCGGACCCGAGGGCGCCTCGCCGCTTGACACCTCGACCTGGAAAAACATCCCGGGTGCTCCGATCAGTGGTGGCGGAGCCTGGACTTCTGTCACCTTGGATCCCGCGACGGGGCTCCTGTATGTGCCCGTTGGCAATCCCGCGCCCGATTACGACAACAGCGTCCGCCAGGGCGACAATCTCTTCACCGGCTCGGTTGTTGTCCTCGACGCCAGGACCGGCGCTTACAAGACCCATTTCCAGCTTGTGCCCAGGGATTGGCACGACTGGGACGTCTCCAACCCGCCGGCTCTGATCAAGACGATGGGGGCAAGAGGCTGATGGCGGTGTCGCCGAAAGACGGACACCTTTACGGCTTCGATCTCGCCGACAACAAGCTGTTGTACCGGACGCCGGTGACGAGAATCGAGAATGTGGAAGAGCCGTTCGCTGTCGATAAGGACGTCCATTTCTGTCCGGGCCCCGGCGGTGGGGAGGAATGGAACAGCCCGGCCTACGATCTTCTGACCAATCTCATCTTCACCGGCGACGTCGACTGGTGCGTAACGGTGAAGCTGCAGACCAGGGAAGAAATTACGCGTGCCCCGCTCGGGCAGCCGTGGACGGGAGATAAGTCCCTCAATCCGTTTAACGAGTTCGGAAAGTTTACGCGCGCCGACGGCGTCTGGGCGGGATGGCTTTACGCCACCGACGCCGACACAGGGGTGTGGAAATGGAGGCTGAAATCCAATTATCCGATCCTCGGCGCTGTGACGCCGACCGCTGGAGGCCTTGTGTTCTTCGGTGACACCGGCGGCAATTTCTATGCGCTTGACGCGGCGACCGGCCAGAAGCTGTGGGGCCAGAAGATCGGCGGCGCGATCGCGGGAGGCGTGATCACGTACACAG
>Ga0306921_10001511_pt1 | contig 22644 bp, 22 predicted proteins | sample sta12Cox44000080_FD_203760 | JGI IMG/M metagenome (GOLD analysis project Ga0306921, IMG submission 203760) | Lab enrichment of tropical soil microbial communities from Luquillo Experimental Forest, Puerto Rico - statoxic.12C.oxic.44.000.080 (v2)... | ecosystem: Environmental > Terrestrial >...
GGCCGCGCCGCGGCGGAGGTCGGCGCGGTCATCATCGTCGGCGGCAACATCGACGGCTTCACCCGCACCATGACCACGGCGATCGCGCTGGAAACCTCCAAGGGCAACCTGCCACTGGCGATCGGGCTCGGCATGGTGCTGATCACCATCGTGATCGCGGTCAATGCGCTCGCCTGGATGGTGCGGCGCACGGCCGAGCGGCAGGCCGGATGATCTGTTTCGAGGAGGTAACGATTGCCGCTGGCAGCGGCACCTTGCTCGATGCGCTGAGCCTCAGCATTGGCGCGGGCGCCCCGACGGTGCTGATCGGCCCCAATGGCGCCGGCAAGACCAGCTTGCTGCGCGCTGCCATGGGCCTGCTCGAGCCGACGCGCGGGCGCATTGCCTGGGACGGCGAGCCGCGCCGTGCCATCGTCTTCCAGCGCCCGGTCATGTTGCGCCGGAGCGCCGCCGCCAACATTCGCTTCGCCCAGGTCGGTGCCGATCGGACCACCGAACTGCTGGCGCTGGTCGGGCTCGCCCATGCCGCTGACCGGCCGGCCCGCCGGCTATCTGCGGGCGAGCAGCAGCGGCTTGCGCTTGCAAGAGCGCTGGCGCGCGATCCGGCGGTGCTGTTTCTCGACGAGCCGACGGCCAGCCTCGATCCGGCCTCGACCAAGGCGATCGAGGACGTCATCCGCAGGGTCAGTGGCCGCATCAAGGTGGTGCTGTCGACCCACGATCTTGGTGAGGCGCGCCGGCTGGCGGGCGATGTCGTTCTGCTTCATCGTGGCAAGGTCGTCGAAGCTGCCGCCGCTTCGTGCTTCTTCGATTCGCCTCGCACCGACGAGGCGCGCAAGTTCATCGCCGGGGAGCTTCTTGTATGACGATCCGACGCCTGCTGATCGGCCTTTTCATTGCGCTGGCCCTGGCCGGCGGGGCAACGGCACAGGACAGGTCCATCCTCGTCGCCTCGACGACCTCGACTCAGGACTCCGGCCTGTTCGGTTACCTGTTGCCGCTGTTCAAGGCCAAGACCGGCATCGAGGTGAAGGTGGTGGCGCTCGGCACGGGTCAGGCGCTCGACACCGCGCGGCGCGGCGATGCCGACGTCGTCTTCGTGCACGCCAAACCGGAGGAAGAGAAGTTCCTCGCCGAGGGCTTCGGCGTGAAGCGCTATCCGGTGATGTACAACGACTTCGTGTTGATCGGGCCGCGCAGTGATCCGGCAGGCGTCGCGAAGTCGAAAGATATCGTCGAAGCACTGAGGACGCTCAAGGCGAAGGAGCAGTCGTTCATCTCGCGTGGCGACCGCTCAGGCACGCACCTGGCCGAGCTCAAGCTGTGGAAGGACGCAGGCATCGACATCGAGGGGGACAAGGGCGCCTGGTACAAGGCGATCGGCCAGGGGATGGGCGCGGCGCTCAACACGGCGGCGGCCTCCGATTCCTATGTCCTGGCCGACCGCGGCACCTGGCTCTCGTTCAAGAACAAGGGTGACCTCGCGATCGTGGTGCAGGGCGACAAACGGCTGTTCAATCAGTATGGCGTGATGCTGGTCAGTCCGGCCAAGCATCCGCACGTGAAGAAGGACCTCGGGCAGCAGTTCGTCGACTGGCTGGTATCGCCCGAAGGACAGCGCGCGATTGCCGGCTACAAGATCGGCGGCGAGCAGCTCTTCTTCCCCAATGCCGAGGATCCGAACGCCTGAGCCGGTCGGCGCTAGCCTTTCGCCCCCTCAAGCAGAGCGTTGAGCTCGGCATCGCCGGGCGCAACGCCATAGAACAGGCGGTGGAACTCGCGCGCTTCGGCGGCGAGATCCATCGCCGCTTCTTTTGGATAGAGCACCGACAGCATCCAGCGCAGACCGATCAGCCGATTGACCGACGGTGGCTCGCCCAGCCAGCCCCACGGCAAGGTGGGCGCGGCAAAGACCCGCTTGCCGGAAACCGCGGCAAGCTTCTGCCAGCCGGGCTGCGTGCGGATCGCCTGCCAGGCCGCGCGGTCGAAGGCGATGACGATGTCGGGTGCCCACGCCGAGATTTGATCGAGCGAAACGCTGAGCGCACCGCCGCGCTCGGCTTTGCCTTCGGCAACGTTGACCGCGCCCGCCCGTTCGACGATTTCGGTTAGCCCCGACCCGCGCACCGCCGTCAGCAGCCCCTCGGGTCCACGGGCGACATAGACCTTGGGCCGTGCCCCTGCCTTACCGAGCACGGCGTCCACCTTGGCAAGAGTCTGCTCGGCATAGGCCGCGAGCGCCGTGGCACGCTCGCGGCGGCCTAAAAGATCGCCGGCCAGGCGGAGCACCGCCGGCGACTTGTCGATCGCACCATCGATCAGGGCATAGGGAATGCGCGTGCCGGCCTGCACTTTGTCGGCCAATGCGACGTAGTTCGCACCGATCGAGCCGAAATCCACGATCAGGTCGGGCTTCAGCGCGGCAATGCGCTCGCTGTCGGACGCATCGCCACCGCGGCCGGTCAGCCGCGGACTGGCCGGCAGGTCGCGCACGGCGGGCAGCACGAACGGCTTGGCGTCGGCGGGCAGTTGCGGAACCCAGCCGACCATCGCTTCAGGCGCCAGTGCATAGATCAGGATCGAGGCGGGAGGTCCGGCGGCCATGACGCGCGCCACGCGATCGGGCACGGTCACGCGCCGGCCGACCGAATCGACGATCGTGCGACCCTGCGCCCAACCGCGACGAACAACGGCGGCACTGGCCAGCAGACCAACCGTGAAGGCGCGGCGGGTCGGCGTCATGCTTCGTCGCCCACCTGGAAATCGCCGGCCTGGGCCGGCGCCAGCGGCTTGAACAGCGTGCGGTCGGGCTTGAGATCGATCAGCGGCGTCCCGTCGAGGCAATCCATGCCACGCACCAGCACGACCGGCCCCTCGACCTTCACCAGCTGCACGATCGACGTGGCGATCGGGTTGGGCCGCACCGGGGTGCGCAGCGAGAATACGCCGCGCGATTGGCCGTCGCTCTTGGGACTCTGCAGCGCGAGATCGCGCCGCGACTCATGCAACCAGTAGAGCACTTCCAGCCGCTCGAACTCGGCGATGCTGTCGAGGCCCTTGTCCCACGGCGCGAACAGCTCGATGCGGCAGGTCGGACCATCCGGCCGGCCCTGGCGCGGGCATTCGAGCCGGTTGGTCCACGGCGTGCGGATGCGGCCGATGAAATAGACGCCTGCGTCGGTGCGCGCCGGCAGCTCGATCTGCACCTCGCCGGCCCGGACCTCGTTCAGCCGGACCATGGGAGCTAGTCGAGCCCGACCATGACGTCGGACGCCTTGATCACGGCATAGGCGGTGTCGCCGACCTTGAGCTTCAGCTCGTCGACCGCCTCGTTGGTGATCGACGCGGTAACGATGGTGCCGCTGACATCGAGCCGCACATGGGCCGTGGTCGCGCCCTTCTTGACCTCGACGATCTTGCCCTTGAGCCGGTTCCTGGCGCTAATCTTCACAAGCCCCTCCATTCGCTATGCTCGATTCAATATAGCGAGTGGGAGTGTTGGGGTCGACCACGTCCGAGTCGGCGCCCAGCACGTTCCTTTCGCACCGCAACTTTGGACCTTCGAGCGCGTTGCTCGGTCATGGCTACTACCGTTCTCGGGCGCCGCGCCGTGCTGGGCGCAAGCCTCGCCCTCGCCGCACCAGTAGTGGCGCGGGCACAGACTACCGCCGGCGTGCCCACCGCCAGCGTACAGGTGCCGAAATATCGGCTGGAGGAGGCCGCGAGCTTCGCGCACCAGGTGACCGGCGTGGCGGCGACGCCAGACGGCCGGGTGTTCGTCAATTTCCCGCGTTGGACGGAGGATGCGCCGGTCTCGGTCGCCGAGGTCGCCAAGGACGGCTCGCTAAAACCCTATCCCGACGATGGCTGGAACGCCTGGCGCAACGCCGAGGCGACCAAGATGAAGCCTGGCGATCATTTCGTTTGCGTGCAGTCGGTCGTGGCCGACGGCCACGGCAATCTCTGGGTGCTCGATCCCGCGGCGCCCGGCAGCGAGAAGGTGATCGCCGGCGGGCCGAAGCTGGTGCGCATCGATCTCGCCACCAACAAGGTGGCGCAGCTCATCAGGTTTGGCGAGGACGTGGCGCTGCAGGGCAGCTACCTCAACGACGTTCGCTTCCACCCCGGCGGCCAGACCGCCTTCATCACCGACTCCGGCGCGCGCGGTTCAATCGTCGTGGTCGACCTGGCGAGCGGCAAGTCGCGCTCGGTGCTGGACGGTCATCCCAGCACCCAGCCCGATAAGGCGGTCGAGGTCACGATCGACGGCAAGAAGCTGCAGCGCGTCGATGGCCGTGGCTTCCTGGTCGCGGCCGACGGCATCGCCTTGTCGCGCGACGGCAAGACGCTCTACTGGCAGCCGCTCACCGGCCGCACCCTCTACAGCATCGACACCGCGCTGCTCGCCTCGGACGACCCCGAAGAGGCTGGCAAGAAGGTGGTCAAGGTCGGCACGTCCAACCTCGCCGACGGCCTGCTGATCAGCCGCGACGACAAGCTGTTCCTCACCTCGCCCGAGGACAACTCGGTCCGGATGTGGGACGGCAGCCGCTCGCGGGTCGTCGTGCAGGACGACCGCCTGCGCTGGCCGGATTCATTGGCCGAAGCCGACGACGGCTCGATCTACGTCACGGCGTCGCGCATCCAGGACATGTCGTGGTTCAAGGCCGACGCCCCGCACGTGCTGCCGACCAAGCTCTTCCGCCTGGTGCGCGACGGCGCAGGTTAGCCGGCAGCTACCAGCTCTCCTTCCACGGCCGGATATCCATCTCGAAGGTCCAGGCGCTGCGCGGCTGCTTGTGCAGCTGCCAGTAGACCTCGGCGATGTGGTCGGGATTGAGGATGCCGTCGGGGCCGGAATTGTAGCGCTCGGGAAAGTTCGCCTTGATCCATTCGGTGTCGATGGCGCCGTCGATCACGACATGGGCGACATGGATGTTCTCAGGCCCCAGCTCACGCGCCATCGATTGCGCCAGCGCGCGCACCGCATGCTTGCCGCCGGCGAACGCCGAGAAGCCGCGGCCGCCGCGCACCGAGGCGGTGGCGCCGGTGAACAGCATCGTGCCTTTTCCGCGCGGCACCATCACCTTGGCCGCCTCGCGCGCGGTCAGAAAGCCCGCGAAGGCGGTCATCTCCCAGACCTTCCGGTAAACACGCGAGGTGGTATCGCGGACGTCGAAGCGGACATTGCCGCCGATGTTGAAGACGAAGACCTCGACCTCGCCGATCTCGGTCTCGATCTGGCGGAACAGCTCGACCACCTGCGCCTCGTCGCGCGCATCCGAGCCGAAGGGATGGACCCTGCCGCCCTCCTTGGTGATCTCCGCCACCAGGTGCTTCAGCCTGTCGGCGTGGCGGCGGGTCACCACCGCGGTGTAGCCCTCGCGCGCGAAGCGACGGGCGATGGCGCCGCCCGTCGCGTCTCCTGCGCCGATCACGACGCAGACCTTGTCCTTGGCCATGAGGCGTCTCCTTGCCGGCCACTCTGTCGGCGGCAAGGAGCGGCCTCAAGGGAGATTACGTCATGACCACTTGAGGCTGGGCACTGTGCGCGCGGCGCAGCTCGGCCGTGGTCAGGCCCTTGCCGTCGGGCCGCCAGCCCGGCGGGCCGAACAGAAACATCCAGGCGTCGCTCAGCGAGCGGGCGGAGGCGAGGTCCTTGGCCAAGCCGATCCACGGCTCGAAGTTGATGCGGATCGGGTTGTGGGTGGTGACGCGCGTCACCAGGCCGTAGTCGCACGGCAGATCAGCGCGCTCCTCGATGTAGGTACCGAACAGCCGGTCGAATACGATCAGCACGCCGCCATAGTTGGCATCGAGATATTCGGGATTGCGCGCATGATGCACGCGATGGGCCGACGGCGTGTTCAGCACGTATTCCAGCCAGCCGAGCTTGGGGATCCAGTCGGCGTGCAGCCAGAACTGATAGAGCAGGTTGAGGAACAGCGCGGCCAGGATGGTCGTGGGCTCGAAGCCCAGCAACGCCATCGGCGTGAAGAAGATCTGCGCGCCGGTGAACTTGCCGAGCCAGCCCAGCCGATAGGCCGCCGCCAGGGTGAGCTGGTTGGGCGAATGATGGACCGAGTGGGTGTTCCACAGCCAGCGCACCGTGTGGCTCGAGCGGTGGAACCAGTAGTAGAAGAATTCGAGGCTGACGAAGAGCAGCAGCACCGACCACACGCTGTCGAGACTCTGCGTGAACAGGCGGTGCTCATACGCCCAGGCGAACACCGGCGCCATCAGCGTATAGGGCAGGAACATCAGCGCACGCCGGACCGCGAGATCGGCGAGCGACGTCGCCCAGGCCTTCCAGTCGTAGCGTTCGGCGCGCGCGTGCGAGAGCCACAGGCCCTCGACCAGGGCGGCCCCGAGCACCAGCGGGATCAAAATCATGTAGAGGTTGGCGAGCGTTGCCATGGGAATGCTCCTTGGCTTGCGACGCCATCCAATATATGAGCATCCCTCAGGTCTCATACTCGCCTTTGGGACAACCCGACTGTCATGGCCACCAAGCGCCAACCCCTTGAACCAAAACGCAGAATCCCCCGGCAGGCGCGCGCCGAAGAGACCGTGGCGGCGATCCTCGAGGGCGCCGCTCAGGTTCTCGAGGCGGGCGGACTGGGGGCGTTCACGACCAACGCGGTGGCCGAGCGGGCGGGCGTCAGCATCGGCACGCTCTATCAGTATTTCGGCGACAAGAACGCACTGATCCGCGCCATCGCCACGCGCGAGCTGCAGGCCGCGCTCGCTCGTGTGCGCCAGGCCTTGCGCGGCGAGATCGACCCCACTCCCGAGGGCCGCGTGCGCGCCATGATCCGCGCCATCATCACCGCCTTCCGTGGCCGCCAACGCGCCCGCAAGGCGGTGCTGATGGCCATCCTGAGCCAGGGCGGCGGCAACGAGCTGCTGGCGCCGGTCGCCATTTTCCTTGCCGAGCACGAGGCGGAGATCGGACGGCGGCCGCAGCACCAATTCGCGAAACTCGATCGTCAGCAGCTCTTCGTCGTGTCGCGCGCCTTGATGGGCGCCATCCGCGCCGCCGTCCTGGAGGAGCAGCCCTTCCTGCGCGATCAGGCGTTCGAGGACGAGCTGGTGCGGTTGGTGATGTCTTACTTGCGCGCCGTGTCGGCGGCTTGAATCGCGCGCCACACGCGCTCGGGGCTGGCCGGCATATCGATATCGGTGACGCCGAGATCGCTGAGCGCATCGACCACGGCGTTGATGATCACGCCCAGCGCCGGCGTGATGCCGCCCTCGCCGCCGCCGCGAAAGCCCAGCGGATGGTTGGTCGATGGAACCTCGCTCAGCGCCGTGACGAACGACGGAAAATCGTCGGCGCGCGGCATGGTGTAGTCCATGAACGAACCCGACAGGAGCTGACCGTTGCGGTCGTAGACGATGCGCTCCATCAACGCTTGCCCCGCCCCCTGGGCGATGCCGCCATGGGTCTGGCCGTGCAGGATCAGCGGATTCACCGCGCGGCCGACATCGTCGATGGTGGTGTAGCGGTCGATGCGCACCACGCCGGTCTCGGCATCGACCTCGACCTCGCAGACATGCCAGCCATAAGGATAGGAGCCAACGCGGCTGTCGACGTCGGCTAAATCGGCGATGGCGCCGTGCACGCGCGCCAGCTCGAACAGCCCGACGGAGCGGTCGGTTCCCTTCACGGTGAAGCGGCCGTCGGCGAAGGCGATATCGGCCTCGCTCGCCTCGAGCTGCTGCGCGGCAAGCTTCAGCCCCTTGGCGATGATGCCGTTGGACGCCTGGTGGATCGTCGTTGCCGCGTGACGCAGCGAGCGGCCGGAGTGCGAGCCGCCGCCCACGGTCAAACGATCAGTGTCGCTCGACTCGACCCGCACCTTGTCGGCGGCAATGCCCAGCCATTCGGTGACCAGCTGGGCATAGCTGGTGGCGTGGCCCTGCCCGGCCGACAGCGTGCCGATCAGCACCTCGACGAGGCCGTCGGGCCGCACCGTCACCTCGGCGCGCTCGTTGGGCGCGCCGCTCTGCGATTCGATGTAGCCGGCGAGTCCCACGCCGCGGCGCAGGCCGTGCGCCTCGGTCTGCCGGCGGCGCGCGTCGAAGCCCCGCCAGTCGGCGAGCTTCAGCGCCTGGTCGAGCGCATCGACGTAGTCGCCGCTGTCGTAGGTCACGCCGAACGAGTTCTTGTGCGGCGTCGACTTGATGAGGTTGCGCCGGCGCAGCTCGACCCGGTCGAAGCCATGGGCGCGCGCCGCCTTGTCGATCAGCCGTTCGATCATGAACATCGATTCCGGCCGGCCGGCGCTGCGATAGGGCGCCGTGCTCTGGGTATTGCTCAGCACGCCGAGCGCCCGCGCCGCCGCCGGCACCTGATAGATGCTCGACATCAACTGCGTGCCCTTGGTGAGCGGCACGAACGAGGCGGTGTAGGCGCCGACATCGCCGGTGCGCGTGGCCTCCAGCCCGAGAAAAGTCCCGTCGCTGTCGAGCGCGAGCTTGGCCTCGAAGCGGAAGTCGCGGCCGGCATAGTCGCTCAGGAAGGCCTCGTGCCGTTCGCACAGCCATTTGACCGGCCGGTCGACCTTCTTGGCGGCCCAGGCGACCAGCGCGAACTCGGGATAGAAGGAGTTGCGGGTGCCGAAGTTGCCGCCGACCTCGTGGGCGATCACCCGCACCTTCTCGGCCTCGAGGCCGAGCACGATGGCGATCTCCTTCTTGGGCCGCACGATGGCGCCGCCGCCGGCATGGACGGTGTAGCGGCCGGTCGCGGGATCGTACGCCGCGAGCGCGGCCCGGGGCTCCATCGGCACGCCGGTGACGCGGGCGACGTCGCTTGCCAGCCGCACCACGTGGGCGGCCCTGGCGAAGCCCGCCTCGGCGCCGGCGCGATCACCCACGCTGGCATCGACGGCGACGTCGTTGATCAGCGGCAGGGCATCGTACTCGACCTGCACCGCTTCGGCCGCGTCCTTGGCCCGGACAAGCGACTCGGCGACCACGAAGGCCACGCCCTCGCCGACGAAGCGCACGGTATCGACTGCCAGGATCGGCGGCCGAACGACGAGATGCGGCGAGCCGTCGGTGTTGTCGAGCTTGATGTCGGGCGGGCTCTGCGCCTGCGGGATGTGATGGATCGGCTTCAGCCCTTCCGCCGCCACGTCGGCACCGGTCAGCACCGCCAGCACGCCAGGCATTTTTCGCGCGGCAGCGGTATCGATCGAGACGATGCGGGCATGGGCGTGCGGCGAGCGCAGCACGACGCCATAGGCCTGGCCCGGCGCAGAGAAATCGTCGCTGTAGCGGCCCTGGCCGGTCAGCAGCCGGGCGTCCTCGAGCCGCGGCAGCGAGGCGCCGATGCCGCCCCCGACGCTGCGGTCCGCCATCACACCGCCTTGGGCAGCGGCACGCCGAGCAGCACGCCGAACTCGCGCGCCAGGTCGCAGGAGATGCGGGCATGCACCTTGCCCTGCTTGTCGAAGAAGCGGCCGTCCGGCGCGGTCGGGAACGGGCCCTCGTGCCAGACATCGGGATGGAGGTAGATGCCGACGCTGCCGTCCGACCAGAAGGCGACGAAATCCTCGGGCTTCACGTCGTCGCCCGGCGGCGCCGCCGGCACGACGAACGGCTTGCCGTCGATCGGCCAGAAGAACTGGCCGCCGTCGGGATGGTAGTTGCAATGCCACAGCAGCACGCGGTCCTCGCTGAGCGCCACGCCGGGCCGGACGGTCTCCGGTGGCGCGCGGAAGCCCAGCACGTAGTGGCCGCCGACCGCCTCGTTGCGGCCGACCAGCTCGTTGCCCTGCCAGGCGCAGGCGAACACGCCTTCGGTCGTGCCGCCCTCGTTGCCGGTGTTGTCGTCGAGCTTGCGCCAGCCCTTGGTCGGCCAGGTCACGATCTCGATCTTGTGCGTCTTGGGATCGCGCACGATCTCGCCAAAGCCCTTCAGCGACTGGCGCGTCGCCCGCACCAGCGGCACGTCGTGGATGCGCGTGCCGATCGGGATCTCGGGATGGAGATAGTCCGGCACGCCGCGCCTGCTACGCGGCTTTGCCGAGGTCTTCACCGGCCAGCGCCCGCTCGATCAGGCGCACGACGTTGTCGCGGCCGTAGAGCTTGATGAAGGCGCCCATGCGCGGACCCTGCTCGCTGCCTAAAAGCACCTCGTAGAGCGCCTTGAACCACTGGCGCAGCTCTTCCTTGGCGAAGTGGCGCTTGCCCGCCTCATAGACCTCGTTCTGGATGAACTCCGCGCTCTCGCTGTCCGGGATCTTGCGCAATGTGTCGGCGAGATCGTTGAGCGCCGCGCGCTCCTTGTCGGTGGGCAGGCGGAACTTCTTGGTGCTCTTCACGAAGTCCTGGTAGTAGGCCACGGCGCCAGCCAGCAGCCGGTCGAGATAGGGCGCGCTCTCGGGCGTCGCACCCGGCACGTAGCGGCGCAGGTACTGCCACAGCACATCCTTGTCGTCGGTGTGGGCCACGCTCGCGAGATTGAGCAGCATGCCGAAGCTGACGCCGCTCGCATGATGCTCGACCGGCTTGCCGTCGTGGATGTGCCAGGCCGGATTGTCGGCCGCCTTGGCCGGCTCCTCCGACGGCATCTTGTCGACGAAGGCGAGGTAGTCGTCGATGGCGCGCGGGATGACGTCGAAATAGAGCCGCTTGGCGCGGCGCGGCGCCTGGTACATGTAGAGCGCCAGCGATTCGGGCGGAGCATAGCGCAGCCATTCCTCGACCGACAGGCCGTTGCCCTTCGACTTTGAGATCTTCTTGCCCTGATCGTCGAGGAACAGCTCGAAGTTGAAGCCGTCGGGCGGCTCGCCGCCCAGGATCTTGACGATCTTGGCTGAAAGCTCGGCCGACTGGATCAGGTCCTTGCCGTACATCTCGTAGTCGACGCCCAACGCGAACCAGCGGCCGGCCCAATCGGCCTTCCACTGCAGCTTGACGTTGCCACCGGTCACCGGCGTCTCGACCAGCGCGCCGTCCTCGTCGCGATAGACGATGGTGCCGGCACCGACGTTGGTGTGCACCACCGGCACCTGCAGCACGCGGCCGGTCTTGGGACTGATCGGCAGGAAGATCGAGTAGGTCTGCTGGCGCTCCTCGCCCAGGGTCGGCAGCATGATCGCCTGCACCTCGTCGTAGTGCGCGAGCATGGCCAGCAGCATCTTGTCGAAGCGGCCGGACTTGTACCAATCGGTCGACGACTGGAACTCGTACTCGAAGCCGAACGAATCGAGGAAGGCGCGCAGCCGTGCATTGTTGGCGGCGCCGAAGCTCGGGTATTCGTTGCTGAACGGATCGGGTACCGATGTCAGCGGCTTGCCGAGATGCTGCGCCAGCATCTCGCGGTTGGGCACGTTGTCGGGCACCTTGCGCAGGCCGTCCATGTCGTCGGAGAAGCAGTAGAGCTTGGTCGGCACGTCGCTCAGCCGCTGGAAGGCCTGACGCACCATGGTGGTGCGCACGACCTCGCCGAACGTGCCGATATGCGGCAGGCCCGACGGGCCATAGCCGGTCTCGAACAGCACGTGGCCCTTGGCCGGCGGCTTGCCACCAAGGCGCGCCACCACCTTGCGGGCCTCCTCGAACGGCCAGGCGCGCGCGGTCTCGGCGAGGGAACGATCGATCTGCGACATGGAACGGCGGAACCTAAGACATTTGCGTCAACAGCGCCACCGGCTCAAAGTGCGCGCCCACAATGAACAAATCCCCTCTGACCTTGGCCATCGGTGGACTGCTCGCGATGGCCGCCGGCATCGGCGTCGGCCGCTTCGTCTACACCCCCATCCTGCCGCCGATGGTCGAGGCGCTGCACCTCTCCAAGAGCGAAGCCGGCCTGATCGCCTCGGCCAATTTCGTCGGCTATCTCGCCGGCGCGCTGGTCACCACCCTGCCGCTGCCCGGCTCGCGGCGCAGCTGGCTGTTCGGCGCGCTGGCGGTGAACGCGATCGGCCTCGCGGCGATGGGGCTCTCGAGCTCGCTCGCGCTCTTTCTCCTGCTGCGCCTGATCGCGGGCTTCGTCTCGGCCTTCGCGCTGATCTTCGCCTCGGCCCTGGTGCTCGAGCGGCTGGCACTGGCCGGCCGCAGCGGGCTGTCGGCGGTGCATTTCGCCGGCGTCGGTAGCGGCATCGTGGCCTCGGCGGCGCTGGTCGCGACCTTGCACGACTGGCGCGCCATGTGGTTCGCCAGCGCCGCCCTGGCCGTGGTGGCGGGCCTCGCCGTCGCCGTCATGATCCCGGCCGACCAGCAGGCCAGCCGCCGCGCCAAAGTTTTAGGCAATGCGCCGTGGCCGCTGATCACCGCCTACGGCCTGTTCGGCTTCGGCTACATCATCACCGCCACCTTCATCGTGGCGCAGGTGCGCGGCTCGCGCGAGCTGGCCAGTCTAGAACCCTACATCTGGGTGCTGGTCGGCCTGGGCGCCGCGCCGTCGGTGGCGATGTGGGGCTCGATCGCGCGGCGCTGGGGCATCCTGCAGGGCTTTGCCCTCGCCGCCGTCGTCGAGGCACTGGGCATCGCGGCCTCGGTGTTGTGGGAGAGCCCGGCCACGGTGATCGCCGCCGCTGTCCTGCTCGGCGCCACCTTCATGGGGCTGACCGCGCTCGGCCTGATGGCGGCGGCCGGCCGTATCGCCATGATGACGGCGGCGTTCGGCGTCGGCCAGATCATCGGCCCGCTGGTCGCCGGCTACCTGTTCGACCTCACCGGCAGCCTCGCCCTGCCGACACTCGCCGCCGCCGCGGCGCTGCTGGTCGCCTGCGTCCTTGCCCTGTTCAGCGCGCGACGATCGTAAGCGCCTGCTTGGCGGCGCGCAGGCCCGAGGCTTGCGCCGCCGCCGCGGTGGCGCCGTTGCCCTCGGTCGCCTCGCCGGCGAACAGCACGCGCTCGTGGTGCGGCATGGCGAGCACCGCGCGCTGTGCCGCAGGCCCGGTTGACCATGAGCCGCGCGACAGCGGATCGAGCCCCCAGCGCGTCGACTGCGAGCCGACCAGCGCCGGCCGGATCTCCTTGCCGAACACTTCGGCCAGCGCGCTCAGCGCCTGGGCGCCCGCCGCGGTCGGCCCGCGCGCCTCCATGGCCTTGGCGTCTTCGCCCTCGAAATAGACGATCGCCGCCTCCTGGTTGTGCGGCCGCAGCCGCGCCTCGACGATCCTGGGGGCGCCGGCCAGGGCGATCATGCGGGTGTCGGCCGGCGCATCGAACACCTTCTTGGAGAACGACACCGCCACCTTGTCGTAGATCGTCATCGGCAGCGCGCTGATCGCCGCGAGCTTGGCGCCGCTGAGCGGCGGGGCGAACGAGATCGCGCCGGCCGCCAGCACGCCGACCGGCACGGTGACGATCACTGCCTTGGCCTCGAGCTCGACCGACGGTGACACCAGCTTGATCAGCGGGTTGGTCGAATCGATGCGCACGATGCGCTTGCCCAGCATCATCGGCAGCTTGGTCTTGGCGTCGAACGAGGCGGGCTCGGGACCGAACGGCGTGCGGCGCAGGATATCGCCCAGCGCCAGCACCTGCAGCGGCTCGGTGAAGTTGAGCGCCAGCTTGGGGTCGACGCCGGGCAGCTCCTTGTGCAGCTGCTGGATCTTCTGCTCGACCTCGCCCAGCGTCTTTTCGTACTTCTCGTAGTCGGCCTTCGACAATTCCTTGCCGTTCACGACCACCGCGCTGGTCGTCTGCGGCAGACGTTGCGTCGGCGCGCCGTGGTCGAAGGCGAAACCGAGATCGCTGTCGGTGAACACGCGGCCGCCGATCCGCTGGCGCGCCTCGACCAGCACCACCTTCTTGCCGGCCGAGGCGATAACCCGCGCCGCGGCCAGCCCGGCGAGGCCGGCGCCAACGACCACGACATCGTGCGGCTCGGCCGCGCTGACGCGCGTCGTCAGGCCCGCGACACCGAGCGCCGACAGGAAGGCGCGGCGGTGCAACGTCAGTGCTTCCAGGTGAAGGGGAAGAGCTGCTGGCGCAGCCAGCTCGCCGGCATGTAGTCGCCCAGCACGCCGTACTTGCCGGGGAAGCGGCGGTCGGATTTCACCGCCGTGCCGAACAGGTAGTCGATGAAGGCGAAGTGGGCGGCGTAGTTGCGGTCGATCGCCTCGCGCTCGGAACTGTGATGCCAGTGGTGGAAGTCGGGCGTCACCACCAGCCACTTTAAGGGCGCGCGAGCGAACGCCTCAGGCAGGCGGACGTTGGCGTGGTTGAACACCGCCTGGAAGCCCACGATCACGATATAGACGTTCATCGAGGCTTCGCTGAAGCCCAGCACGTAGAGCACGCCCAGGATCGACACGCGCGTGGTCAGGAGTTCGAACAGGTGCAGCCGCGAGCCCGCCATCCAGTCCATGTACTCGGCACTGTGATGCACGGCATGGAAGCGCCACAGGAACGGGATCTCATGATAGGCGCGGTGCGTCCAGTACTGCACCAGGTCGGCAACCAGCAGCACGCCGAACAGCTCGGCGAAGAACGGCAGGCCGCCGATCCACTTCTGCAGCGGCGGCCACACTAGCCAGCCGAACAGCCGGTGGATGGCGAAGTTCACGATCACCAGTGCGAGGCCGACCAGCAGGTGATTGACGATGAAGTGGGTGAAGTCGATCTGCCAGCCCGGCCGGAACACCGGCTGGGAGGTGTGCAGCGGGAACATCTTCTCGATCAGGATGAACACCATGCTCGAACCCAGGAGGTCGAGCAGGAACCAGTCGAGGCCGATATAGGGCGTGTTGTCGGGGAAGTCGTGCACCGGCACGCGATGGCCGCCCATCGCCACGGCGAGCGCCAAGAGCGCCAGCGCCGTGCCGTTGAGCCAGCGGTTGCGCCACTTGATCAGGTTGGCGATGGCGAGCCCGCCCGCGATCACCATGCCAACCAGCAGGACCTCGCGCAGCACGTTGACGTCGTACTTCTTCCGCAGGTCCGGCGTGGTCAGGTACTCGGGGAAATGGAAGGCCAGCACCGACAGCACTGCCATGCCCGACAGGGCGAAGGCGATCACGCCGGTGACCTTGCCGTAGCCCGGCTGCATGGCGCCCGACTGGTGGAACACGGCGGTCGGCTTCTTCAGGGCAGCGCGTGGTTTCATGCCCCAAGTGTAGTTGCAACCCACGCGATCTGCATTGAGCAAAAGCCCTGTGCTATGGAGAGACATGACCGCCCTGCTGGCCACCGCACGCGGCGCGCTTTGGCTGAGCGCGGACGGCGAGATTGAGCGGCTGTCGGCGCCCGAAGCGGCGCTGCGCGCCGCCGGCAGCTTTCCGCTGGTCGTCCATGGGCCGGCGACCGCGGCGCGACTGGGCCTCGATTCGCTGGCGGCACGCGACCTGCTGGAACTCTATGCCTTCGTGCGCCCGGCGACCTTCTGCCTGCCGACGGTGCGCGGCCTGTGCGAAGTGCTCGATCTTTCCTGCGACGACGAGCTCGCCGCCCTGCCCAAGATTGCAGAGGCGCTGCTGGCTGAGCTCGAGGACATGGCGGCGCTCGCCTCGTCCGACTTGAAGGACACCGCGCTGACCATGGCCCGTGGCGACTGGCCGTGGGGCGTCGACGTGCTGGCGGCGCTCGGCCTCGACCAGCCGGCTAAAAAGCCGCGGCCGGCCGCCGGCCTCGATGTCTGGCGCCTGTTGCCCAACTGGGAAGAGCCGCCGCCCGCCACGCCGCCGGGCAGCGAGCCGGTCGAGCCGCGTGAGGCCCGGCTGCGGCTGGCACAAATGGTGTCGGCCGGCCCCAACATCGCCGAGGCGCGGCCGACCCAGAGCGACTACGCCTCCGCCGCGTCTGAGGCGTTCGCGCCACGGGAGGAAGAGGACAAGCCCAAGGTCGTGCTGGTCGAGGCCGGCACCGGCGTCGGCAAGACGCTGGGCTATGTCGCGCCGGCCTCGCTGTGGGCGGAGAAGAACGGCGCGCCGGTATGGATCGCCACCTTCACCCGCAACCTGCAGCGCCAGATCGACAACGAGCTCGACCGCCTGCACCGCGACTCGGCGGAGAAGCGCCGCCGCGTCGTCATCCGCAAGGGCCGCGAGAACTATCTCTGCCTGCTGAACTTCCAGGAAGCCGTGATGCGCACCGGCCTGGTGCCCGAGAATGCCGTGGGCTTGGGCCTGCTCGCACGCTGGGCGCTGGCCAGCCGCGACGGCGACATGATCGGCGGCGACCTGCCGGCCTGGCTGCTCGACCTGTTGGGCCGCGGCCGCCTCGGGCGGCTCAGCGACCGGCGCGGCGAGTGCATCTACTCGGCCTGCGAGCATTACCGCAAATGCTTCGTCGAGCGCACCATCCGCCGCGCCCGCACCGCCGACATCGTGATCGCCAACCACGCGCTGGTCATGGTGCAGGCGGCGATGGGCGGGCTCGACGATGCGACGCGGCCGACGCGCTACGTGTTCGACGAGGGTCATCACCTGTTCGACGCGGCCGACGGCGCGTTCGGCGCGCATCTGAGCGGCGTCGAGTGCTCGGACCTGCGCCGCTGGATCCTGGGCGCGGAAGGGCGCCGCGGCAGCCGCGCCCGCGGGCTGGAGCGCCGCGTCAGCGACCTTCTGAGCGACGACGTCGAGGCGCAGAGCGCGCTGCGCCGCCTGCTCGATCTCAGCCGGCGCCTGCCCTCGCCCAACTGGCAGACGCGGCTGGCCGACGGCACGGTGATGGGCCCGGCCGAGGAGTTCTTGGCCCTGGTGCGCCAGCAGGTGCGCGCCCGCGCCGCCGGCGAGGACCAGGGGTTCGGCCAGGAGTGCGACATCCGCCCGCTCAACCCGGGCCTGATCGAGGCGGCCGACAAGCTGGCCGACCTGTTCGAGGCGATGCTCGTCCCCGTCCGCCAGCTGCGCGTTGCCCTCAGGACCAAGCTTGAAAGCGAAGCCGACAAGCTCGACTCGGGCCAACGCGGCCGCATCGAGGGCGTGGCGCGCTCACTCACCAACCGCTGCGAGCTGACCCTGGAGGCCTGGCGCTCGATGCTGCGCGGCCTGCACAACGAAGTCGATCCGGCCTTCGTCGACTGGTTCGGCGTAGAGCGGAGCTATAACCGCGAAGCCGACGTCGGCATGTACCGCCACTACCTCGATCCGACCGAGCCGTTCGTGAACTCGGTGATCAAGCCCGCCCATGGCGCGGTCATCACCTCGGCGACCCTCCGGGACTCGCTCGGCGTGCCGCAGCCCGCCAACGACGAAGCGCAGGACGCCGTGGCCGATTGGAACTCGGCCGAAGCCCGCACCGGCGCGCGCCATCTGCTGGCGCCGGCGATGCGGGCGGCGATGGCCTCGCCGTTCGACTATCCGGCCGCGACCAAGGTGCTGATCGTGCGCGACGTGAAGCGCGACGATGCCGACCAGGTGGCGGCCGCCTATCGCGAGCTGTTCGTGGCGTCGGGCGGCGGCGCGCTCGGCCTGTTCACCGCCATCGGCCGGCTGCGCGCCGTGCACCAGCGCATCGCCCCGGCGCTCGAGGAGGCCGGCCTGCCGCTCTACGCCCAGCATGTCGGCGGCATGGACGCCGCCACCCTGGTCGACATCTTCCGCGCCGAGGAGCAGTCGTGCCTGCTCGGCACCGACGCGGTGCGCGACGGCGTCGACGTGCCAGGCCGGTCGCTGCGCCTGATCGTGTTCGACCGCGTGCCGTGGCCGCGCCCCGACATCCTGCATCGCGCCCGCAAGGCGGCGTGGAAGGCGGCGGGGGCCGGCGCCAACGCCTACGACGACATGCTGGCGCGGCTCAGGCTCAAGCAGGCCTACGGAAGGCTGATCCGCCGCGCCGACGATCGCGGCGTGTTCGTGATGCTCGACTCGCGGCTGCCCAGCCGGCTGTTGGGCGCCTTCCCGCCCGGCGTCAGCATCGAGCGGGTCGGATTGGTCGAGGCGATCACAAGCGTGCGCGACTTCCTCGGCACGCAAGAAAATTAGTCGATTTTCCCACCCGTTTCCCACCCGTTGGGAAACGCTCGATGCCGATGGCAAAAGGGTTTTGGGGCCAGTTTCCCAAAACCGGCCCCACCCCCCTCGATATTGTTCTTGACGAGATCTTGCCGGCGCGAACTACAGGTTCTTCGGATTCCCGGGCAGCACCTTGAGCTTGTAGGCCTTGCCTTTGGCGTCGGTGAGCGTGACCTGATCGCCGGTGCGCTCGATGCCGTAGCAGTCCTTGTCCTCGCCCTTGTACTTGGTGCAGACCTTCTGGCCCTCGATCGACCACTTGCCCTTGGTCTTGTCGCCGTCGTCGAGGAACACCGAGCTGCCGTCCTTGTTGTAGAGCTCCCAGGTCATCTCGCCGTCGTACTTGCCGGAGAGCGTATTGCCGACCAGCGACATCGCGGCCTCAGCGCCCGTCATCGTCTTGCCGTCGCCTGAAGGCGCGGCCGATGCGACTTGCCCGCCGCCGCCGGCGGCACCCGCCGCGACTCCGGGGCGCGTGCCGGCATAGCTGACTGTCAAGCCGAACAGGTCGACCAGCGCATTGGGCTCGGCGATCTTGTCGAGGTCGTTGATGCCCGCGGTCTTGGCCGGCTTGATCGAGATCTTGATCGGGCCGTTGGGCTTCTTCCAGTCGAGGATGAAGGAGACGATGCCGTCGAGTGCCGCCAGGGTCGGCTTGCCCTGGTTGGCGGTGAAGGCGGCGATCGGCACCAGCGCCATGGCGACCAGCGCCTCGGGCGTGCTGCCCTGCATCTTGGCCACCGCCGGCAGGACGTTGGCCAACAGCCCGGTGTCGTCGATGTCGAGCGAGGCGGTGCGCAGCCGGCCGTCATCCTTGGCGCCCATGGCCGCCTGGCTCACCTTGTCGGAGATGCCGTCCAGCACCATGGCGAGCCCGATGCGCGCCTGGCCGCGCAGGTTCAGCTCGACCTTGGAGACGGTCAGCACCTTGCTCGGCCCGTCGAGCCGGTAGTCGAGGGTGAAATCGATCGGCACCTTGGGCACGCCGTAGGGCGCCGCCATGGCGAACACCTCGTCGTCGGCGGTGATGCCCTCGAGCTTGATCTTCATGAAGCGCGGGATGTCGTCGCTGCCGCCGGCCTTCATACGATCGAAGTCGACCTCGTCGGCCGTCACCTTCTCGATCTTGACGGTGGTGTCCTTGCCACCGGTGGCGCCGCTGCCCGGCATCACCGCCACGACGTTGTTCAACACGAAGCCGGATGAGCCGATCGCCGAGGCGCTGCCGTAGGTGAAGCTTTTCAGCTCCATCTGCGGCTTGATCTCCTTCTCGAAGCGCTGCAGGCCGTCCTGCGCGGTGGCGCCGGCGGCGATAAAGAACGCCGACACGGCAAACGAAAGCGTCAGCCACAGTGAACGCATGTACCCCCCATTACTGATCCCCAACCTTCGGTAGCACGGACGGCACCGTTTGTCGCCGTGGGGATTCGTTCTGCGCCGTGCGGGGGCCGCGCGTGCACCGCTTTTGCCGCTTCGCGGCAAAACGGCTTAACGCGCTCACCCCCGCCGGATGGCCTCGCTTCGCTGCGGCCACCTCACCACGAGTCGACGTCTATTTGCACCACGCAGCGCAGCGGCCGGCGAAGGTCGTGGCCCGAGTGCCAGCCGTCGCGGTTGGGGGCGACGCGCGTCAGCCGGGCGAGCCGCAGGCAGCGCCAGCGCCCGCGATCGGGTTCGCCGGCGGGACAAGCCGGACCGTGACCGGCGTACTGGAAGGCGACGACCCGGAACGAGCGGTCGGCGTGGCGGCCCAGTACATGCGGACTGAAATGCAGCACGGCGCCGTCGTAGCGCGCCGTCAGCGAGCGCCGATCAAGGATGGCCTTGCGGACGATGTCGTAGCTCAAGCGGCCTCTCCCCCGATGGCGAAAGGGGCAGCGGCGCCGCCGCGACGCGGCGCACGCCGGCGAACTTGCGCCCGTTCAGCCACAGCACTGATGTCAGCAAGCGAAGCTTGTGCTGGCGCGTGCGATTGAGAAATGCATCAAGCCGCGCGAGCTCCCGGCTGCGAGTCTGCATGTGATTCCTCCCCCGAGGATCGACCTCTGTCCCAGCGGGACAGGGTGCGCGCGGGAGGTTGCAGGATGATGAAGGGGAGAAAGTGTAAGAGCCTCTGAAGTAACAATCGTTACATGGTTCGTATCAAAAGTAAGGCCACGGTCTCGTCACACCCGCTCAGCGTGCACAAGCGCACACTCCGCACGCTGCTGGGAAGGGGCACGTCGGACCCGCGCAGGCTGCAATTTCTGGGGCGCGCCGCCGGGTCCGACGACCTTCTTAGCCCTCGCTTCGCGAGGACTAGCGGGCGGAAGCGCTGTAACCAGCGCGTGCCCGCACAGAGCAGAAAGAATCGAGGCATCGGGATTCGTTCTGCACGGTGCGGGGCCGCGCGTATGACGCGCTCACCCCGCCGGCGCCCTCGCTTCGCTGCGGCCGCCTAATATGCCGCCACCACAAACGTCAGCGCCGAGAGAAAGAACACCGCACCCCACACCACCGTACTGGTGCGCTCATCCGGCGGCGCCGACTTGAATCGCAGGCGCGCCCAGAAGGCGTAGAAGCCGATCAGCAGCGGCAGCAGCACCACCACGACGACCGCCCATGGCATGTGGCGGCCGCACATGTCGACGGCGACGACGTCGGCGACGCCGGCCATCGGCACCAGCACGATCGCAAGCCATGCCACCCAGCGCGGCATGCCGCCCATCACACCGCCCATGACCAGCATGGCCACCAGCGCGATCCAAAGGGCGAAGGCGATGAACACCATCTGGAAGGCCTGGGCCATCAGCGCCTCGCCGCCGCCCGCCGGCACGTAGAGGGCGTTGCCGGCCAGCAGGACGAGGAGTGCGGCAGCGATCAGCGCCAGCACGATGAGGCCGAACGGCCAGGAGCGGAGGGTGGTCAGATTCTCCCCTTCCTCCCCATTCAGATGGGGAGGTGTCAGCGTCTTACGCTGACGGAGGGGTCATGGGCCATGGCGTTGTTGGTGCGTTATGACCCCTCCGCCCGCGATTACGCGGACACCTCCCCATTTGAATGGGGAGGACGACTGTGGGTCGGCAGCTTGATCTGTTCTGCGCGGTGTGGGGGCCGCGCGTATGACGCGCTCACCCCCGCCGGTTTAAATGACGGCGCTGCGCGCCGTCATTTAAACCTAGGCATCACGTCTTCGCAGAGAAGACGCAAGGCCGTCATGACCTTCTCGTGCGGGATGCGGCTGCCGGGGTTGAGCTCGGCTAAAATGCCGTCGAGACCGAGCGTTTCCTGGAGCTCAGCAAGGCGGTCGATGACCTTGGCCGGGGTGCCGACGATCATGCGCTCGCGCACGACCTCCTCGTACTGGATCGACTGCATCTTGGCGCCGCGCTCGGCGCGGTTCTCGATCGCCCGCGTGCCCTGCGCGCCGGCCGAGGCGGCCAGGCGATTACCGATATAATTCATCAGGTGCATGATGCTCTCGCGCGGCTCCTCGAGGGCCGCCTGCTCGGTCTCGGCGATATAGACCGGCACGCGCAGGAAGACCTGGCCCCTGCCTTCGTGGCCCGCCGCTTTCCAGGCGTCCTGATAGGCCCTGACGTTGGGCGCCAGGTCGGAGAGGTTGCCGATGCGCGCGGCGACGAAGATCGGATGGCCGAGCTCGGCCACCTCGAGATAGGTGTCGGGGCTGGCGGCGGCGATGCGGATCTCGGGCCACGGCGACTGCACCGACTTGGGCGCGAGACGCACGTTGTCGTAGGCGAAGTACTTGCCCTTGTGGCTGAACCCGTCCTCGGTGAAGCAACGCTTGACGATGGCCAAGGTCTCGGCGAAGCGCTCGCGGCTCTCGCCGTAGTCGACGCCGTAGGTCTTGTAGGTATGGGCGAAGCCCGAGCGGCCGACGCCGAAGATCAGGCGGCCGTTGGAGAGCTGGTCGACGGTGGCGACCTCCTCGGCGAGGCGCAGCGGATGGCAAAGCGGCAGCACCTGGACGGCGGTGCCGATCTTCATGCGCTTGGTGCGCTCGGCGATGGCGGCGGCCAGGATCATCGGCGAGGCGAGCACCGAGCGCTCGGGCGCGAAGTGCAGCTCGGCGAGCCACATGGCGTCGAGCCCCAGGCGCTCGGCGGCGTCGATCTGGGCGAAGGAATCGGCGAAGGCCGATGGCTCGCTGGCGCCGGGCAGGCGCTGAAACTCGTGGAACATGCCGAATTCCATCGGACGTCCTCCCTATGACCCAAAAGCATAGTACGGCGCCGAACACCGCCACAATGTTTGGCCAATCGCCTGGCGCAACGCTGCCCCGACAAGCTCGTTGACCGGAAGAAGGACGCGAGCAACGAGGAGGTTCAAATGTTGCTTATGCGTAGTGTGTGCAGTGCGGTCGTCGTCTCGGGCCTGATCCTGGCCGGAAGCGCCCTGGCGCAAGGCATCCCCATGGGAACCATGAAGACGGCGCCGGACAGCAAGGCCAAGTCCGACCCGGCAGAGCCGACCTATGGGCCGAACCAGGCCCACATGCCGGCGGGAACCCCGGAGCGCGTCACGCCGACTTATCGGGACACGACCGAGGACCGCATCATGCGCGAGAAGACCGACGACGGCGCGCACGACCGGAACGACACGCAGCGGTGACGGAGAAGGAGAACCCTCCCCATTCTTATGGGGAGGTGTCGCGGTCATACCGCGACGGAGGGGTCATGAATCGCGATCGAGGCTTCTGACCCCTCCGTCAGCGTAAAAC
>Ga0306921_10001514_pt1 | contig 22624 bp, 18 predicted proteins | sample sta12Cox44000080_FD_203760 | JGI IMG/M metagenome (GOLD analysis project Ga0306921, IMG submission 203760) | Lab enrichment of tropical soil microbial communities from Luquillo Experimental Forest, Puerto Rico - statoxic.12C.oxic.44.000.080 (v2)... | ecosystem: Environmental > Terrestrial >...
GAGGCCTTCGGCATCGAGGTGCCCGACGAAGATGCTGAAAAGATGACCACCGTGAAGGATGCAATCGATTACATTGATAAGCACAGCAAGGCCAAGTAGCCTGCAGGCAAATCCCCGCTTGAAGGAGCAAGAAAGTTGACTCGCCGAGTCGTCGTAACGGGCGTTGGATTGGTCTGCGCGCTGGGCATCGGCACGGAGGAAAGCTGGAAAAACCTCGTTGCCGGCAAGAGCGGTATTACTCGCATCACGCATTTCGATACCGCCGATTTCGATTGCCAGATCGCCGGCGAAGTGAAGAACTTCGACCCTTTCCAATGGATCGAGAAAAAAGAGTTGAAAAAAATGGGCCGGTTTATTCAGGTTGCGCTGGCCGCCGCCGATTTCGCCGTGAAAATGGCGGAGTGGAAGCCGGAACAGTCAGACCTGGACGAAGTCGGCGTGTACGTGGCCTCCGGCATCGGTGGATTCGACATTATTGAACGCGAGCACATCAAGCTCATGCAGGGAGGCCCGGGGAAAATCTCGCCCTTCTTCATTCCTTCTGCAATTGTGAACCTTGCCTCCGGCCATATTTCGATTCGTTACGGCGCGCGCGGGCCAAATTCGGCGACCGCGACCGCCTGCTCGGCCTCGGCTCACTCGGTTGGCGACTCTTTCAAGATCATCGAGCGAGGAGCAGCCGAGATGATGATTTGTGGCGGCACCGAAGCAACGGTTACCCCGATGGGCATCGGCGGGTTTGCTTCCATGCGCGCGCTATCCACCCGCAACGAAGCGCCCGAAAAAGCTAGCCGCCCTTTTGACGCTGCCCGCGACGGCTTCGTCGTTGGAGAAGGCGCGGGCATTCTGATTCTCGAATCGCTCGAGCACGCGCAAAAGCGCAATGCCCCGATCCTTGCTGAGATTGTCGGCTACGGGATGAGCGGCGATGCATTCCACATCACGCAGCCAGCCGAAAATGGCGACGGAGCCTACCGCGTAATGAAGGCCGCATTGAAAGACGCCAAACTCTCACCCGACGACATCGCTTACATCAACGCCCATGGCACTTCGACCCCGATTGGCGACGTCATTGAAACCACGGCGATGAAACGTCTTTTCGGTGAGCGCGCCACTGGCAAGAAGCTCGCCGTCAGTTCCACCAAGTCTATGACCGGGCATTTGCTTGGCGGTGCCGGTGGCTTGGAGGCAGGCATCAGCGTTCTAGCGCTCCGTGACCAGATTCTGCCGCCCACCATCAACCAGGAGTGCCCAGACCCGCAGTGCGATCTGGATTACGTCCCCAACGTCGCCCGAAAGGTTTCCGTGGACTATGCGTTGTCCAACTCCTTTGGTTTTGGAGGCACCAACGCTGCTCTCATTTTCAAGCGCTGGACCGGCAAGTGAACGGCGCCTTGCCCGGCGACGGGTACGGGTTAGCGTTAAATTCTCAGTAGAACGACCGGGCTTGTTTGAATTTTCGCTCCACTCAGGATGACACACATCCCATTCCGCAAGCCCTGATGGAAGGAAACTCCCGTGAACATTATCGTGTGCGTCAAGCAGGTGCCGGCAAAAGATGCCCCTCTGGCGATTGCCGGAAACTGGATCAAGGAATCGGACATCGGTTTCGAAATGAACGAGCCCGATAGCTACGCCCTGGAGGAAGCACTCCGCCTTAAGGAAAAGCACGGTGGAGAAGTAATCGCTCTTTCCCTGGGACCGACGCGCGTGAAACAGACCATTAAAGAGGCCCTCGCGAAGGGCGCGGACCGCGGTATCCATATCTCCGACGACAATTTCGCTCAGCTGGATCCGCTCGGCTCCGCAAAAGTATTGGCGGCTGCGATTGCCAAGGAGAGATGCGACCTCGTGCTCACCGGCTTGCAAAGCGATGACCACGGCTTTGGCCAGACCGGCGTCCTGCTTGCGGGTCTACTAAGCCTGCCGCACGCCACGATCATCATGCAGATTGATGTGCAGGACGGAAAAATGAGGCTGAAACGCGAACTGGAGGCCGGATGGTTCCAGTGGGTTGAATGCCCCCTTCCGGCAGTGCTCTCGATTCAATCCGGTATCAACAAAGTCCGTTATGCCACGCTCAAAGGCATCATGGCTGCCAAGAAAAAAGAAATCGCCACGATCACAAGAGATTCGCTCGGCGTAGCGGTTGAGCCCACGCAGAAGATCGAAAAGATCTACGTTCCCACAAAAACAAAGAAAACCGAATTCCTGACGGGAACACCGAAGGAAGTGGCGGCCAAGCTGGTTGAGAAGCTTAGGTTTGAAGCGCGCGTGATCTAAAGCCGCTACAGGAGACAGGCGATGAAAATTCTGGTCGTGACCGAGCAGCGGCAAGGGAAGTGGAACAACACAAGTTCCGAGACGCTTGTGGCGGCGCAACAGATCGCAGAAGCAGCCTCGGGAACTGTCAGCGCGGTGGTGATTGGCAAGGGCTTGTCGCCCTTGGCCGCCGAACTCGCTGCGAAGAATTTGGCCGAAGTTCTCCTCGTCGACCACGAGCTTCTCGAGAATTACACTCCGGACGGCTACACTGTCGCCCTCAAGCAAGTCATCGAAGCGGCCAAGCCAGACCTGGTCCTCTTCCCACATACCTATCAGGTGCGCGATTTCGCACCTAAGCTTGCGGCGATGCTCGGCAAGGGCATGATCGGCGACTGCATTGGTTTTCGAGACGAAGGCGGAAAGCTCGTGTTTGTCCGCCAGATGTTTCAGGGCAAAAGCGCAGCGGATGTGACTTTCACGGGAGCACCTCCGTGGTTTGCTTCGTTTCAATCAGGTGCCTTTCGCGCAGATTTGCTCGCCGCGCATGCTGGCGGCAAAGCTCCGGTGAATGCCGCGAAGGTCGAGTTGAAGATGGAAGACATCCGCACAAAGCCCCTCGAGCTATTTAAGGAAGCAAAATCCGCCGTGGACCTGACGCAAGCGCCGCTGATCGTCGCCATTGGACGCGGCATCAAAGCCCCCGAAAACATTGCCCAGGCCGAAGCCTTGGCAAAGGCAATCGGAGGAGAACTAGCAGCCTCGCGCCCGATCTGCGATGAGGGTTGGCTACCGATGGAGCGCCAGATCGGCAGCTCCGGCCAAACTGTCGCGCCGAAACTGTATCTCGCGTTGGGAATCAGCGGTGCGATTCAACACGTTGTCGGCATGAAAGGTTCACGAACCGTTGTGGCCGTAAACAAAGACGAGAACGCGCCCATCTTCGAAATCGCCGACTACGGCGTAGTCGCCGACATCTTCGAAATCATGCCCGCCCTCACCGAAGAGCTGCAAAAAGCGAAGTAATTCTGAAAGAACAGTCGTCTGCTTGCCAAACGGTTGTTTGATAGAATTGCCTGCATGACCGTTCAACGCGAACAACTGGAGGCGGATGTTCTGATCGTAGGTGCTGGTCCAGCCGGGCTGAGCTGCGCCCTGCATCTGGCCAGTCTCATCAAGAAGCACAACGGTAGCGGCGCGAAGCCGGAACTCTCCGCAGAAAATATTTATGTCCTTGAAAAAGGCCGCGAATTAGGCGCCCACCAGCTATCCGGCGCCATTATGAATCCGAAAGCGCTGGCCGAACTTGTTCCCGACTTCGAAAAAAATGCACCCTTAGATACACCCGTCACCGATTCAGCCGCGCTAATCTTCACCGAAAAGTCCTCTTATCGGTTCCCGGTCACACCGCCGCCGTTCAACAACCGAGGGAACTACGTGATCTCGCTCAGCAAGCTGGTGAAGTGGCTCGGCAACCTCGTGGAATCCTCCGGCGTCAATATTTTCAAGGAATTCGGCGGCGCCGATCTGATTTACGAACGTGAGGGCATTGCCGGCGTCATCACAGAAGACAAGGGTCTCGACAAGAATGGCAAGCCAAAAGCCAACTTTACGCCCGGATACGAACTGCGCGCAAAAGTCACCGTCCTCGCCGAAGGACCACGCGGCTCTCTGACCAAGCAGCTCGTCGCTAAGAAGAAGCTCGACAACATCAACCCGCAAACCTACGGCCTCGGCATCAAGGAACTTTGGGACGTGCAACCAGGGAAAATCAAGCCGGGCTACGTTGCGCACACGCTGGGCTGGCCGCTCTCAACCAAAATTTACGGCGGTGGCTGGATCTACGGGCTCAGCAACAACCGCGTTTCTATCGGCCTGGTGACCGCCCTCGAATATCAGGACCCGCGCTTCGATCCGCACGCCGCATTTCAAACATGGAAAACGCATCCGTTTCTCCGCGACATTCTCGATGGCGGAAAACTGGTTCGCTACGGTGCGAAAACGCTGCCTTATGGCGGTTGGTATGCGATGCCGCGCAATTACGTCGACGGCGGCCTCATCGTCGGCGATTCTGGCAGTTTCCTCGATTCGCAGCGTCTGAAGGGCGTTCATCTTGCGATGAAGAGCGGCATGCTCGCGGCCGAGACCATTTTTGAGGCGCTGAAATCCGGTGATACGTCCTCGAGGGCCCTCGAACTCTACAAAGACAAAATCGACTGCAGCTACATCAAGCAAGAACTTTGGAAAGTGCGCAACTTCCATCAGTCCTTCCGCAACGGCCTGCTCGACGGATTTGTTCTCTCCGCATTCCAGGAAATCACCGGCGGGCACGGCCTCATTGATCCCATGCGCGCACACCCGGGATTCGAGGCTTACGGGCAAATTCACGGCAGGCCTGCGCCGGAACGTTTTAAGGGCGATGGCAAACTCACCTTCGACCGTCTGACCGATGTCTACCACTCCGGCACGCGCCACGAAGAAGATCAGCCATGCCACTTGAAGGTCAGCGACCCGAACATCTGCTCGACTCGCTGCGTCGAGGAGTACGGGAATCCCTGCCAATATTTTTGTCCGGCGGCGGTCTACGAAATGGTGAAAGAAGGCAGCGGCCTGAAACTGAAGATCAACTTCGCAAACTGCGTTCACTGCAAGACCTGCGACATTGCCGATCCATACCAAATCATCGATTGGACTGTGCCCGAGGGTGGCGGCGGCCCCAATTACGAGGGCATGTAGCGTTGGCTAGCCCGGAGGAGCGGGTCTTCGGGCCTTCAATTTTGTCTCTAAGCGCAGCCAGCTTACGAACTCGGCGACCACAGCTTGTGGAAGAAGCTGCGCACACGGTTCCACGTAGAATCGTCCTCCGGCTTCTTTGCCGGATCGGCCTTCGCCGAGTTGGGTAACGGTGGTTGCGGCAGCGCCACCTGAGCAACCACGGGATCTCCTTCGACTTTGCCTTGAAAAATCAAGGTCGGCCGAACTCGCGCTCGCCGCACGAGCACAATGAGTTTCGGATCGTATTCCGGCTGCGTTTTGGCGGAAGCGTCATAATGCAGCGGCGGCATAAACACCTGGTACACGGGCTCGTTTGCTTTTTGCGGGGGATCAGCTGCAACCGCGGGCGCAGGCTTCGGGGCTGCCTTTTTCAGCTCTTCCGTTGAGGCCAAGCCGCTCACTTGCGTAGACACGGCGGAAGGAATCGTCGTCGGCATCATCTCGCAAACGCACCTTCCTGGCGAGTCATGCAGACTCTCCAACTGTCCATTCGCAATCGTCACATCACCGCTCTGCGGTATCAACACGCTCTGCCCCGTCAGTTGCTGCTCCACTCGTACCGCGCCCTTGCTGGCCCGGATGCACATGGCCCCCGACAAATCGAGGCCGGCCAGAATATCCAGCGCTCCTCCGCCGATCGCTAGCGAGCGAGCTTGGATTTGCGCCGTATACACCGTCAACGACAACGAGCCCTCAATATGCGCGTGAATCGTACCCGAATCCAATGCCACCGTCAGCGACCCGCTCGACTTCAAAACCGAGAAGTGAGCCGGTCCGCAGATGGAGATGCTGCCGCCTTCCAACAGGTCAATGCGCGCTTGCCCGGATTTTACGTGCACGTCACTGCCGCTGCGCAGCATGGTCTTCACTTGCCCGCGCACGGATTCGATACTCATCGGACCTTCTACGCTGATCGAATCCCCTTCGATCGTTCCAACAGAATCGCCCGAAGGCGGGTTGTCTGCCCGCATCACCAGCGGAAACACACCTGCCATTAAGGCCGCCATGCAGCCTCCAGCCACGAGAATCCTCAGGACTCGCCCGCAAAGTTCTGAGCTTCGAAAGACAGCCAACAAGCGTACTCCTAAGCGCGCAAGCAGAAAGCAACCCTCTTATACTATATGAAGATGGAAACCGCCGAGAAGCGCATCGAAGAAAAACAGGAGCCGGTCAGCGCGCACTACGATACGCGGCTGCCGAAGCTGCCCTGGCATCGGCGAATCCAGATCCCAATTATCGCAGCCGTAGTTTACAGCGTGATTAGAACTCTGGGACCCACGCTTCGGTTCGAGGTCCTCGGTCGCGCACGGGTCGAGAAGGTTTGGGCCGCCAGGCAGCCTTGCATCTGGGCCTTTTGGCATCGCTGCATCATTCCTATTGCTTGGTACGGTCGTAACCGCGGCATCGTCATCATGAATACGACGGCCTTCGACGGCCAATGGACCCGTAAAGTTATCGAGTGGCTTGGTTTCGGCACGGCGCAGGGCAGTTCCTCACGCGGAGGGTTGCGCGGCTTGACGGTCATGGCGCAGCGCATCAAAGAAGGACTGGACTGCGGCTTCACCATCGACGGACCACGCGGCCCGCGCTACGTGGCCAAGGTTGGCCCGGTACTACTGGCGCGTATGACCGGCGCGCCCATCTTTGTCTTTCACGTCGGTGTCGATCGCGGCAAGACCATTGAAAGAACCTGGGACCACTTTCTTCTTCCGGGCTTGTTCGCCCGCGCCATCCTGATCGGCCATCCGCCGATTTATGTGCCCCAGGACGCCGATTCCGAAATGATCAGGGCCAAGCATGAAGAAATGCAAAAAGCTCTCGAAAAGGTGCGTGATCTTACGGAGGGCTGGTTCAAGTTGACGGAAGAAGAGCGCAACCGCCACCGCGCCGAAATTGGTCCTTAGTCTCGCACCCTGCATTTCAGGCCTTCCCGGGTTACGTTTGGTCTAGGCACAGCTTCCCGCCAGTCAGTTTGCGCACCGTGTTCGGGATGAGGGATCGCTCTCCCCCCGTGCTTCCACCGGCCAGCACCCAGCTCGTTGCGCTGCGGAGCGTGGCTCTAGTTGCCTTCGCGTTCGCCGAGCTTTACCGGGATGTCCATCTTCTTTGCGCCTCGGTACAGCGTCACCGTGACCGTGTCGCCCGGCCTTTTGCGATTCAAAATCACGTTCATGTCGAACTGGTTGGCCACCTTCTGGCCATCCAGACCTACAATCACGTCCCCGCCGATGTAGATACGCCTCATCCCGGCTTGTGCCGCTCGATCACCGCCCTTTACTCCCGCCGCCGCCGCCGGACTGCTCTTTGTGGTCTGTTCCACAAGCAAGCCCTCACGTACCGGGAGGTCTAGCGCTTCGGCGAGCCACCCGGTCAATTCCAACGTTTGAACGCCCAGGTAGGCACGGCGCACCTTACCTTCGGTGATCAGGTCGTTCGCGATCAGCTTCGCGGTATTGATCGGAATTGCGAAGCCGATCCCAGCGGCTGTCCCGGAAGGCGCAAAAATTGCCGAATTGATGCCAATCACTTCACCATGGGTGTTGATCAGCGGCCCGCCCGAATTGCCCCTGTTAATCGAAGCATCTGTTTGAATCGCTTCATCGATAAACGTCGTCTCACTGGTCTGTACCGTACGCCCAAGCGCGCTCACGACGCCTGTCGTCAGGGTGGTTTGAAATCCGAATGGGTCGCCGATCGCCAGCACTTTCTGTCCCACCAGCAACGAAGACGAATCGCCTAGCGTTAGCGACGCCAGTTGCTTGTCCTTCGGGTCGATCTTGATCAACGCCACATCATTGCGCTGATCGGCCCCGACGAACTTCGCCGGGAATCGCGTCTTGTCTCCAAGAACCACCTCGATCGACTGCGCCCCGGCCACGACGTGGAAGTTCGTGAGGATGTAGCCGCGCGGATCAAACACAAAGCCCGAACCTGCGCCTTCCACGGGCACCGGATCCATGAAGAAGTCATATTCCGTGGCCTTCGTGAGGATATTGGCCACCGCTGGCGAGGCTTGCCGGTAAATGCGCACGTTGATCGATTCTTCTTCGGTGAGCTTTTCCGGGTGCTGAGAATCCGTTTTCAGCAGCGCCGCCACCGGCGCCTTTTCGCCCAACCGCCAGGCCTCCACACTTTCGCTCTGCCGCGGTCCGTAGCGGGAGCCCACCCAGAATGCGCCCAGCACCAAAATCAGTGCCAGCAAAATGAGCCTTACCCGGCCGAGGGGAGTTGCAGCTTTCATTTGCATTATCCTTAGATGATTTTGCTCTTCATCTTAAGTATAGAGAAGTTCTGAAGGCTGTTCATCTGCACGCCGGTGCGCACGCTCAGGCCGGCGAACCCTGCGAAGTGCGCTTCCTTAGCTTCGCTGCAAGATCCTGCACCTGCGCGCGGGTCTCCTCGAGCGTTCCCGAGCAATCGATCGATTCGGTGGCGTGGCGGAGCTTTTCGCGCACAGGGAGCTGTGCGGCCATGCGGCGCTTCGCATCAACCTCGCTCATTCCGCGGGCGCGCAGCCGCGCCAGTTGCTGTTCCGGCGCGCAATAGGCCACCACCAGGCCATCCAGCTTCTTGGCCAGGCCCGCCTCAACCAGCAGCGCTGCTTCTACGAACACCACATCGCGCACGCCGTTATGCTGCCACTCGTCGAACTGACGGAAGACCATTTCCTCTACCCGAGGATGAATAATCGCGTTCAGACGCGCAAGCTTTGCGGCGTCCGCAAATACTATAGACGCAAGCTTTGCCCGATCGATTCGGCCGCTGGCGTCAGCCAGCCCCGCTCCGAACTCCTTCAGAATCTCATCGTGAGCCGGCTGGCCGAGCTCCATCAGCCTGTGCGCTAGAGAGTCGGCGTCGAGAACGCGAAAGCCCATGTCGCGAAGAAGAGCCGCAACCGCACTCTTCCCGCTAGCGATCCCACCGGTTAGACCCATCCTCAGCATCGTCAAACCTTACCGAGCGCCTGCCTGTGAAGCGGCCGGGATGCGACGCAACCGCGCTGCCTTCACCGTATTGCTCATCAGCATCGTAATGGTCATAGGTCCCACACCGCCGGGAACCGGCGAAAGCGCGCCGGCGGTCTGCACGGCATCGGGATGGACGTCCCCAATCAGCGCGTTGCCTTTCGCTTGAAACCTTTCTAGGCGATCCGGAAAATTCCGCAGCAGGCTTTCGGCTTCGCCCGGATTTGTGACTTTGTTCGTTCCGACGTCGATCACGGCGGCTCCCGGTTTGATCCAGTCCGCCTGAACATATCCGGCCCTGCCCATCGCTGCCACGACGATATCCGCTCGGCGAACCGTTTCCGGCAGATCGCGGGTTTTCGAATGGCAGATCGTCACCGTGGCGTTGGCATGCATCAGCAGCAGCGCCATCGGTTTTCCAACAATGTCGCTGCGGCCCAACATCACCGCATTCGCGCCTTCGATTGGAATTTTGTACCGGCGCAACATCTCCATGCAGCCTGCCGGCGTGCACGCCACGAGCCCCGGGCGGTTACTCACCAGGCGGCCCAGGTTGACGGGATGAAAGCCGTCGACATCTTTCGCGGGATCGACCGCCTCCAGAATCCGCTTGGATTCGACCTGCGCAGGCAGCGGCAGTTGCACGAGGATGCCATCCACGTTGTTGTCCTTGTTCAGCGCGTAGATCAGTTGCACCAGGGAATCGCTGCTAATCGATGCCGGTGGCATGTGCAGCCAATGGGCCATGCCCAGCTGCTCGCAGGCCGCAATTTTGCTTTTGACGTAGAGCTGCGAAGCGGGGCTTTCCCCAACGAGAACGGCAGCTAGTCCCGGTCGGATGCCTTGCGCCGTCAGACGCGCGACTTCGTCCTTCAGTTCTCCAAAAATTTCATCGCGAATTTTCAGACCATCAAGCGTTCGAGCCGTCATGCTCAGAGAATAGCATAGCCTCGCGGCGCGTCGGCCTCAGCCAGGAATGCCTCTCACCGCTAGGTGTTAGACTCTGAACGGTCATTTCGAAACAAGCTAGGCGCGAGAGATCTACTGCGACCACCCAGCTCTCGGCACTTGAGGTTAAGGCTTCATCCCCGCACTTGCCGAGCAATCCGTAGAATCGCCGCAAGGCTCTTCTCCACATCCTCTTCCGTCGTGGCCCACGACGACACGCTGATCCGCATTGCTGTTTTTCCCTGCCACACCGTCCCGCCGCACCAGCAGGTGCCGTCCTTCTGCACGCGGCGCATCACTTCCTGCGTGATTTCCTCAGCCCCAAACGACACCAATACTTGATTGATCACCACATCGTTCAGCACCTCATAGCCTGCCTCGCGCAAGCCGGTCGCGAACCGCCGCGCATGCGCGCAAGTCCGCTCGATGAGTTCTGCCAAGCCTTGCCTGCCAAGCGATTTCAATGTGGCCCAAAGTTCCACGGCGCGGGCCCTCCGCGAAGCATCCGGCGTCTGATTGGTCGGTTCGCGCTTCACGCCTGGCTGTAGATACGCTGCGCTGATCGTCATCGCTGCGCGCAATGCCGCCGCATCCCGCACCAACACGATTCCGCAGTCATAATTTGCGTTCGGCCATTTGTGCGCGTCCGTTGCCCAAGAGTCCGCCATTTCGAATCCTGCAGTCAGATGTCGGTACTTCGGCGAGGCCGCGGCCCACAGTCCAAAAGCCCCATCGACGTGCACCCACGCTTCGCTCTCGTGCCCCCACCGGCAAATATCCGTCGCCGGGTCGAATGAGCCGGTATTCACGTTGCCTGCCTGTATGCAAACGAGCGAATTTCTCGAGAGCTTTGGCAGCAGGTTTGACTTCATCCGGCCTTGCGCATCCGTAGGAACCCGTATGACTCTCTTCTGACCAAAGCCTGCAAGGTTCAGAGCTTTCAGAACCGACGCGTGCGCCTCGTCGCCGACAACCACCTCGATCGGTGGCGCTCCAAACAGTCCGTCATCGGCTACGTTCCAGCCGCTTCTGCCGAGCAAGGCTTGCCGCGCTGCTGCCAAAGCCGTGAAGTTCGCAGCTGTTGCGCAGGTAACGATGCCCCCTTCGCAATCGTCCGGTATTCCCAAAATCTCGCAAACCCATCGGAGTACAACCTCTTCAATTTCGGCAACCACCGGCGACATGACGCGAAAAGCTGAATTCTGGTCCCACGCACTCGTTAGCCAACTTGCGGCGAGTGTGGCGGGTAGGGTTCCACCGATAACAAATCCAAAATACCGGCTGCCCGCAGTGGCAACCGTAGCGGGCGAGCCCAATTCGTCAAGCATTCTCACCACATCTGCCGGATGACACGGTTGTTCCGGGAATGGCTCGTGGAATTGCGCAAGCGCTGCCACCGCTGAATCGCTCGGGTATACGCTGCGGCTCGTAAGTTCGCGCAAGTATGTGCGCGCTCGCCCTCCCGCTACCTGCAGAGCCGCGCTCGTGGGATCGGTACTCACTCTCGATTCGGTTGGCATAAACTCCTCCGCGCTCGTACGATATCGGCTGGGACTAAGCTGTGAAACAGCCGAATTGTCTGCTGCCAAAATGGCAGGCTTCTGAAACCAATTCGGATGCCGGCACTCTAATCCGGAGGGTGAACCCAATGCCAGTGTTCGGCGACGATGGTGGAAGAAGGGAGAAGGAAAAACAGGCACGCGCCGAAGGCCGCTTGCCTCCCGGACAATCCCTTACCTTGAAATGGCCGGTCCTGCATTACGGCAGCGTCCCGCATTTCGATCCGGCAAAGTGGGATTTCAAGATCAGCGGCCTGGTCGAAGCACCTGTTCGCCTCACTTGGCAGGAGTTTCGCGCCCTCCCCCAGTCGGAAGTGACCTCTGACTTTCATTGTGTCACCCGCTGGAGCCGCCTCGATAACCATTGGAGGGGTGTGCTGTTCACCAACGTACTGAAGCTCGCGAAGCGCAAGCCCGGCGCGGAATTCATCCTCGTACTCGCCGAGGAAGGCTATACCGCCAACATTCCCTTGCCGGATTTATCGCGTCCCAACGTGCTCTTCGCGTTCGACTACGATGGCGAACCGCTGACCGCCGAACATGGCGGTCCCGTCCGCCTGATCGTTCCGCATCTCTACGCCTGGAAAAGCGTGAAATGGGTCCGCGGTTTCATGCTTCTCGATCACGATCGTCTCGGCTTCTGGGAGCGAAACGGTTATCACGCCTACGGCGACCCGTGGAAAGAGCAACGCCACTCCGGCGAGTAAGCGCTCGGTGCGCCGCACTCCGAGCAATTCCGGATGTCTCCTTCACTCGTGGTTTACCAAAACTCCTCTATAATGCCCGGATGCGAATTTCAAATTTGCTGCGTCCTTTCCTGATGACGTTGGTTGTTGTGCTGTCTGTCTGGACCTTGATCGCCCAGGAAGACTCGTTTCCAACACAGACGCAGATCCCCAACGCCAAGATTTTTGGGGAGCTGCCGGGCCATCCGCGGAAAATCAACAATTTCCCGACAGCCGCGGCAATTTCGCCGGACGGCCGCTTCGCTGTTTTCCTCCACAGCGGCTACGGCGCATACACTTCCGGGCGCAAACAGTCGCTCACGGTGTTGAATCTCGAAACCAACGAGCTTCATGATTTTCCCGACGATCGCCTCGGCCGTGGCGCTATGCAGACCTACTTCCTCGGCCTGGCTTTCAGCCTCGATGGAAAACACCTCTACGCCTCCGTAGCCTCGCTCACAGATCCGCTAGGCAAAAAGTCGGGAAGCACCGGCAACGGAATCGCCATCTACAGCTTCCGCGACGGCGCGGTTGCAGCGGAGCGCTTCCTGCCGCTCGCACCTCGCACCGGCTTGCCCGCCGGAAAGGTGCGCCGGGATACCTTCAAGGACGTCACGTATCCCGCAGGACTATCCGTCGGAATCAGCGGAACCGACGAGCGGATCCTGGTGGCAAACAACGGCTCTGACGAAGCTATCCTGCTTAATACCTCCGATGGGGCAATCATCCACCGCTTCGATCTTTCCACCTACTCGCGGATTCCAGCTTCGCTTCCCTACACGGCCGTGATGACGCACGACGGAAAGCGGGGGTTTGTCTCCCTCTGGAACGCGTCAGCGGTGGCCGAAGTCGATCTCGGCGCCGGCCGCCTCAGCCGCATCATTCCATTGCAAAAGCCCACCGAGCCCCTTGCCGCAGGCTCGCATCCCACAGCGCTGATACTTACCCACGATGACTCGCTCCTGTTTGTAGCACTCACGAATCGCGACGAAATTGACGTGCTCGACACCACTGCTGGCAAGACTCTTTACACTCTCTCCACCAAGCTTCCGGGCCAGACGTATGGCGGAAGCGATCCCGAAAGTCTGGCCCTCTCTGCCGACGAAAAGACGCTTTTCTCCGCCAATGCCGTCTCGGACTCGATCGCCGTGTTTAATGTTAGTCATCCATCGACCGGAGAAACAGTGAAGGCCGCCGGCTTTATCGCAACCGAGTGGTACCCGACCGTGGTGGCCGCAACCGCAAAGGATCTGCTAATCGGCAGCGCTAAGGGCCGCGGCTCCGGCCCCAATCGAACCCCGCTCGGTCACAGCAAGGACGGCCGGCCGGACTACCCGTACAACCCTGCGATGACGCAAGGCTCGCTTGCGCGTATTCCTCTCGCCGCCCTCAACGAAGCGTTGGCTGGCTGGACCAAACAGGTTTCGAAAACAAATTCGGCACAGGGAAATCTTGACCGCGTTCCATTTGCGTCCGGCGAAAACAAAATCCTCCACGTCATTTACATCGTCAAGGAAAACCGCACCTACGACCAGGTCTTCGGCGACCTTGCCGCTGCCAACGGCGATCCCTCGATCACCATGTACGGCGAAGGCATCACGCCGAACCAGCACAAGCTTGCGCGTCAGTTCGGCATCCTCGACAATTTCTACGACAGCGGTGACGTTTCCGGCGACGGCCACGTCTGGTCGACCGCCGCTTCGATCTCCGACTACGTCGAAAAGACTTGGCCGATCAGCTACCGCAGCCGCCAGCACACCTATGATTCTGAGGGCGAATTGCTCGGCGGCGTTTCCGCTGAAGATGAGCTACCCGACGCCGGCGAGCCTACTGGCGGCTATCTCTGGAAAAATTTCGCCTCCCATGGCGTCACTTATCGCCATTACGGCGAATACATCGTGTCGCGTTGGTGCAAGGCGCCGCCTGACGAGGACGCCGGCGCGCCGCCGAAGGTTGACGGCGCCGCCTGCCCGCGCAAAGTCATCAAGAAAGGCGAGCCCCTCGAAAGCAATGTCGGCGATCCCCGCGGTGGCCCGAGTCCGTATTCCTGGGAGATTCCCGTGCTCGCCAAAAACGTCGCTTCGCAGGCCGAATTACGCGGCCACTTCGATCCCTTATTCCCCGATTTCGAGGTGTCTTATCCCGACCAGCTTCGCGCTGATGAGTTTCTGAATGAGTTCAACGGCTTCCTGGCCGCGCGTAAATCCGGCAACGACACCATGCCGCAATTCATTCTACTGCGCCTCCCCAACGATCACACCGCCGGCGGCAAAAAAGGCGCGCCCCGGCCCACTGCTTCCGTTGCCGACAACGACCTTGCTGTCGGCCGCGTCGTAGACGCAATCTCTCACTCCGCTTATTGGGACGACACTGCGATCTTGATCCTCGAAGATGACGCCCAGGACGGCCCGGACCACGTCGACTCTCATCGCAGCATTGCCCTCGTCATCAGCAAGTACGCGCCGGCACCGGAATCGCCGCAAGGACAGCCGGCGCCGCGTGTTGATCACACGTTCTACACGACGATCAATATGGTTCGTACCATCGAAGCCCTTCTCGGCGTCCCACCAATGAACGCAAACGATTCGCGCGCCGCACTGATGGCTCCGCTCTTCAGCGGCCCCGCCACGCAACCGGCCTTCGAAGCGGACTACCGCAACCGCGACAATGGCTTGCTCTATCAGATGAACGAGAAAGATTGGAAGGAAGGGAAGAAACTGGACTTCTCTCACGCCGACGCCGCCGACAACATAGTTCTCAACCAGTTCCTCTGGCGGGACCGCATGGGCCACGTTCCCATGCCTTCGCCGCAACACACGGTGTTTCCGCAGGCCGGGACAGCAGATTCAGATCCCGGTGCCCGGTGACGGGATCGGTCTTGGCCTGGCCAGCCGGGTTCGCACTTCAGTCTTCGTTCAGGCGCACACGGCGCGGGCCGAATGCGATCATCCGTGGCGGTAAATCGCGTACGATGGGAATCCTGGTGAGCAAGCGAAGTTGCCACGGTATGTTGCTGACCTGCCGTGATTGAAGCACGCCGGCGATCAAACTCTGTTGCAGGAAGGATTGAAAAGCTTGAATCGTTCGTGTGGGCCATTCGCGCTGCCGCTGTACCTCTCTGAGGTCTTCATCTGACACCTTGCCTGCCTTTAGCGGGCCGCTCAACACATTTGCGGCCACCACGGCATCTTGGATCGCGTAATTGATTCCGACTCCCCCGACAGGCGACATCACGTGCGCCGCATCTCCTATGAGGAGCAGTCCGGGCTTGTGCCATAGCGGGCAGCGGCTTGACTCGACCGAAAGCAGCGACACTTGGCGCCAATCCGTCAGCGCTTCCGCGTGCCTCGCAAACCGCGGATCGATCTCCCTGATTTGCTGCCGCACCGCTTCCACTCCAAGGGCGTGCAGTTCCTGATAATGCCCCTTTGGAAAGACCAGACCTCCTTGCCAATAATCGTTTCGCTCGAGCAGAATCAAGATTCGTCCTCGTCCGAGCCCGCCGAACGCACCGCCCGAAATCTGAGGCTCGCCCTCTAATTTCGGCAGCCGGAACCAGAGCACGTCCATTGGCGGCGAGGTCTTTCTGGGCTCGAAACCAGCCAATCTCCGCGTTTGGGAAAACCGCCCGTCAGCGCCGACCGTCAGCCACGCGCGAACTTCACACAAGCCATCCGGTGTGGCGTACTGTACTCCTCGCACCACACCTTCCTCTTCGATCATCCGGTTGGCGTTCGCGTGCATCACCAGCTTGAAATCAGGGTATTTCGATGCCTCACCTGTAATGAACTCCAGGAACCGCGATTGCGGCACCAGCAGGATGTAAGGAAATTTTGTCTTTAACCGTCCAAGATTGAAAGGAGTGATCGACCCGTTGGCAAATTGCAACGTCGGTCCTGATACTTTTGTATGGGGAATCTCGTGAAGTCTCTCTGCTAGCCCGATCTGATCGAGAATTTCCATCACCGAAGGGTGTATCGTGTCGCCGCGAAATTCACGGTCGAAATCTCTGTGCATCTCGAGAAGCGTCACGGGAATTCCGCGGCGCACAAGCAAAAGCGACAGCACAGCGCCGGCCGGGCCTCCCCCAACCACGCAACAAGCTGTCTTCGGGACTTCTCGAACTTCATCAGCCGAGCTCGACGGCTTGCCCGCGGGTGCAAGCGTGCTCATCGTAGTCTCCATGCGGAACTGGGAGTCTCAGGCAATTCCTAGCTCCGCATTCAGGAAGCCCACAAAATACTTCCACACCAGATAGTAGACGATGAGCGCAATGGGCAAACCGATTGGCACCACCTGAAACGCCACCGGCGGAATCGTGAAATTCAGCAGCCGCGCGACCAGATAGCCGCCCGGCACGAGCAGCAGCGGCAGGGCCCCACCAAACAGCCCCAGCGGAATGTGGCGCTTCTGCAAAAACGCGACGAAAATCAGATTCCACAACCCCCACGCATTCGGAACCGCTGCCATCGGGAACACGATCACCCGCTCAATCGGGACCGGCATGTCGTAAACATAGCGGTCAATCGTATACGCGGTCATTATCGCCAGCAAAAAAGCTGTCGGAATCGCAATCCCCGCCAGATACGCGCGCAAATAAGGATGTTTGTACATGGCTCCCCCTTACAAGTGATAAAGCAACGCCGGAATCACTCCCGGAACAAACAAGATCCCGGCACTTGCGCCCGCTAGCAGCACCCAATCCCACCAGGGCATGCCGCTCCGTTGCGTGGACAGGCGCTCAACCATCGCCGGCCAAAGGTCGCGGCCGAGCTCCGCGTCGCGCAGTGCTGGCAACGCTTCCTTCGCCAATTTCTTCATCTCCTCGATTTCACGATCGCTCATGGGTGCACCCCCGCTGCGGTCAATTCCTTCCGCAAGATTCTCACGCCGCGAAACACGCGAACCTTCACCGCGCTCACCGAAATTCCTAGCGCCTCCGCGATGCTGTCGTAGGGCTCTTCTTCCACTAGCGCCAGCACAACCGCGACGCGCAGCCGTGGCGAAAGGCCGTTGATCGCGGAAAGGATTGCCTGCTGTAACTCGGACCGTTCTGTGGCCGGGGTCTTCGGCTTGTCCGGTGGATCCTCCGGCAGCGGTACTTCTCGGCGCGTACGCCGCAAATGATCCAATGCTGCGTTTGTGGCGATTCGCCGTAGCCACCCCGCACAGTTTCCTTTCGCCGCATCGAACCGCGCATGGGCACGGTACATCCGCCAGAAAGTCTCAATCGTAAGGTCTTCGGCGGTCGCGCGCTCCCGGACAATTCGCAGGATCCAGCGATAAACGTCGCATTGGTATTCCCGGAAGAGCGTTTCGAACGCTTCCACGTCTCCGGCCGCGAATCGTCCCAGAAGCTCCATTTCCGCTCTACCTGTCTTTACTATCCCGGTGCCCCCTAGGTTACACACCGTTACCTGGAACGGCCGTGTATCGGAGTTCACGGTCGTACTCTTTGCCTAACCTGTTTCAGCCGAGAATCATACGAACCGGCCAATCTCACTGCTGCTTGTGCCACCACTCCCGCAACGAAGTGCACTTTCCGCTGGCGTCCAGTTCAATCAGAAAAATGCCGTCGAGCTTGGTTTTCAATCCCGGCGGCGTCCGCTCGAAAGAAGCCCGCCAACGCGCAATCCCGAACACTTCTGTGGTGGTCAGGATTTCGCAGCTGAAACTGATATCTTTTTCCGTCGCCGTCACCTCGTCCCAATAAGCCCGAATTGCCTTGCGGCCGCGCATGGGTTCAAGAAAAGGCGTGACCTGATAGGTGCCTTCCTCGGCGTACAGCTCCTCGGCTGCCTGTGGATTGCGTTCCTGCCAAGCGCGTCCGTAGGCATCCAACCAGTTTCGAAACGAGGTTTGATCCATCGCGCCCCTCCAACTCGCGGGCATTCTGAAGCCGCTCGGATTTGCACGCAACCACAAAACAAAACGCCCGGGTTCGTCACCCGGGCGTCGCTTCGCTCTCTAGAATTTGGTTACCGGCCTCGACCGCCGCCTCCATGGAATCCGGCGCCACCGTGGAATCCACCCTCGGCATGCCCGCCGCGATAACCGCCGCCAGCATAACCGTGGGCCGGAGCACCTCTGTAAACGTATCCGGGCCTATAGGCGTAACCAGGGCGGCCGTAGTAGCGCGGAGCCCAATGGGCGTGATACCACGGGCCCGCGCCAATGAACACGCCACTCACAAAATAGCTGGGTCCCCAATAGCCGTTAGGCGCACAAGCGTACGGATAGTAGGGATAGTAGCCGTAAGCGCAGACCGGCTGAGGTCCGACATACACGGGGCCTACGCCAATCCCTACTCGAACCTGTGCATGCGCGCCAGCAGCGGCAAAAAGCAAAATCCCCAGCAAACCTGCATATTTTAAATATCGCATATTCTTATCTCACCTCTCACCGCTCATCCCCTCTTTCATTCATCAAACACCAATTACGCCGAATAGTTGTAAGACCCGCTAAACCGCACCGCTGCCCGCGATTACAAGTTGCTAGGAATTTTCGACCCCTCCTGCAACGTCTCACGCCAAAAAAAAATGTCAAATTGGTGAATACGAGACGGTGCCCTTCGATCGACGCGGTGGTAGCACTCACTAAATCGATAAACGCCAGGCGGACTCTCTGCGATGTGTGGTTCTTATGCAGGTCCTTTTTACATGTCACCTCGGAAATCATGGAAGGCACGAATGAGGTTACCGAAGAAGAAGCGCGGATCACGCGGCAACGTTTCGGAGTGTATCCTTACGCGAGCTCAATACCTACGCGGTCATTCGCAGCCGAATGGATTCGCTGCTTGCAGCCAAGAATAGCGTACGTATTGGCGGATGCGCCGCCCAGAACAAAACAAAAACGCCCAGGCTTCAAACCCGGGCGTTTAGCGGTACGCAAGACTAAGAGCTAATAGATGTCGTACTGCTCCCAGTGCAGGGTTGCGTCGCTCTGAATGATGATGTGCTTGTGCGCATTCTGCTCGAGTTCGTCGATCAAGATCGACTCGCGCGTCTTCAGCGCTTTCGCAATTTCCGGATGTACACGCAGTGTCAGGCTCGGGCCTTCGTGGTCGGCCATGGCCATTTTCCGCGCTTCTGCCTGGATCTCATAACACAGCGTCGGAATGGATTTGACCATACCCGAACCGGTGCAGTACGGACATGGCTGGCACAGCACGCGCTCAAGCGCCTGTTTGGTGCGCTTGCGCGTGATGCACACAAGGCCGAACTCGTTGAACGACAGGGCTTTCGAAGGCGCCTTATCCTGCTCGAGCGCCAATTGCAGCGCCGACAGCACCTTCTCCCGGTTACGCCGCTCTTCCATGTCGATGAAGTCCACCACGATTATGCCGCCCAGGTCGCGCAGCCGAATCTGCCGCACTATTTCCTTCACGGCCTCGAGGTTGGTCTTCACAATCGTGTCTTCCAGGCGCGTGGAGCCTTTGCCCACGAACTTGCCTGTGTTCACGTCGATCGCGACCAGCGCCTCGGTGTGATTGATCACGATATACCCGCCCGATTTCAGCCAAACCTTCGCGCGCAAAGCCTTATCGAGTTCGTGCTGTATTCCGAACTCTTCGAAGATCGGCTGTTCCTTCGTATACAGCTTGACCTTGGGCACGAGCTTCGGCTGGAACCGGCTGACGAATTCCACCACCTTGCCGAATTCCTCTTCGCTGTCGATCCAGATGCCGGTGAAGTCATCGCTCACGTAATCGCGCAGGATGCGTTCGACTAGGTTCAAGTCGCGGTGCAGCAGCGCCGGAGCCTTCCGGTCATCGTTCTTTTGTTTGATCTCGTTCCAGGTCTTGCCCAGGAACTCGATGTCCGTCCGGATTTCGTCGTCGGTGGCACCTCCAGCCGCGGTCCGCACGATGAACCCGCCGGGATAGCTGCCGCGCGCTTCGCCTACAAGCCGGCGAAGCCGCGAACGATTCTCCGCGCTCGCAATCTTGCGGGAAACCCCGATGTGATCGATGGTTGGCATGTACACTAGGAACCGGCCCGGCAACGCCACGTGACTCGTGATCCTCGCGCCCTTCTTCCCGAGCGGTTCTTTAGCGATCTGCACCACCACGTCCTGGCCCGGCTTCAACATCTCCGAAATCAATTGCGGCCGGCGCTGTGGCGCATGGCCGCCACCGAAGTGCCCACGGTGATGCCCATGCCCGCCTCGGCGCTCAAAACGCCCTCGCCCGCGGTCACCGCCCCGGTCGCGGCGGTCATGACGGCCACCACGTCCGCGGTCCCGTCCGCCCCTTTGCGGCCGCTGGAAGCGCGAACGAGGGTTGCTCGCGATTCGTGCCGAATCGCGCCTTTCAAATTCCGGCCGCGGCGCGTTGGCATCGCGCGGTGCCCGCGTCTCACCGGGCAATAGGATCACGTCTTCTTCCACTACGGCTTCCGAAAGCGTGCCTCCGGCGGAGATCGCGGAAGCTTCACGCTCTACATGCTCGATTGCTTCCTCGTGCGCGATATCGGCCCGCTCAGCTTCGGTCAAGACTCTCCGCTCTTCCTCCGCGTGGACCTCTTCCTCGGGTACGAGCTCCTCGTCCTCGTGCTCCTCCTCATGCTCCTCCTCATGCTCCGCTTCGGCGGCGTGATGCTCTTCCACTCCGGGAATTTCCTCGTGATGTTCCTCGGGAAGCTCTTCGACGTCCTGTTCCTCTTCTTCTTCGTCGTCAAAGTCGTGCCCGCCCACGAGCGTATCCGCCTCAGCCCGAGCCTGCGTCTCTTCATGCTTTGCTTCCACGAGGCGCGCGGACAGTGCCGACAGTTCCTCTTCGCTGAGGCCGGCTGTGCCGTTGCGCACTTCACTCTGCCCTTTTTCTTCTTGAACTTCCTCGGCCGCAGCCGACGCAGTCTCGGCACCGTCCACGGCGGTTTCCCCAGCTTCCTCTACCCGAGCCGCCTCGCCCTCGGCCTCGTTGTCCGCCAAAACCCAATGCGGTAGGTTGCCCGAAAAACGACGTGGCACCCCGGGGCCAGGCTGCATGCCAACGGCAGACCGCGCAGTTGGCTGCTCGAAATTCGGCTGTCGCTCTTCCGGCTCCCGGTCGGCCACTGGCTCGATCGGTGGCTGCGGCTGACGCCCGCGGTACTTCGCGAGCGATTCGCCCGGTAGCAGAATGTCATCTTCGCGGCTTTCCGGAGGAGCCGAACTCGGGCCGCGATCACCACCTCGCCGGTCGTACCCGCGCGAATCACGCTCACCCTGGGGCGAAGCATACTTCGAGGGCGGCAGATTCCGCCCGCCGCCGTGCCCGTGAGAGCGGCGGTCGCGGTCGCCGCCACGACGCCGCCCCCAGCGTCCCCGCCGTCCTCGTCCTCCGCGATCTCCGCGGTCTCCCCCCGGTCCTCGGTCGTTCCCCATGCGCGGCGGATAATTTCGCGTTGGGTTATAGTTCGGCGCAAAATTCTGAGGTGCGGACGCATTCGACTCCGGCTGGCGCTCCTCTAGTTCTGCTGGCTCACCTTCCGCGCCGACTTCGGCGCGCGGACCGCCACCTTCTTCGTGTTCTTCCGTGCCGTGGTCCTCGCGAGGGGGCCGTTCTCCTTCGGCGGCGTGGGCCTCCTCCGCATGCCCCTCGTCGAGGTGGAGCACTTCCTCGTGAACTCCGGCGGCGGCGAGTGTTTCGCCAGGCAACAGCTCAATCGAGGGGGCGCCTGGGTGGCCCATCGCGGCCGGACCAGGTGCTTCCCCGTGAGCGTGCCCGTGTTCGTAGTCCTCAAGGTTTTCGAATACGTCGCTTACATACAGGAAGGCGTCGCCATCGAGGCCGATGTCGACAAACGCCGACTGCATGCCGGGGAGTACCCGCGTCACTTTTCCTTTGTAAATGCTGCCGACAAGCGCGAACTCTTTTTCGCGCTCGATGTAGATCTCAACTAGCTGTCCTTCTTCCAAAATCGCGACTCTTCGCTCGTGCGACGTCGCGGATATTACCAATTCTTTCGACATGAAAACTCCTCGGGATATGCACCGCCGCTGGAACCTCACTGCCGGAGGCCCAAGGCAAGGCGCCGCCCCAACCCAGGTCGGGGTGCACAGCCCACACATTTATTGTGGTGGCTTTGCCTTCGTAGCCGGAGGGAGTGGCCGCTTCGCGGTCCTCGTATTTCTCGAACCTCTTGCTATCGAGGCAGGTCCGTTGCCCGGATTTTCCCGGGGTAACGGCGGACGTTGCTATCCTCACTCTTAAATCCTTCTATTCTGCAAGCGGTCCCGGCTTCACTCGGAACCACCCAACCGAGGCAGCCTCCCTGAAATAAGGTGATGCTCTCGGCGTTGGCGATGACTCAGTTCACGAATCGGCGCAGCCGGACATTCATTACCAGGCCAATCGCCAGAAACACAAACAACGTGGCCGATCCTCCGTAGCTCATCAACGGCAATG
>Ga0306921_10001515_pt1 | contig 22617 bp, 21 predicted proteins | sample sta12Cox44000080_FD_203760 | JGI IMG/M metagenome (GOLD analysis project Ga0306921, IMG submission 203760) | Lab enrichment of tropical soil microbial communities from Luquillo Experimental Forest, Puerto Rico - statoxic.12C.oxic.44.000.080 (v2)... | ecosystem: Environmental > Terrestrial >...
ACCTCGAAAAGCACTGGCATGCAAAATGAATACTAACTGAATCAATTTTGCGAAAGCTTTTACGAGTGCGCGGGCGTCCTCGTGCTGCTTTTTATCACGAGTGATCTGCAAAACAATTAAACAAGCATTGACGCCACAATTTATGGTGTGCTAATTAGCATTAGACACTATGCGTTGCCCCAAATGCGGGTCGCGTGACGACAAAGTCATCGATTCCCGTCAATCGCGCGACGGTTCCAGCATCCGCCGTCGCCGCGAGTGTCTAAAGTGCAAATACCGCTACACGACCTATGAGGAGATCGAACGTTCGGACCTGCGCGTGATAAAAGCCAACAGAACACATGAGCCGTTCGACCGTCGCAAACTGGCTGCCAGCATCGCCAAAGCGTTTGAAAAGCGTTCCGCCAGTCTGCTCACGTTGGAGGACATGGTGGACGACATCGTGCATGAACTGGAGACCGGCGGACGGGAAGTTCTCTCGTCGGTGATCGGCGCGAAAGTGCTCGAAAAACTACGCGAAATTGATGAGGTTGCTTACTTACGTTACGCGTCGGTTTACCAGCGCTTTCAAGACGTGGACCAATTCGTGGATGCCATCCACACATTGGGACGCCGAATAAAACCAAGTGCGCTGCAACGGGAATTGTTTCCTCCCGAGACAATGAAAGAGAACGCGAACGTCGCCAGCCGTTCGCGCGAGCGCGCAGTCAAAAATCATGGTCGCGTTTAAGGAGGAGTTTCCATATCTCCGGACCACGTCCGGACAACTCTTCGAGTTCAACCGTGACTGGCTTCACGCCGCGATCACCCGCGCCGCTAGCGAAGCGGGTTATCCTGGTTGGTGGCTCACTGAACACGTGACCGAAAGTATTGCTTTTTATCTTCACCTGCGAAATGACGAAAACGTGGTCGCTTTTAGTCAGCTGTCGCAAACGGTGCGCGACGTGTTAGAGGCGATCGGCTACAAGGAAATTTGCCGGCACTTTATGCCGTCACCGCCGCCCATTTCTATTTCGTTAGTGGATATCGCTTATTGTGCCGGTGCGGGCTACGAGCTTGCGTTCTTCGGTCTGTTGGAAAAGCGACTCGACGCCCTGATCGAAGCCGGCGCAGACAACCTTCGACTTTCGTCGCTGCAACTTTGTGTGAAGCATCTCCGCGGCACGAAAACATGGACCCGTCCCTGCGACGCATTGCGAGAGGAAATTGTCTGCTTCGTTCGCGAAAAACTGGCGTTCGCTACCGACCGGGCGCGGCTTGATTGTTCGCTGCGCTAATGAAACGCTAGGGTTCATGACAATTTTCGAAAAAATTATCGCGCGCCAGATTCCGGCCAAAATCATTTGGGAAGATGAGGACGCAATTGCATTTCACGACGTTGATCCCCAGGCACCAGTGCATGTCCTGATCGTGCCGAAAAAGACCGTTCCGCGTCTCGCGGACGCGACCGATGAGGACGCCGCAATACTCGGCAAACTTCTTCTGGTTGCGCGCGATTTGGCGAAGGAGTTGGAGCTATCCAGCGGCTATCGAGTCGTGATCAACTGCGGACCTGACGCAGGTGAAAGTGTGCCGCATCTGCATGTGCATTTGCTCGGCAAACGCGCGCTGGCTTGGCCGCCAGGGTAAAGCTGTCTTAAGACCCGCTACTCACGCACGAGCGCCCACTCTAATCCAATTACGCGCTTTTCCGCAAAGCGCTTTAACGATTTTGGAAAAATTAAATAGCGCGCTTCCCTGCTTTCCTTAAAGCCCACTATCCCGAAGTCTGTTCCGCTTTCGCTCTTAAGGATTGTCATCACACGGGTTTTCTTAATTTGGGTCTGAAGGTGGCGGTCAGCGGATGGGTTCTGCCACAACGTGTAGACCTGCGGCTTGCCGCAGTTTTCGATTACTTGAGAGAAGCGCGCTGTTTTGATCTTGAGGAGTTTCATTGCGAATCGCTGGACCGGCCAGACGGATTGACGCTGTCTAGCAAAAAGAAGCCCGCCAGAGAACTACGGCAAGGAGGATCAGACTACCGTTGCTGCATTCCTGCCCTGGCGGGGTTTGTAAGTCCTCAATCCATAGCCCCTGACGGAGGAGAAATTTCCTTGCACCAAAGGTGATGTGCAAGTCGAAAACGCAGCGCCAGATCGGTTGCCATTGTGTGCACGTTTCGGTAAACGTAGCAGTTCATTGACAGTGCGTTGCCCTTCTGTTTGCATCGATCGCGTGAAATGGCTCGCGTTCTTTTTGCTCATCTCCGTTTTGGCTGCGGCGACATCCTGCACAACGCTCGTTAATCGGCGTGATCTTTACAGCCCTGAGCCTGCGCCTGATTCGTTGGAAGCGGCACGCCAGTGGTACGGCGTTACGACCACGACAATCCGAACACAAAGAGCAGCAGGAGAAGTCGCGCCGCCGCCGGACTTTCGTTACTAAGCGACCGTCGTATTAGCCGAAAGGAAGATTCGCCTTTATCCTCGCCACATCTGTCTCATCGACGCGCGCTGTTTTGGCAAGCCGGCGTTTGCGCTTCGCGCTTTTCGTCGACAACAGATGGCGTCGCGACGAACGCGTCCTCAAGACCTTGCCGCGGGCGGTGACTTTGAAGCGTTTTGCAACTGCTTTGCGCGTTTTGCTGCGTGCAATGGGCTTCGGCATAAAGCAGAAAGCTAGTCCGCGGATGCGCAATAACAAACGCTTTATGGTAGGATCTTCCTGCTCATGCCGGAATTCGCTCGGTGGCGCGGGTGAATTGAACACCGTAGTTTTTTCGGATGGAAAGGGCGCTCAAACATAAGCCGCAGGTGATCATTGTCGGTGCAGGCTTTGGCGGACTTGAGGCAGCGAAGAAGCTCGCCTGTAAAGACGTCGCTTTGACGGTAATCGACCGCACAAATTACCACCTGTTTCAGCCTCTGCTTTATCAGGTGGCAACAGCAGCGCTCTCGCCCGCTGACATTGCCGCTCCGGTGCGCGCAATCCTGAGCAAATGCAAAAACGTCGAAGTCGTTCTTGCCGAGGTGGAATCCGTGGACGTCAACGCCAGAAAAGTAAAAACGAATGACCGGGTATTTGACTATAACTATCTCATCCTCGCCACCGGCGCGCGACATTCCTACTTCGGGCATGACGAGTGGGAGAAGCTCGCGCCGGGTTTGAAGAGTCTTGAAGACGCAGTCGAGCTAAGGCGGCGGATTCTTTTAGCATTTGAATACGCGGAAAAAATTGAAGACGAAGCGGCGCGCAAGGCGGCGATGACGTTCGTTGTCATTGGCGGCGGCCCGACCGGTGTTGAAATGGCTGGTGCGATCGCAGAAATCTCGCGCTACACACTCGCCAAAAACTTTCGCCACATCGATCCATCGCAGGCACGCGTGATCCTCATCGAAAGTGCGTCGCGCTTGCTCGCCGCGTATCCGCCCGACTTGTCCGAGAGAGCGCGAAAACAATTGCTTCAGCTTGGCGTGGAAGTGCGCACGAACGCGCGCGCGACCAACGTTACCGAGGAAGGTGTGCAAGTGGACGGAGAATTTATTCCGTGCCGCGTGAAAATCTGGGCCGCCGGCAATGTTGCATCGTTCGTCGGGAAAACACTCAGCGTACCGGTCGACCGTTGTGGCCGAGTTATTGTAAACGACGACCTCACCATTCCTGGGCACCCGGAGGTGCAAGTGATTGGCGACCTGGCAAATTTCTCACATCAGACTGGAGAGCCCTTGCCGGGAGTCTCTCCAGTGGCGATGCAACAGGGGCGCCAGGCGGCTCGCAACATTTTGCGAATGATCCGCGGCGAAAAGCCACGGCCATTTCGTTATTTTGATAAGGGAAGTATGGCTACGATTGGCCGCAACAAGGCCGTTGCGGATTTGAAATTTTTTCATCTCAGCGGACTGCTCGCGTGGCTGGCATGGTTGTTCGTGCACATCATCTTCTTGGTCGGGTTCCGAAATCGCTTGCTCGTGCTCTTTCAATGGGCATGGGCGTATTTGACGTTTGATAAAGGGGCACGCTTGATCACGCGTAATTTTCAGTCGGAACACAGGCCGCCGGCGTGACGAACAAAGTCATGTTGAAGAAAGCGCTGCGACGAAATGCGAAGAATGAGGCCCAATACTTTCAAATATCTCTGATTATTGATTTCGTTTGGCCATGAGCTTTACTCCCCACCGAATGACGGTTCCAGAAATTTCGGTGCGCAACCTTCAGCGAAAAATCTCGGTCAACGTCGCCGAGTTGGAAAGGTTCGCAGGTAGTGCTCTGAAGCGTTGTCTGCAATTGCAAAAACGCAAACGAACTAAGCTGCGCAAGCTGAATGCTGTTGCCGTCTGGCTCATTTCCGATCGGCGCATCTCGAAATTGCATCTCCAGTTCTTCGGGGAAAGTGACCCTACTGACGTCATCACTTTTCACGACGGCGAAATTTTTATCGGTGTCGAAACCGCCCGCCGAAACGCTCGCGAATTTCGTAATTCGCTGATGAGCGAGATCAAACTGTGCATCGTGCACGGATGTTTGCATTTACACGGCTTCGTTGACCGGACGCCAGCTGATGCGAAGAAGATGAGAAACGTGCAGGAGAAAATTCTTCGCAGTATGGGTATTCGAATTGGAGTCGTTTCACAGGTTTGAACTGAAAGCCGCGTATGTTAGGATTTTTTTATGAGCGCGGAGCCACTTGCGGCAGAAGTGGCGATCCCTCAGATTCCCAGAATCGTGTATCCAAAGAATGCGGCGCCATCTACTATTAGCGCGCCGACGATTGAAAAAGAAACTCGTACGGAAGAGGCGCTCGATCTGCCGTGGCACGTCGTCGTGCACAATGACCCGGTAAATTTGATGAGCTATGTAACGATGGTTTTCCAGCGCGTCTTCGGTTATCCGCGCGATAAGGCGGAGAGACACATGCTGGAAGTGCATCACAAAGGACGTTCGATTTTATGGAGCGGCATGCGAGAGCCAGCCGAACTTTATGTGCAGCAACTGCACGGTTACCTTCTACTCGCTACAATTGAGAAGGTTTCCTAGTCATGGAGATTCGCCGGCGGAAAAACCAGATCGAGATCTCCGAACTTGACCCGTTTCTTGCCGAACTGCTTCGGCAAATTCCCGCGAGCGCCAATACCGAAGGCGCGCCTGCCGCCGAACAACGCATCTTCAGCCCACCGGCAAATGGAAAAGATGCGGAACTGTGCGCCGAGTGGAAAATGTATGTCGAACCTGAATTGCGGCGTCTCTTTCAGACGGCGACCCAAACCGTGGGCGCAGATCTGGAGCAACTAAATGGGAACGAAAAAAGTTTCGCAAATCGCACTCTGCGCATCCCGACCAAACATGCCGACGCGTGGTTGAGCGCGCTGAATCAAGCCCGGCTCGTCATTGCAGCCAAAAACAATTTCACCGAACTCGAACTGAACGACCACCTTCGCTCGCCGATAGGATCGCGTCGCGACCTGAGCTTGTTCCAGGTAAACTTCTACGGTTTTCTGCAGGAATTTATCCTCCGCGAGACGGACTTTTGAAGGGAGAACGGCAACGATCAGGATTGCTTCTTGGCCTTGACCATGGCCATGAGGCGTTCCTTGATCGCGTCAGAAGACTTCGCCGGGCGCAGGCTTAACGCAAAAGCTTCATGTAACGCGTAGCATTTTGTGATGAAATCTTCGGCTTTCTTCCCGAATTTCTTCCGAGCTTTCTCGAACTCGTCCAGTTCTTCCGACTCCAGCGCGCCGATCACGTAAAGTCGGGACTGATTTTGAAACTGCTCAAAGTTCATCTTTCAGGTCCTTAAGGCCGTCATATATTTTTTTGAGTCCCAATTCAAGCCGCGTTTTTACCGTGCCCAATGGTGTATTCGTTTTCGCGGCGATTTCGCGCTGGCTCATGCCTCTGAAAAATGCGAGGTCGATTGCCTGTTGCTGGGCCGGTGGCAGACTGCTGATCACCTTGCGAATCAGCACGCGCGTGTCGCTCAACACGATTTCTTCCTCGGTGGCGTTGTGCACCCATGCGTCGGGCTGCTGTTCGGTTTCGTTTTGCAGGCGTTCCTCTGCGCGCGCATAAGCCTGCTTTTTGCGCAGACCATCGATGGCCCGTCTCCGCGCGAGTGTCACCATCCAGCCGAGCGGCTTGCCCTTTTGCTCCGAAAAATTTTTGGCCTGGTTCCAGATCTCCATGAAAATTTCCTGCAACAGATCGTCGGCCTCTGCCTCGTTGTGAATAACGCGCAGGATCAACGCCTTCAAGATGCCGTTATATCGGTCATACAGCTGAGAGAGTGCATCGGCATCACCGGCCTGGATGCCCTTCATCAATTCGAAGTCAGTCGGGGCTCCGGGTTCGAGTTGCGGGGCGATGGCGCGCGGTGTCATCCGCGTCTGTGCCATTCGGACCCGTTTATTTGGTTTGCGTCTCGTGGAAGAAGTTAGTTTCGAGCGTCCCATGCGTGGTGAAAACTACCGTAAACAAAACGACGGAGTACTGGTACCGTAATCGGGTGTGTTAAGCCGAATGGACGCATTGCTTTCGAAGATGCGAAATCGATCAATTGCGCTGCACGTCTCGTGCGTCAAGAGTTAATCCATGCAACAGGGGGATACCAATACATCCGTCGATCCGCTTTGGTACAAAGACGCCATCATCTACGAGCTGCACGTTAAAACATTTTGCGACAGCGATGGCGACGGCATGGGCGATTTTCGCGGGCTCATGGGAAAACTGGATTATCTGCAGGAACTCGGCGTCACGGCGATCTGGTTGTTGCCGTTCTATCCGTCTCCGATGCGCGACGACGGCTACGACATTGCCGATTATTTTGACGTAAACCCGAATTTCGGCACGCTGGACGATTTCCGGGCCTTTCTCGACGCCGCGCATCAATGCAATCTGCGCGTGATTACCGAACTCGTGATCAATCACACGTCCGATCAAAATCCGTGGTTCCAAAAATCGCGACGTGCGGTTGCTGTAGCCGGAGTCGGTGACTCCGGCCGAGCGGCATCAGACACGATTAACGCCGGCATTTCTAGTGATGACCTCGCCTATAAAGACTTTTATGTCTGGAGCGAAACGCCGGAAAAATACAAGGACGCTAGAATCATTTTCAAGGATTTCGAGACATCCAATTGGGCGTGGGATCCAGTGGCGAAGGCCTACTACTGGCATCGCTTTTATTCACATCAACCGGACCTCAATTTCGACAATCCAGCCGTCCACGACGCCGTGAAGAAGGTCTGCGATTTCTGGCTGTCGATGGGAGTGGATGGACTTCGGCTTGATGCCATCCCGTATCTTTACGAACGGGAAGACACGAATTGCGAGAACCTTCCCGAGACGCACAAATTCCTCCACGAACTTCGCGCCCACGTAGACGCGAAGTTCCCGAATCGCATGCTGCTTTCAGAGGCCAATCAGTGGCCGGAGGACGCGGCTGCATATTTTGGGAAAGCCGACGAGGCGCACATGAGTTTTCATTTCCCGCTTATGCCGCGCATGTTCATGGCGCTCCAGATGGAGGACCGGTTTCCGATTATCGACATCATGGAGCAAACGCCGGTCATCCCCGAGAGTTGTCAGTGGGCAATGTTTCTGCGCAATCACGACGAGCTCACGTTGGAAATGGTCACCGATGAGGAGCGCGACTACATGTATCGAGTTTACGCGACCGATCCACACGCGCGTATCAATCTTGGCATTCGGCGGCGGCTTGGCCCGTTGCTTGCAAATAACCGCCGAAAAATTGAATTGCTCAACACGCTGCTGTTCTCGATGCCCGGCACACCCATCATCTACTACGGCGATGAGATCGGCATGGGTGACAATTTTTACCTCGGCGATCGCAATGGTTGCCGCACACCGATGCAATGGAGCCCGGACCGCAATGCGGGATTTTCAAGAGCAAATCCGCAACAGCTTTATCTACCCGTAACAATCGATCCCGAGTATCACTACGAAGCGGTTAACGTCGAGAACCAGCAGAAAAATCTTTCGTCACTGCTGTGGTGGACACGTCGCGTGATCGCCATGCGGAAAAATTTCAAGGCGTTCTCGCGTGGCTCTCTCGAATTTTTAAATCCGGACAATCCAAAAGTGCTGGCGTTTCTTCGCCACTTTGAGAACGAAACGATCGTGATCGTGGCAAATCTTTCGCGCTTCTCGCAGTCGGCCGAGCTGGATCTCGGGCGTTTTGCAGGCTGCGTGCCGATGGAAGTTTTTAGCCGCAATCTATTTCGGCCGATCAGGAAAACGCACTACGTCATCACACTCGGCCCGCATGCCTACTACTGGTTCGCGCTGCAAGCGTCGATGGACGCGCGCCGTGCGTTAAAGAAACACGTTGTGCCAACCATTAAGGCACCAGCGCAGTTGGACATCCTGCTGGGCAACAGCCAGCGGGAACAGCTCGAGCGCGACGTTCTTCCCAATCATATCCAGAATTCCCGCTGGTTCGGTTCCAAAGCGCGCAGCTTTCGGAACCTAAAAGTGACAGAGCCGCTAGCATTTTCGCCTGATGCCGATGGTGCGCGACTCTGGTTCATTGAGGTAAATTATCTGGATGCTCCGACTGAACGATATGCCGTACCGGTAAAGATCGCCTCTGGCGAAGCTGCGCACTCCATTACGCAGAACGCGCCGCACGCGATCGTTGCGCACTTCGGACGAAAAAATGGCGCCATCCTGTGCGATGCAATTTGGGACGCGGCGTTTCGTTCACAATTGTTCGACGCCATTGTGCGGCGTCGCACACTCAGAGCTCAGTCAGGACAATTTGTCGGCCTCGCAACCTCAGGCTTCGAGTTACAGGACATTGATGTTTCCGCCAACTCGCACGTCCTGAGCGCGGAACAGAGCAACTCTTCGATGCTTTTTGACAATAAATTCTTCCTGAAACTCTATCGGAAACTTGAAGATGGCATGAACCCTGACGTGGAAATCACGCGATTTCTGACAGAGCAAACTGATTTTCCGAACGTGCCAGCTTTCGTCGGAGCACTCGAATATCGCCGAGAAAAGGCAAACCCAACTGTGGTCTGTCTCCTTCAACGCGCGATCGCCAATGAAGGCAACGTCTGGACGCTCACTGTGGACGCCCTCGGCCGCTATTACGAGCGCGTGCTGGAGCGCAAAGCCGATTTTCAGACTGAAGCAGCGCCCGCTGGTGCTCTTATCGAGGAACTGGTAGGCGGTGTGTATCCTGAAAAGGTCAAGCTGCTGGGGCAGCGGACCGGCGAACTGCATCTCGCACTCGCATCGAGGAGCGACAATCCCGCGTTCGCGCCAGAGCCATTTAACGCGATGGCACAGCGCTCAGTTTACCAAAGCATGCGCACATCCCTGCGCCGCGCATTTACTTCTTTGGAGAAGAAATTGTCGGATGTCCCGGCGAAGTTTCGAAATGAAGCGCGGGAAGTGCTCGCTGCGGAAAAAGAGATATTGGCGCGCGAAAAACGATTGCTCGATCGCCGGACGAACGCAGCGAAAATCCGGATTCACGGCGACTACCATCTGGGACAACTGCTTTATACCGGCAAAGATTTCGTGATCCTTGACTTCGAAGGAGAACCGGCGCGTCCTCTCAGCGACCGTAAAATGAAGCGCTCCGCGCTACGGGATGTTGCTGGCATGATGCGCTCGTTCCAATATGCCGCGTACGTCGCCCTCTGGCAGCACACGATCCGCAAGGAAGACGTGCCCTTTCTGGAGCGCTGGGCTGATCTCTGGTATCGTCAGACGTGCAGCCTCTTTTTGCAAAGTTATCTGAACACGACCACCGGCGCGATGTTCGTCCCCAAAGACACCGACGATATCCAAGTCATGCTAGAGGCGTATCTGCTTGACAAAGCAGTTTACGAAATCGGTTATGAATTGAATAATCGCCCAAGTTGGGTGCTCATCCCCATTCGTGGGATCAAACACATTTTGCAAATGACATGAAAATGATCCACAGATTCAGGCGACTCATTGCAGCATGAATCAGATTGCATAAATCCGTGTAAATCTGCGTAATCTGTCGAAGACAAAAAAGTCTATGAATCAAGATCTTGACCAAATCGATAAAGACATTGCAGCGAAACATCTCTTGAAACATCCGTTTTATCTCGCGTGGACGCGCGGGGAACTGAGCAGAGAGGCACTTGCGGATTATGCGCGGCAGTATTACCAGCACGTTGCGGCGTTTCCGACATATCTCTCGGCGATTCACGCAAAGTGCGACGATCAATCGACGCGCAAGGAGTTGCTCAACAATCTATTGGACGAGGAGGGTGGTTCACCGAATCATCCCGAGCTTTGGCTCAACTTTGCCGAAGGTCTTGGCGTGTCTTCCCGGGATGCACAAAACGCAGAGCAATGGCCGGAAACCAAAAACTTAGTCGAAACATTCCGATCAGTTTGCCGCGATGGATCAACCGCAGAGGGTCTGGCGGCGCTTTACGCGTACGAAAGTCAAATCCCGGCGATCTGCGAGTCCAAAATCGACGGACTGAAAAGACATTACGGTTTCACTAATCCCAAAGATTACGAATACTTTAGCGTACACATCGAAGCTGACCGGGAACACTCCGCCGCTGAGCAAAGGCTGCTGGGCGGATACGTCAGCAATCAGAATTTTGGATCCGTGACTGTATCCGTGAATCGTGTTCTCGACGCGTTATGGGAAATGCTTTCCGGCGTGTGCCGTCGTCACGCCATTGCCTGCTGACGGCGCTTTGACACAACGACTGCTACATTTATCGCGGTCGCAAAACCAAGAACGACCGCGCCCGATGGCGACAGACAGATAGAACCTGCGGCTGGTTGGAGTCGAGTGACCCGGCGACCTTCTTGTATTCGGAAACTGACGTAACAGGCTGTTGATTGATTTCTTCGATCACATCGTCTTTCTGCAACTCTGCCACACCGCTGTCGGGATCGAGGTTCGTGACCAAGACACCTTGCACATTCGGCGGCAGATCAAGCTGGCGCACTCTCTCCGGAGTTAGTTCGTCCACGTGAATTGATGCCAGTGGACTGTCAACGGTCTCTTGGTCGTTAGGCTCTTGCGGGGCTTGTGGCTGCGGCTGGTTTCCGCGAGGAAGAACTCGCGCGCTCTCGTAATCAACTGGTTGCTCTCTAATCTGTGTTTTTACTGTTACTGGTTTTCCGTTGCGGACGATTTGAAGCTCTACCTGTTTATCCAATGGCGCCTGGGCGACTAGTGTGCGAAGCGCCCTGAAATTCTGCACGTCACGTCCGTCGAACTTGCGAATGACATCCCCAGGCTGCAGGCCTGCCTGTTCTGCGGGAGACCCAGAAACTACGTCGCCTACAGTTACACCTCCGGTGTCCGCGTCGCCACCGCCACGCTGCAACGCTCCGGTCTGAATCCCGAGATATCCTCGAATGATACGTCCGTGTTTTAACACACTTTCCAAGGCCATGCGGACGGTGTTAGACGGAATCGCAAAGCCGATCCCTTCTGAACCGCCGCTCTTGGAAAGGATTTGTTCGTTAATCCCGACGACTTCACCGCGCACATTGATTAATGGCCCACCGCTGTTCCCTGGGTTAATTGCGGCGTTAGTTTGCAGCAAATAACCGCGAAGATCAGTGCTGTTCGGTTCTCCTTTCCAGCTGATAATTCCGTCTGTCACCGTCTCTTGGAGGCCAAACGGATTGCCGATGGCGAGAACAGAATCGCCCGGTTGCACGGTGTCGGAGTCGGCTAAGACAAGTGGCTTAACGCCCGGATCGTCAATCTTGAGCACTGCCAGATCGAGCTCCGAATCTGCTCCAATCAACCGCGCTGTCTTTATGCGACCGTCGCTCAACTGCACCTCGATCTGGTCTACCTGATCGACGACATGGGTGTTAGTGATGATGTGGCCTTCGTTGGTGACGATCACTCCGGAGCCTAGTGAATTTTGCACCAGCGCCTCGTCGCGCGGGCTGCGTCGCTGACCCCTTGGATTGCCGAAGAAAAACTCAAACGGGTCGAGAGCGTACCCCTGACGAGCGACCTTCTTGGAGGTCTTCACCGCCACAACCGCGGGAATCACACTCTTCACCAGCGCACGCCGCTCCTGGCTCAACGCTTCAAGCGATACTACTTGTTTTGGATTGACCGCAGGCTCGCTCGCAAATGTGTACTTTTCCGGTGTTCGTCCGGACGAAAACGATAAACCCCCATGTTTGAGGCGGTAATCGTAGAGCAGGGAAATTCCTGCGCTCAGCAGCAATACAAAAAGGAAAAATTTTGCCAGGTTTTTCATCAACTTACGTGGGAATAGCCGTGTCCCTGTTGTTCGACAATTAAGGGCCGGAAACGTTGATTCTCAGGCAGCTCCAAGTGCGGGTCGGTTTCGAAGATGGATATCGCAGCTGCGCGAGCACGCCGCATTAACCTCGCGTCGCGTCTCAAATCGCCAATCTTCAACGCCGGTAAGCCGCTCTGGGCCGTCCCAAGCACATCGCCCGGTCCACGCAGTGCCCAGTCCGCTTCAGCGACTTCGAAGCCGTTTGTAGTCCGTTCCAAAACCGCGAGTTTCGCCGACGTTTCTTTTGTCTGGTTCGAGCTCAGCAAAATGCAAGTCGACTTATGTTCGCCGCGGCCGATCCGGCCCCGGAGCTGGTGCAACTGCGCGAGACCGAAGCGCTCGGCATTTTCAATCAGCATCATAGTTGCATTTGGTACATCGACGCCGACCTCCAGCACAGTCGTGCTGACCAACGCGTTGGTGTCGCCGCGTCGAAACCGATCCATGATGTGCTGTTTGTCCGGCGCCGGAATCCGGCCATGAACCAACTCGCATCGGAACGGATGCAGGCGTTCACGCCATAGCTCGTATTCTGCCGCGGCGGCTTTTACGTCCAGCTTGTCGCTTTCATCAATTAACGGGTAGATCACATAAAGTTGACGTCCCTTCTCCATTTGTATTCGCAAGAAATTGAGCACCTCGCCCAACTTCGACGTGTCACGCACTGCGGTGACAATCTTTCCGCGGTTCCTTGGCATCTCATCGATTGTCGAAACGTCGAGGTCGCCGTAGATGGTCATCGTCAGAGTGCGCGGGATCGGCGTCGCGGTCATGACCAGCACGTCCGGTGCCGGCTCGCGCGCAGTCAGCCGGGCGCGCTGCGCCACCCCGAACTTGTGCTGCTCATCAATAACCGCCAGCCCGAGATTCGAAAATGAAACACCTTCGTAAATCAACGCATGCGTCCCGACTATGATTTGGGCGTTGTCGTCATCGCCCGAAAATAACGGTAATGGCCCGCTTTTCTCCTGCCTTGCTGCTGTTCGTAATGCGACGTGGACGCCCAGCGGGTTAAGCCAACGCCGTAGTACCTCGTAATGTTGTTCGGCCAGAATTTGCGTAGGCGCCATAAACCCGGCCTGATATCCCGCTTCAACCGCAAGAAGCATTGTCGCAATCGCGACCACAGTTTTTCCCGAGCCGACATCGCCCTGTAACAAACGGTTCATGGGATAATTCGCAGCCAGATCGCGGCGGATCTCCGAGATCACTTTTCGCTGTGCGCCAGTCAATTCGAACGGAAGCGCCTTTAAGAATTTATCCAGCAGCGTGCCTGACTCGCAGTGTGCCCGGCCGGCTCGGGCGGATGACTCGAAACGCCGCGACGCAATCAGCATTTGCATCGCAAAGAATTCCGAGAGCACGAGATGCTCGCGTGCGGCGTCCCGTGATTCCCAACTTTCTGGAAAGTGTATCGCTCGAACCGCGTCCGATCGCTCGCCGCGCGCCAAACTGGCCGGGGCGATCGGGTGCCATCCTGCGGCTGGAAACTCGTGCAAGACACGATAGATAATGCCGCGCAAGACGCGCTGCGAAAGACCTTCAGTCGCAGGATAGATCGGCGTGATGCGCCGAAAATGGACCGACATCTCTTCATCGTTCTCGATTACCTCAAATTCCGGATGATCCATGCAAATTCGTTTTCCACGCAGGCGCGCCCTGCCGAAAACAACGATGCGCTGACCCGTGGCGATCATTTTCTGCACGTAATGGAGATTGAACCAGCGGCAAACAAGCGGCTCACTCAGCGCGTTCGGCTGCGATTCCTCTAGCGTTGCTTCAAATATTTTCTTCCAGCCGCCAAACCGGCGCAGCGACGTTCTAATCACTTCGCCGCAGAGACAAATGGGCGTGTCGGTTTCTTCCCGGGGAAACTGTGGGAACTCAGTCCGATCCTCATGTCGCCGCGGAAAATGTGTGAGCAAATCTTCCGTGGTCTCGATCCCGAGTCGCCGCAGCGCAAGCAACCGCGGTCGCGGGATCCAGCCTAAATCCTCAAGCTTTGTCGAAACGCTGCTCATGCCATTCGAAATTGGTGCTTCAGGCCTGTTCGGCTGCGCGCAAGGCCTCGATCCGCATGCCAACCAAAGTCTTGCCGTCATATTCATCCGCCCCAACGCGGAATGCGATATCCCAAGGCGGCGGCGGAAAATCATTGGTCGCGCCGTCGAAATAGACCGCCCGACGATGCCGGTCGCCCTGACGCAACCGAAATATAAGGTGCTTTTCGTTTGAGACTCGCGGCGGCGCGACGGGCTCAACCGCGCGCGCAAAAAAAAGCGGCTGCGGATTTCCATTTCCGAACGGCTGTAAGAGTTCGTGCCAGCGGAGAAATTCGACATGGATGCTTGTGAACGGCAGCTCGTGATCCAGCCGCAGCGAGCGTTGCAGAGCCTGTTCTGAAAGTAACTCGCGCGCGGTACTGCAAAACGCCTCGGCGAATTTCGGAAAATTCTCTTCGTGCAAAGCCACACCGGCTGCCATTTCGTGGCCGCCGAATTTCTCGAGGCTGGCCGCGCATCGAGTTAACGCGTTGACGAGATTTAGCCCCTCGATGCTTCGTCCGCTTCCCTTCCCGACGCCGTTCTCGTCGAAGCCGATCACAATGGTGGGCCTATGATATTTTCGCGCAATCCGCGACGCTACGATGCCCAGGACGCCCGGATGCCAGCCGCGCGCGCCCGCCACGATGGCGGCGTCACGTGCCGCGTCGAATTGTTTTTCGATCGTCACGATGGCTGCAGCGAGAATTTCCTTCTCCACTTCCTGGCGTGCGCGGTTTTGTTGATCCAGCTCCATCGCCAGTGCCGCCGCCTCCTCTTCATCATTCGTGAGCAACAGTCGCAAAGATTTCTCCGCCGTGCTCAATCGGCCCGCAGCGTTCAATCGTGGTCCCAGGCGGTAGCCAATGTCGTCCGGCAAAATGGGCGGACGCACTCCGGCGACTTGCATTAACTTCCTGAGACCGACGCGCGACGTGCGGCCGATTTCGATGGCTCCGCGCTGCACCAGCAGGCGGTTCTCCTCCACGAGCGGCACGATGTCAGCCACGGTGCCGAGCGCGACAAGATCGAGTTTTGATTTCAAATCAAACTCAGGCAGCGGCCGCGTCTTCAACAGCGCATGGCAAAGCTTGAATACGATCCCGACGCTGCACAGATAATGAAATGGCGATGCTGAATCAGCCTTGGGATTCACGATTGCTGCGCAATCGGGTAGCTGTGATTTCGGTTCGCCTGCCAAGCCGTAGCCTCGCGAAGGCTGGTGATGGTCGAGCACAATGACGTCAACCCCGCGCTTCTTGAGTTCAGTAATCTCACCGGTTGAAGCCGTGCCGCAATCAATGGCGATGAGCAATTGTGGCCGATGTTGCTCGAGGCACCGTTCGAGGCTCTCATGGCTCAATCCGTATCCCTCTTCCATTCGCAAAGGCAAAAACAGTTTCGGCGTCGCGCCATAACCGCACAGCATTTCCGCGAGCAAGGCCAAGGAGGTCACGCCATCGACATCGTAATCTCCGAACAGCACGATTCGTTCGTGCGAATCCAGCGCAGCCAGAATCCGAGTAATTGCCGCATGGATTTGCGGGAGCAAAAATGGATCGCTCAGGGAGCTAAGGCGCGGCCGCAGGAAATTTTGGACTTCGTCGGTGCTCCGAAACTGTTTCCGAAAAAGCAACCTCGCGATGCATTCTGACCCGCAAATCTCATTCCACGCGATCGCGCCGCGATTTAGATTTTCGCACGGCGGTAGAATCCATCGGTCCTGCACCGGTTCAGTTTATTTACTGCGCAGTGAGTGACAAGATGAGGAGGCAGATCGCATCAAAGAATTGTCTATTTTGATTCTGTCGCGGGCGCGGTCTTCTCCGGAAATTCGAAACCGACTTTTCCGTCCTCGAGTTTCAGATACGCCGAGAAAGGTCGTCCACGTTTCGAGATGAAGCCCTCGAGGAGATCGGTTTTTCCGGTGGTGAGAAGTTTTTGCGCCTGTTCTTTCGGAATCTCGCGGCCGAGGATCGTTTTGCTGAGCTTGAATTTGCAGGGCTTTCGATCGGCCTGTGAATCCTCGCAGATGTAACTGGTCTCAGTCTCAAAAATTTTTCCGCCCGTTCTTGGACATTCGCCGAGCGGCTCTTTTCCTGTGAAATCAATTTTTGCGGCTGGCTCTTTGGGTTTTCGTTCCCTTTTCGCTTTCGGCTCACGCTTCTCGAATTCAAAGCCGACATCTTTCTTGTCGTTCAACACGAGAAACGCTTTGAATGGCCTGCCCTTGCGGGAAATAAACCGTTCAAGCAAATCCGTTTTGCCGCTCGCGAGCAATTTGTTCATCTGTTCTCGCTCGATTGGTCGTTGCAGGATGACTTTGCCGGATCGGAAATCGCACGTCTTGTTCGAGCCGACTGAATTTTCGCACACGTAGGTCATTCCGGATTCGAATACGCGTCCGCCGCACTTCGGACATGTTCCCAACGGGTCCTGCCGTGAAAAATCCACCGGCTGCGCTGCGCCGTTCTCTTGTCCGTTTGGTCCGAAATCGAATTCTGCCTTGAAATCGTCGCTTAATTTGAGCGCGGCATGGAACCGTTTGCCTTTCCTGCTGCGAAAGCCGCCTAACGGTCCGATCTGTTTGTCGCGGACGAGCGTCTTGAACTCCTCGCGGCTCAGCAACCGGCCGGCGATAGTTTTCCAGATTGTAAAATCGCAGTCCTCATTCGTGCAGGTGAAACTTTTGAATCGCTCTACGATCGGCGAGCAGCACTTCGGGCACTGGCCGAAGGGCTCGGTGTCAGGCATGTGGTCGTCGGGATGAAAATGCTTGGCTTTGCCCACGATGTCCTTCGTCAGATCTCGGATATCGCGCATGAACGCGTCGCGCGTGAGTTTGCGATGCTCGATTTCGTGCAGGCGAAATTCCCAGTCGCCGGTGAGTTCAGGGCTGGTCAATTCCGGCACCGCGTTTTTGAGAAGCATGATCGTCTGGATCGCCTTGGCAGTGGGCTGGAGTTCTTTTCCGTGCCGGGTTAGATAATGAGCTGAAATCAGTGTTTCGATAATGGATGCGCGCGTGGCGGGCGTGCCGAGCCCTTTCTCCTTCATCGCGTCGCGGAGTTCTTCATCCTCTACAAGTTTGCCCGCAGCCTCCATCGCGCTGAGGATAGTGCCTTCGTTATAACGAACGGGCGGCCGCGTTTGTTCGCTGTTGATCTCGATTCGCAGGGTTTGGACGCGTTCGCCTTGCGACACCGTCAGTAGGTTTTCTTCGGGCTTGTCGCCGGCAGCTTCGCGTCCGTAGACCTCGAGCCAGCCGGGCGCGACCATGATTTTTCCTTCTGTTTTGAACGGCTCGGCCTCCACTCGCGTGATTCGAGTCGTGTTCTCGTATTGTGCCGGTGGAAAGAAGACGGCCACAAAGCGCTTCGTTATCATGTCGAAAATTGCCCGCTCGTTATTATCGAGTGAACGCGGGGTGGTGCCGGTTGGGATAATTGCGAAATGGTCGCCGACCTTCGCGTTATTGAAAATCCGCTTGTTAGGCTTCACCCAATTGTTGTCGAGCACTCTGCGCGCGAACGGATTTTCGAGTTTGCCCAATGTCGAGTTTACCGTCGGCATGTAATCCTCAGGCAACGCGCGCGAATCCGTTCGTGGATAAGTAATGGCCTTGTGCCTCTCGTACAGCGCCTGCGCAAGCTGCAAAGTGCGCTTCGCGGAGAAACCGAAGCGACTGTTCGCTTCGCGTTGCAAGCTGGTGAGATCATACAATTGAGGCGCGATCTGGGTGCTAGGCTTTTTTTCCTCCAATTCAACAACGCCTTCCTTGCCCGTGCACTTCCGCTGAATGGCCTCGGCGATTTCGCGATGCCATAATCTCGGGGAAGTGCGGTGTTCGTCCCAGAGCGACCCGTTCGCGGGATCAAGCTGTCGTTCGGCATCTGGCAAATTCAATTGGAGCCGCGAGAGCAGTCTTCTTGTCCTCTCGCTCTCGTTTTCTTCTTTGTTGAACGCTTCGTCGAACCATCGCCCTGGATATTCGCCAGTCGTCGCGCGGAATGTGCCGATGATCTCATTCAGTTCGCGGGGCTTGAATTCCTTAATCTTGCTCTCGCGATCGACAATAATGGTCAGCGTAGGCGTCTGCACTCGCCCGAGCGAAGTGACAGTGCTGCCGCGGCCGCCGCTGAGTCTTAGCGTAAATGCGCGTGTTGCATTAATTCCTACCAGCCAATCCGCCTCGTTGCGGCTTCGCGCCGCGCTCGCCAGCGGTTGCATCTCCGCGTCGCTACGCAATCGCGCGAATCCGTCGCGGATGGCCTCTGACGTCATCGATTGCAGCCAGAGACGCTTGATAGGTTTTTTCGTGCCGGCGTATTGGACGATGTAGCGGAATATCAGCTCGCCTTCACGGCCTGCGTCGCAGGCGTTGATGATCTCGGAAACATCCTTGCTTCTGATGAGTTTTCGCAGAGTGCTGACGCGACCGCCCATTTTATCCACCGGCTCAAGCTCGAATTCCGGAGGCATGATGGGCAGCTTCTTCATGTCCCATTTGTCCTGCTCTTTCATCGAAGCAGGCACGGCGAGCTCGAAGAGATGACCGACCGCCCACGAGATCAGGTATCGCTCGTTCTCGAAATAGTCCTTGCCTTTCTTGAAACCGCCGAGGGCCTTGGCGATGTCGCCCGCGACAGACGGCTTCTCGGTAATGATGAGGGACTTAGACATGGGGCAGAAATCGAACTCACTTACGGTGGCTTTGCAAGTCAGGACCAATTTATGGGGCGTCGAGCACCGCCGTAACTCTCTGGCTAGCCCAGCTTAACGAAGTATTTTCCTGGCAATTGTTTGACCAGACGTTTCAGTTCGAGCTGCAAAAGTGTAGATGAAACGACCGCGCTTGGCAATTCGCTCCGGGCCGCGATGTCGTCAATGGGAGTTTCGGTCTCGTCAATAGCTCCGAAGACCCGGCGTTCCTCCTCTGAAAGCGGGGGCAACGGCCGCGCAACCGTTTCGGGAGATGGTTTAGCCTCAGGCAACAAAACCTCTAAGTCATCCAGAATGTCTGATGCATCCATGACCAGCTTTGCACCCTGCTGAATCAGGCGGTTCGATCCCATCGCACTCGGTGCGTTGATATGGCCGGGCACTGCATAGACCGCGCGGCCTTGTTCTAACGCCTGTGCCGCAGTGATAAGCGCCCCACTATTCAATCCTGCTTCCACGACCAGAATGCGGTGGCTCCAGCCGGAAATGATGCGGTTGCGCATCGGAAATGTTTGCCGATCCGGTTCGATATCCATCGAGAACTCGGAAACGATTGCGCCGTTCCCGCTGCGGATTTTTTCCGCCAGCGGCCCGTTCTCCGGCGGATACAGTTTGGCTAATCCGGAGCCGATAACCGCGATGGTACGGCCTTTCGCAGCGAGCGCACCCTGATGAGCAGCGGTGTCAATGCCGCGCGCCAAACCGCTAATCACGGTCAGCCCAGCGTATGCAAGTTGGTAGGCGAGCTTCTTGGCCGATTCCGTGCCATAATGGGTGGTGCGTCGCGCCCCGATAACGCCGATGGCGTGATGATCGCGGTCTAGGAGTTCGCCCCAGACGTAGAGCACAATTGGTGGCGCATGGATCTCGCGCAGCGGCCTGGGATACGAAGGGGATTGCTGCGTGATAACAGTCGCACCGAAATCGCGGACCCGTTGAAGCTCGGCAGAAAGATCAATCGTTGATTCCCAATTTGAGATTTGATCCGCAACCTCGTTCCCGATGCCTTCTACCTTGCGAAGGTCGCTGCGTTTAGCCGCGAGGATTCGTTGCGATTCGTGAAAAACCTCAAGCAATTTGCGCAACCGCACCGGCCCGACCGTCGGCAGCATGTTGAGCGCGATACAAGCTTCAGTCGCGTTCATTCCAAATCCGACAATGGGTAGGGGCGATTGACCTCAATCGCCGAGGCGGTTCGGTGAACCGCCGCTACCTAAAACGGAATCTCATCTTCGTCAGGTTCGGGAGCCGCCGATTTTTTAGGCGGTGCGCTGGTTGGCCGACTTTCTCCCGTGGCCTCGGCAGGGCTGCCCGAAGGCCGACCTCCAAGCAGTTGCATGTTCTCGGCCACCACGCGCAGGCGTGTTCGCTTTTGTCCGGTTTGCTTGTCGTCCCACGTGTCCATTTGCAGCCGCCCTTCGATGAAAACCGGCCTGCCTTTTTTTAAGTATTCGCTGGCGACCTCCGCTGTTCGTCCCCAGAGGGTGACTTCGACAAATGTGACTTCCTCGCGTTTTTCGCCGCTGTCGGTTGTGTAAGCACGATTAACCGCGATGCCGAGATCGCAAACGGCACTACCTTTGGGAGTGTAACGCACTTCGGGATCACGCGTAACGTTTCCAAGCAAGAGAACTTTGTTGAGGTTCGCCATGTCCCGTTTATAGCGAAATCATTTCGATTTCGCCACTTTTTTTGGCGCCTTCTCAGTGTTCTCCTCGAGCAGCTGGTAATGCTGGCGGTAAACGTCAGGATCCAATTTGAACTTCGTCCGCAGCCGCAAAATCAACCGAGGATCGGCGTTCAAGATGAAGTTGACGTAATGACCGGCATCGAGCGAACCAGCGACATATGAGAAGTGCCGTTTGTCCATTTTCTGGACCTGTTCGACCTTGGCGCCCTCCTTCTCAAACTCGGATTCTAGACGCTCGATCATTTCTTTTACATTTTCTTCTTTGGCCTGCGTGTTTAGCACGATCAGGGCTTCATAACGACGACTCATATTTCCTCAGATTTGTTAAACGTGTTCATGGCTGAAACAAGACCGTTGTCAATTGCGCATTTCAATGCTTCCACCGCGCGATCGATGGTCGATCGCACGATAGGCTTCTCCTCATCGAAGAAGCGGCTGAGCACATAATCCACTGATCCTTCCCGTGGCGCGGCCCCAATTCCGACGCGCAAACGCGGTAGCTCTTCCGTCCCGAATTGAGCAATGACTGACTCAAGGCCGTTATGGCCACCTGGTCCGCCGCGCGCGCGCAGTCGGAGCCGACCCAGTGGCAAAGCAAAATCGTCTAGCACGACCAGAATTTGCTGGGGCTCAATTTTGTAGAACTGCGCAACTGCGAACACTGGATAACCGCTTCGATTCATGAATCTCAAAGGCTTGACCAGAAGCACAGCTCCACATTTCGCAGAGAGTACGTCCTCCCGCGCCTGCGGGACCGATTTTTCCCAAGCCGATCCATACTGCGCGGCCAGCTGATCGACGACCATAAATCCGATGTTGTGCCGCGTTGCTGCGTACTCCGGGCCGGGATTTCCGAGACCGGCGATGAGCCGGATTGCTGTTTCGTCCACGCGCTGGAAATCGAAAATCCAAAATCGAAAACCGAAAATGGATTACTTTTTCTCTTTCTCCTTTGGAGCTTTTTCCTTCGCCGCCGGAGCAGCCGCAGCAGCAGCTTCGCCCTCTTCCTTTTTCTCGGTGATCACTTCCGGCCCCGTGGCCACAGCTTCTGCTTCTGCCGCAACTGGCTCTTCCTCAACCACCGGCGCCAATACGGAGAAGGCCGTCAAATCGAACTGCACCTTTGGCGTTACACCCTGTGGAAGTTGAATCTCGCGGACGTGAATGGAATCGCCAATGTTCAGCTGCGAAACGTCCACCGTGATACGATCCGGCAAATCGCCGGGCAGACATTCGACCGCTAATGCGCGCAAGCTCTGCTCGAGCAATCCGCCAAAGGTTTTCACACCAACGGCTGTGCCCACAGGTTCGAGCGGCACCTCAGCTTGGATCATCTGGTCCATGGAGATAGCATGAAAATCGACGTGACGAATCTCGCCACCGACAGGCGAGTGCTGTACTTCCTGCACAAGCGCGGTGCGGCTTTGTCCGTCGCCGCCAATTTCGAGCTCGACCAGGACGTTTTCTCCTGAGGCCTGGCTCATCATCGCGTTGATGTCTCGCGCGGAGACTTGTAGCGGTTGCGGTTTGTCGTTGCCTCCGTAAATGACAGCAGGGATGAGTCCGAGCGCTCTAAGTTTGCGGACAGCGGAGCGTCCCACAGTCGGGCGCGGTTCTGCTTTAAGCTTAACTTGTTTTGCCATTTTTTTCGTTCTCGATGTTGAACAGCGACGACACCGATTCGTCGTTGTGAATCCGTTTGATGCCTTCTCCGAGAAGCTCGGAGACGCAGAGCACCATGACCTTAAATCCTTCCACGGTGCGCACCGGCGTGCTGTTGGTCGTTACTAATTCCGTAATTTCGGATTTTTGCAACCGGCGAATGGCTACGTCCACCAGGACCGCGTGGGCCACACCAGCGTAAATGTTGCGGGCGCCGTGCTTC
>Ga0306921_10001516_pt1 | contig 22610 bp, 21 predicted proteins | sample sta12Cox44000080_FD_203760 | JGI IMG/M metagenome (GOLD analysis project Ga0306921, IMG submission 203760) | Lab enrichment of tropical soil microbial communities from Luquillo Experimental Forest, Puerto Rico - statoxic.12C.oxic.44.000.080 (v2)... | ecosystem: Environmental > Terrestrial >...
AAGACAGACGAGGCGAAGTTTGAGTTCCGTTAGCATTGCCGCGATTGCTTTTGCGTTGATCTTGGGGAGTGCGGCGGCCGGCATTGGTTTGCGCCACGCGCTGCCGGAACAACATCTCAGTGGCGATTCGAAGGACGTCATCAAGCTGGCGACCGCCCTGGTCGGCACCATGTCGGCGCTCGTCCTGGCGTTGCTGTTCGCATCGACGCGCCAGTCATACGAGCACACCAGCATGGCCGTCAGCCGGATGGCGACCGACCTGGCGCAGCTCGATCGGGTGCTCACCGAATACGGGCCAGAAGCTGCCCCCTTGCGCACCGCGCTGCGCGGCGAGCTCGACCCGCTGATCGATTCCATATGGAAGGAAAATGCCGCCGGGCGGGCGGGCGATGGGGCGAAACCCCATGAGCAGAGCGTGCTCTACATGATTCGCAGTCTGTCGCCCAAGAGCGAGGTTCAGGTTTCCCTGCGGGCGCGTGCCTTGCAACTCAGCACCGATTTGACGGAGATCCAGCTCGGCCTGTCTTCGCAGCTGCCCGATTCGATCTCGACGCCGTTCATCGACGTGTTGATCCTGTGGCTGATGTTCATCTTCACCGTGTTCGCCATGTCATCGCCGTCGAACGCCACGCTGATCACCGTGCTGTTTCTCTGCATCCTGGCGGCGTCCGGCGCGATCTATCTCATCCTGGAGCTGGGCTCGCCGTTCGACGGATTGATGCAGATTCCCAACGACGGGTTGCGCGGCGCCGTCAGGTGAATAGCCGACGCCGGAGCGATTGCAGCCATCCGTGTTTCAGCGGTGCCGGACGCGGGCCTTCGAAAAGGTAGTATTTGCCGCCTTGTCCCAGATCGAGGAAGAGCTGCGGTGGCGCAAAGCCCGCTTCGGCGAAAAGCGCCAGGTTTTTGTGTTCGCTGTCGGGTTCGGTCCGCAGATCGAAGAAGCGTTGCGCATCGATCACGACGAATCGATAGCGGCCCATTCCCCTGACGAGCGCGCGGCGCTCGGCCACCGTGGCGGAGGTGACGAGGTTGGTCGTCACCACCATGGCGCCGGCCTCGGGCAAGCGTGGGCGGCGCGACGGGAATGCCTTGGACAGGATCGTGACATTGCGCGTCCGACCGGCATCGATGAGGCTCAGGATGGTCTGCAACCGCCGAGCTGTTCGCGCGCGGTCGGGATTGGCTTCGAAGCCGACGGTCTGGAATCCGTTCCAGCCGAGCAGGAAGACGAGTTGGCCGAAGCCGCAACCGACCTCGTGAATGTGCGTGATGTCCAGGCCGCACGACAGCAGCTTCTCGGTGAGGGCGATTTCATACTCGAGGAAGACTTTTCCCCGCGCCACGCGCTGGACGTAGAAGTTGTGGGCGCCCGAGCCCTCGGCCCCGTCCTGCTCGATGCGTTCTTGCATCGCCGGCAGCAGGATGGCCGCCAGCCGATCGGCCCACTGGATCTTCCGGGTCTCCGCCAAACACGCCCCCTCCGACATCTGCTTAACCCACCAACATTCGTTGCGCTACATTTCACGCTGGGCGCATCCAGGCTGCGATACGGAACGATTTGGCCATTGCTGCTTGGGGAGCCGCGGGCAGCCATGGCATGATGGGTTGGCCAATGTTTTTTGAATTGTTCGAAGACACCCTCGACGCCCTGTTCCGCCAGCCGCCGCCGCTGCAGCTGGTGGTTTTCGTCATCAATGGATTGATCGACTTCGGCGCCGGCATGCTGTTGATCCGGATCGTGCGTCGCTGGGGCAAGCCGGAGGACTGGACGCCGGTTTCGACGTTCCAGTCGACGGTCACCGTCGTCTTCGCGTTGTTCCTCGCCTTTCACGCCGCCAGCATCTGGGCCAACAAGTCGCATGCCGAGCACACCCACATCGAATCGGGCACGGCGATCAAGCGGCTCGACGACCTGCTTGGGCCGCAGCAACTCAATCTCGCGGGCCCGCGCGAGGCCTTGCATCGCTACGTCCGGCACGTCCTGAAGGACGAGTGGCGCAAGACCACCAATTATTCCTCCGCTCCCGAGGCCGAGCAGGCCTTTCTCGACCTGCATGTCCGGACCATGGCGGCCATCAAGGATCTGCCGCCGGCCGTCGCAGGGCAGCTCTTTGCGCTGCTCAACGAGGCGGCACGCGCGCGCTCGGAGCGCCTATGGGTGGGCGCCAACCATACCGAGGCGGTGTCGTGGCTTGCCGTCATGTTCCTGGGCCTGCTCTCCCATCTCGCCGTGGCATCGGTTCATGTCGACAAGCCGAAGGCGGGCAAACTGGCGCTCGGGCTGTTCGCGACGGCGACGACGATCGCGCTGTGGTCGCTCGGCATCGTCGACGATCCCTTCCGCTTCTTGCAGAATCTCGATCCGGGTACGTGGCTGGGTAGTTAGGGTGATTCCATGACCGACGTGACCGACGAGTTGCGCGCCGCCTGCCTGTCGTACTGCCAGCTGCCGACACGGCCGGACGGGCCTACCGACGAGGAACTCGCCGAGCTGAGCAAGCATGTCCATTGGCGGGCCGCCGCCGAGATCGACCGCCTGCGCCGCCACGCTGCGGCCGCCTGGCAGTCGATGGAGAGCGCGCCCAAGGACGGCACGCCGGTGCTGCTGTTCTGTCCCGGGCTCAAAGGCCATGTCGCGCGCGACGTCGTGGTCGGCGCCTGGCGCTTCGATGCCAACCGCCGCACGCTCGGTTTCTGGGTGAGCGATGTCGGCCATCTCGACCAAGGCATGGCCGATAGCGGCCCGTGGATCGAGTATCCCGAACTCCATCCCGAGCGCTGGGCGCCGCTGACCCGTCCGGAGTAGGGAGACCCAGCCCGCGCTTCAGCGATGCTGATTGCGCCGGTAATGATCGGCCAAGGCGTCGTTGCCGAAGTCGACGCTGAGATCGCGCCACACAGAATGGATGTGGTTGGCGTTGTTCTGGGTGTTGTCGTGCTCGATCAGGGTGGCCGGGCCATGGACGCGGAAATAGTGGCCCTGGCCCAGCGTGAGCGGGCCGGCCCAGGCGAAGCGGAAGCGGCCGAGCTCCTGCTCCATCACCCGCCGCTTCTGCGCCGCCATCAGGTCGGGCGCCAGCGTTCCGACGAAGCGGTCGATCAGCGCCTCGACGAGGTTGCGTGCGGCGCCGTCAATGGCGGAGAGCAGCAGCCCGCGCGGCTGGCCGAGCTCGCTCTCGCGGCCCGGCCCGGCCACAATGTCGCCGAACGCCCGGTCGGCGATGATCGCGGCCCGCCGGTCGGCCTCCGACAGCGACGCCATGAGCTGGCGCGCGAGGTCTTCCTGCGGGCCGAGCGGGCGCAGGCCCTTGTGCGGGCCGCTCGGCACTGTCGCCGGATGCGAGCCGAGGAAGAACGGTGTCACCGAGATGTGCCCTGCCGCGGGTAGCGCCACGTTCAGCGACAGGTGATGGCCCTCGAGCCGCCAACCCCAGGGGAAGCGGCCGGGCGCGCCGAAGATCGCGAGGTAGTAGCGGTCGGGATCGCGGAAGGAGCCCTGGCTCTCGCGCAGCACGCCCTCGACGATGCGCACATTGTCCAGCGCCTGCAGGCCACGCTCGTTCAGGACGGAGGCGAACAGTGCGCGTGCCGCCTCGGCCTGCGCCGGTCGCATGGCGGCGAAGGTCAGGCCCTGCCGGCTGCGCGGGATGTAGTGCCAGTCCAGCCGATTGTCCGCCTCGAAGGCGATCAGCACCTGCTGGCGCTGGCCGTCATCGAGTCGGCTGAGGAAGCGCATCGCGGCCTCGGCGATGCGCTGGCCGGCATCGACGGTCTGTGCGCTCGCGCCACCGAACGGCAGGAACGTGGCGGCCGCCAACACTATCCGGCGGCGCGGATGGTGTGCATGGTGGTGACGATGATGAGGATGCGGATGCCAGCCGTCATGCGGCATCGCGCCCTCCGTCAGGCGTTGTTGCGGCCGTACTTCAGCGAGCAGCCATAGGGCCGGGTCGAGGCCTCGGCGACCTGCTTGCCCGACAGGACCTGGTCGAGCGCCACGCGCACATACTGAGTGGCCTTGGGAATATCGGCGGTGTCGGACGACGGGATCGAATCGATGCCGCCCTTGTAGACCAGGATGCCTGCGGCATCGATGATGTACATGTGCGGCGTCACGGTGGCGCCATAGGCGCGCGCGATCTTGCTTTGCGGGTCGAGAATCACGGCGGTCGGCGCGGCGTTGCGGCTCTTGGTGAGCTCGTTGGCTTGCGAGGCGTTGACGAAGCCTTCCTCGCCCGGCGCCGAAGCGGCCACGGTCAGCCAGATCACGCCCTTGGCGGTGGCCTCGCGCTGCTGCGCCTGCATGTTGCCCGCACGGTAGTGCTTGGCGACGTAGGGGCACTGGTGGTTGGTCGTCTCCAGCACCACGACCTTGCCCTTGAGCTCGGCCAGCGACCAGCTCTTGCCGTTGGTGTCGGTGCCGGTGAAGAGCGGGGCGGGCTTGCCGAGATCGGGGCTCGCCCAAGCGGTTGCGGGAACGAGCGCGACGGCAGCGCCGGCCAACAGCAGCGAACGACGTTGAACGATGATCGACATGCACGCCTCCTAGCGCTTGGCTTGCGAGCTCGATGTCAGTTCCGAAACGATCAGCGCCTCGGTCAGGACTTGCGGGAGAATCTTGGGGCGATCGGCGCCCGGTGCCCAGTAAAGATAAAGGGGCACGCCGGCCCTGCCCAGTTCCTTCAACAAAGATGTGATCTCGGGGTCGCGGTTGGTCCAGTCGCCCTTGAGCTTCACGGCGCCGGCCTGTTCAAACGCCTTGCGCGTCGCCGTCGTCTCGAGCGCCACGCGCTCATTGACCAGGCAGGTGATGCACCAGGCCGCGGTGAAATCGACGAACACCGGCTTGCCGGCAGCGGCTGCTTCGGTCATGCGCGCGCGTGAATAGTGGTCCCAGCCGTCGAAGCTCACGCCCGTCGCCGGACCACCTGAAGCCGAGGCTGCGGTGGCGGGGCTGTCCTCGATCTTGAAGGCCGCGGCGAAGGCCAGCAGCACGGCGGCGGCGGCGAGGCCGCGCCGCAGCCAGCCGCCGATCGATGACGCCGTGCCCCCCTGGTTCCCAAGGCGCAGCAGCCAGATCGCGAAGGCGATCAGGATCATGCCGCCCAGCGCGTAGATCACGCCGTCCGGCCCGGTCTGCTGGGTCAGCACCCAGATCATCCATACCGCCGAGGCGTACATCGGGAAGGCAAGGAACTGACGCAACCGATCCATCCACGCGCCGGGCCGCGGCATCAACCGCTGCAGCGCCGGCGTCATGGCGAGCGCGAGATAGGGCAGCGCAAGCCCCAGCCCCATCGCCAGCAGCACAGCCACCGTCTGCGGCGCCGGCTGGCTGAGCGCAAAGCCCAGCGCCGCGGCCATGAAGGGCGCGGTGCAGGGCGTTGCCACCACGACGGCCAGCACGCCGGTGAAGAAGGCGCCGGTCGCGCCGCTGCGCGCGGTGAGGCCTTGGCCGACACCGGCGAAGTTGCCGCCGACCTCGAACAGGCCCGACAGGTTGAGGCCGACGACGAAGAACAGATAGGCGATCAACAACGAGAAGATCGGCGACTGGAACTGGAAGCCCCAGTTCACCTCACCGACCGATGCACGGAGCGCCACCACCGCGGCGGCCATGGCGGCGAAGGAGACCAGCACGCCCGCGGTATAGGCGAGGCCGTCGCGGCGCATCGCGCTCTTCTCGTGGCCGGCGAGACGCGCGAAGGCCGCGGCCTTCATGGCGAGCACCGGGAAGACGCAGGGCATCAGATTCAGGATCAATCCGCCGATAAGGGCGAACAGCAGCGCCTCGGCGAACGACAGCTGCTCGCCGCCGGCGGCAGCGATCGGCTGGGCCGTGGGCACGAACGAAGGGTCGAGCTTGGCGGCGACGTCGAACGCCTGGCGATGCACGCCGTCGCCGGTCTTCTCGGTCAGCACCAGAGTGCCGCTGAGTTGCTGTGGCGGGCCGCCTTTGGCGTCGCCTTTCTTGAGCGGGATGCGAATGCCGTCCGCCGTCACGCTGGCCGACTGCTTGGCCATGCTGGCGACCGGGCCCCATTCGGCCGGGAAAAAGTAGACGTTGCTGATCGTGTCGGGCTTCAGGCCCTTGACCTCGACGATCAGTGTCGGGTCGCCCGACTTGGCGAGGCCGAAGCGGGTCGGCCACGGGCTTTCCATCGGCACGGCTTGCCGCGCCTTGTCGAAGAGGGCGCGCGTTGCTCCATCGGCCGGCTTGGCCGCGGGTCCGACGGGCAGGCTGAGCGAGAACTTGCCGTCTTCGGGAATGCAGACGTCGTCGCACACCAGCCAGTTGGCGCTGGCCACGAGCGCGAGAGGGCCGGCCAGATCGGCCGGCGGTGTGATCTTCACCAGCAGCAGCACGTCGTCCTGGAAGCCGTAGTTGGTCACGCCGCCGACATCGATCAGCGTCGGCACCGGCCACACGATCGGATCGGCCTTCACGCCGGCCGGCAGCGTCCAGTTGATCTCGGTCGGCAGCCCTGAATCGCCCGGGTTCTTCCAGTAGGTGTGCCAGTGCGGCCGCAGCGTCTGGCGCAGCGCCACCCAGAACGGCTCGCCTGCCTTGACCTCAGCCACTTCCGAGATCAGCTCGGCCCGCACGTTGTCCGTTTTGACCACGGGCTGCGCGAACGCGGGCCAAACGGGCAGCAGCAGGACTAAAAGGGCAAGCAGGCGACGCATGGTTGTGCCTTAAGTGACCTCGCCAGTACGTTCTGGCAAGCCCAACCGGATCAACCGAGCGTGATAGGCTGAACTGTGCCAAAGGTTTTTCAAGCCCATCTTCTGGGCAATATCGCGGCGCTCGCCCAAATCGGCGCCCTCTCAGGCGGCGGCTGCGCCCGGCTGGCGCTCACCGACGAGGACAAGGCCGGTCGCGACCTTGTGACCGGCTGGATGAAAGAGCTGGGTCTCGACGTCCGCATCGATGCCATCGGCAATGTCATCGGGCTCCGAGCCGGGCGCGAGAGCGTGGCGCCGATCATGACCGGCAGCCATATCGACACGGTGCGCACCGGCGGACGCTACGACGGCAACTATGGTGTGCTGGCGGGACTTGAGGTCGTGCGGGCGCTGAACGAGGCCGGGATCACGACGCGTCGTCCGATCGCCGTCGCCTTCTTCACCAACGAAGAAGGCGCGCGGTTCCAGCCCGACATGATGGGCAGCCTGGTCTATGCCGGCGGCCTCGGCCTCAACGAAGCCTATGCCGCTTCCGACAAGGACGGCGTCTCGGTCGGCGACGAACTGCGCCGCATCGGCTATCTCGGCGCCGCCAGGCCGGGCGTTCTGAAGCCGCACGCCTTCCTCGAGCTGCATATCGAGCAGGGCCCGATTCTCGACGAGGAGAAGGTGCAGATCGGCGTGGTCGAGAGCGTGCAGGGCATCTCGTGGACCGAGTACACGGTGAGCGGCGTGTCCAATCACGCCGGCACGACGCCGATGCGTCTGCGCCGCGACGCCGGCTACCTCGCGGCCTCGGTCAACCTCTTCGCCCGCAAGCTCGCTTGGGAGATGGGCGGCCACCAGGTCGCCACGGTCGGCGCGCTGTCGCTCAGGCCCAACCTCATCAATGTCGTGCCCAACCGGGCCGTGTTCGCCGTCGACCTGCGCAACACCGACGAGGAAAAGCTCAAGCACGCCGAGGCGAAAGTCGCCGCCCACATCGCCGAGGTGGCCGAGGCCGAGCGGGTCGAGGTCGAGGCCAAGACCCTGGCGCGCTTCGAGCCGGTGATCTTCGAGCCGGGTCTCGTCGACCGCGTCGAGCATCACGCCCAGGCGCTCGGGCTCAGCACGCGCCGCATGCCGTCGGGCGCCGGCCACGATGCGCAGATGATGCAGCGCCTCTGCCCGACCGCGATGATCTTCGTGCCCTCGGTCGAGGGCCTCAGCCACAACGTCAAGGAGCACACCGAGCAGGCCGACCTGATGGCCGGCGCGCAGGTGCTGATGAATCTGATGCTGGAGCTGGCAGAGAAATAACCCTCCCCATTCATATGGGGAGGTGCCCGCGTCCTACGCGGGCGGAGGGGTCATGGACTACAGCGTCATTTGCGGCCGATGACCCCTCCGTCGCCGTATGACGGCGCCACCTCCCCATCTGAATGGGGAGGAAAGCCTGACTCGCAGCGCCTAGAGCCTGAGCAGCCAGGCCTCGACCTTGCCTTTGCCCTTGACCTCGATCTCGCCGCGCGGCTCGAACACGAACTGGCCCTTGAGCTGCTCGTAGACCGAACGCGTCACCTGCACCGAATCGGGCAGGCCGCCGGATTCCATGCGGCTGGCGAGGTTCACCGTGTCGCCCCACAGGTCGTAGATGTATTTGCTCTTGCCGATGACGCCGGCCACCACCGGGCCGCTGTTGATGCCGACGCGCAGCTTCATTCCCACCTTGTGCTCGAGCGCGTGCTCGCGCGTGATGTGGACCATGCGGACCGCCATGCGCACCATGCGTTCGGCGTGATTGGCGACCGGCTCGGGCAGGCCGCAAACCGCCATGTAGGCATCGCCCACGGTCTTGATCTTCTCGATGCCGAGCTCCTGCGCGGCCGCGTCGAAGCGGGTGAACAGGCCGTTGAGCAGCGTCACCACGTCCTGCGGCGGCATGTCGGAGGTGAAGGCGGTGAAGCCCACGATGTCGGCGAAAGCGACGGTCACCTCGGCGAAGCCGTCGGCGATGCGCTGCTCGCCGCCGCGCAGGCGGTTGGCGATCGGCGCGGGGAGCACGTTCAGCAGCAGCTCCTCGTTCTCGCGATTCTTGGCCTCAATGATGACGTTCTTGGCGCTGATGTCGTCGACCATGCCGTTGAAGGCCGTGCACAGCTGGCCGATCTCGTCCCGGGTGCGGGCGGTCACATGGACGTTGCGTTCGCCCGCGGCAAAGCGCTTCACGCCGGCCGTCAGGTCGCGCAATGGCCCGAGCAAGGTGCGCGACAGCCAGGCGCCCAAGGCGATGACCGTCAGCAACGCAAGGCCGGCCACGATCGCTAGGTTGCGCTGCAGCTGGTAGATCGGTGCCAAGGCTTCCGACGCGTCGATCTTGGAGACCAGCCCCCAGTTGACGCCGGCGATCGACAACGGTCCCCACGAGGCGAGCGTGGGCACACCACGGACGCCCATCACCTCGCCCTCGCCCTCGACTCCCGAGAGCGCCGCTCGCGAGGCATGCGTGTCCACTCGCTGATGCAATATCGGCGAACCGTAGCGGCGAATGGCGTCGAGCTCCTCCTTCGGCGTGCCCACCGCGGCCATCGTGGCGAAGTAGGCGTCGTGGTTCTCGTAGAACTGGCGCGCGCCGGACCGGATCAGGAAGTCGGGCCCGACCAGAAAGGTCTCGCCGGTGGCACCGAAACCCTCCTGTCGCCAGCGTCGGCCGCCGGTGATCACCCGGTCGATCTCGGTGATCGAGAGCTGCGCGATCAGCACGCCGATCACTTCGCCCTGGTAGATCACCGGCGCGGCCATGAAAGCCGCGGGCTGGCCCTCGGCGGGAATGTAGGGCGCGTAGTCCTCCAGGCAGGTGCTCGACATGTCGGGCGTGCCGGCACAGCGGGCGACAGCGGCGGCCAGCATGGAGGCGTGGTAGGGGCCGGTGCGCAACGAGGTCGCGAAATCCTCTTCCTTGGCCATGCCATAGATCAGACGGCCGGACTTGGTGTCGGCCAGCAGGAAGTCGGCGAAGCCCTCGATGGTGGCGGCATTGCGCAGCAGTGGATGGTAGATCGCATGCAAGGAGCTGTAGGCGCTGCCGTCGCCCGCATTGTCCAGCAGTTTGCGCTGGGCCGACGGGTAGGGATTGGTGACGATGTACTGGTATTGCAGATAATTGGCAGCCGGGCCGTTCGGCAGGAAGTCGGCCGTCGGCACGTCCTTGCCGAGCTGGCGGCGGATATCGGGCAGGTAGTTGGCGTTGTACCAGGCGTCGACCTTGCCCTTGATGTCGGCCGACAGCTCCTTCTGCTCGAGCTCGTCATAGGCGTTGCGGAAATCGCGCGTGGCATCGACGACCATCTTGGTGCTGGCGAGCAGCCGCAGATCGTTGCGGGTATCGCGGAAATAGCTCTCGACCTGCCGCGCCTTGGTTTGCCGTGCCGCCGAGAGCTGGCGATAGATCGACGCTTCCAGCGAATCGCGGGCGTTGATGTAGCCCAGCACGCCGGTCACCAGCACGGCACCGGCGCCGAGCAGCGCCAGCACGGCAAAGAGCTTGACCGCCAAGCCCCAGCGGATGGGGCGCTCTGCGTTGGCGGCATCGGTCGTCATGGCCTGACTATATACTGGAATGTGATGGAGTCGTCGTCCGCGAGTGCTACTCTTGGTGCGATTGGGAGCTCGCTTGGCGCTCGGAACCGCATCCGCCCTCTACAATCTTGGCAAGGTCATTGCCACCCACCCGCTGACGCGCGATCGTCAGCTCGCGACATGGTCGCGCTTCGCCGGCTGGATGGTCAGCAGCCGCCTCAATCGCGAGCTCACCGTGCCGTGGATCGACGGCCAGCGCCTGGTCGTGCGCCGCGGCATGACGGCCGCCACGGGCAACGTCTATCTCGGCCTGCTCGAGTTCATGAGCATGATGTTGACTCTGCATTTCCTGCGCGAGGATGACCTGTTCTTCGACGTCGGCGCCAATGTCGGCTCCTACACGGTGCTGGCCTCGGGCGTCTGCCGCGCCACGACCTGGGCGTTCGAGCCGGACGAGCAGGCCGGCCGAGACTTTGCCCGCAACGTCGAGATCAACCGGCTGGGCGATCGGGTGACAATCCATGCCGTGGCGCTCGGGCCAAGCGACGGCGAAGTGGCCTTCACGCTGGGTGCGGGCGCCATGAACCGCGTCGCCGCCGCCGAGGATCGCCATTCCCGTGTCGTGACCCAGCGCCGGCTCGATTCGGTGGCGGCTGGTCGCGGCCCGGCAATGATCAAGCTCGACGTCGAAGGCTACGAGGAGCAGGTGCTGCGGGGCGCGACGGGCACGCTCGCCCATCCGGCGCTCAAACTGGTGGTCCTCGAGGGCACGACGCCCGCAATCCTGCAGATGCTGGGCGACAACGGCTTCGAGCGCGCGTTCTATGATCCCTTCACCCGTCAGCTGACGCGCACGCCCAACGACCTGGCTTACAAGGACGGCGTCTGGACGCTGTCGAACGAGTTCTACGTGCGCGACTGGCAGTTCGTGGCGGAGCGGCTCCTGTCGGCGCGGCGCCTGTCGATCGATGGCCGCAGCCTTTGATTTCGTCGGGGGCGGACATGCGGCCGGACTATGGGTACAACCCATCTCCGCCCATGGAGGAAATCATGCCCGAAGCTCTCGACAAGTCGCGCCGCATCGTCTTCACCGGCGCCTCCGGCGGCATCGGCACCATGACGCGGCCGTTGCTCGCCAAGCTCTATCCCGGCCTGGTGCTGAGCGATCGCGTGAGCCCTAAGGACCTGCAGCCGGGCGAGACGTTCGTCGCCGCCGACCTCACCAGGCCCGACGAGGTCGCGGCGGCGGTGAAGGGCGCGCACAGCGTGATCCATCTCGGCGGTCATTCAGCCGAGGGCACGTGGGACCAGATCCTGAACGCCAACATCATCGGCTGCTACAACCTCTTCGAGGCGGCGCGGCAGGCCGGCGTGAAGCGCGTGATCTTCGCCTCGTCCAACCACGCCGTCGGCTTCTATCGGCGCAAGCGCAAGATCGGCACCGACGTCACGGTGCGGCCCGACAGCCGCTATGGCGTCAGCAAGGCCTTCGGCGAAGCGCTAGGCGCGCTCTATTCCGACAAGCACGGCATGGTCGTGACCTGCCTGCGCATCGGCAATGTCGGCCCGCGGCCGCTCGATGTGCGGCGGCTGTCGATCTGGATCTCGCCCGAGGACATCGTCCAGCTCTTCCGCATCGGGCTCGAGCATCCCGACATTCGCTTCGAGATTCTCTACGGTGCGTCCGACAACGCGGCCTCGTGGTGGGACAACAGCCGCGCCCGCCAGCTCGGCTACCGGCCGACCGGCAAGGGCGAGGATCATCGCCCGCACGCCGAGGCCGAGCAGGGCAAGATCGGCCCCGATCCGGTGGGCGATCTTTTCCAGGGCGGCACCTTCACTTCGGCTGAATTCAGCAACGACGTGAAACGCGCCGGGCCGTGATATCCCAGCGAACAGGCGTGGTATCCCAGGGAACAAGCGTTCCTGTAGAAAACTCAATAAAATCGCCCAGTTTCTGCCTCCTTCGGTGCCCATCTGCGTTGTTGGATATATCGAAGCAGGCGTTCCCATGCGGAAATACACTTTGGCCCTCTTGGCTGGCGGGCTTCTGATGGGTGTCGCTGGTGCGGCGACGGCGCAGGACTTGGCCATGGCCGTGCCTTCGCCGAAGAGCGAGTTCATGATCTTCACCGAGAAGGGAAGCCATGCGCTCTCGCCGACTGCCCTGTCGACGATTCGCAGCGCGGTGAGCGAGGCGCGCAACGCGCGCCAGGTGACCTTGACCGGCGGCCCGGAGAACGTGGCGGCGGTGAAGAGTGAGCTGCTGCGTCAGGGCGTGCCGGCGAACGCCATCGTCGCGCGCAACGACGCCGGCTCGCCGCTGCCCAAGGTCGGCGACGGGCTCGATCCGAGCGACCGCCGCGTCTCGATCACGTTCTAAGTAACCAGGTCTCACTCCCTCCCCTTGGCGGGCTCCGCCCGGGGGAGGGACTTGAGCGTCGGCAGACGGTGGCGATCCTCGGGATCGTTCCAGCCTTTGAAGTTGGGCTTGCGCTTCTCGGCGAAGGCGGCCCGCGATTCCATCAAGTCACTCTTGGCGCCGTGCTCGTGCAGGGCGTCAGCCAGACGTTGCATGTCGGGCCCCGGGGCGGGCCGCATCTGGCGCATCATGTGCACGGTGTTGACCCGCGACGCGGGCGGCAGGGTGAGCAGGTGCTCGGCCATGGCGATCGCCTCGGGCAACAGCCGCTCGGCCGGCACCAGGCGGTTCAGGAATCCCACCTCGTAGAAGCGCTGGGCGGTGAAGCGGAAGCCCAGCGCCATTTCCATGGCGACAGGGTAGGGCAGGTTGGCAATGTGGCCGTGGTTGTAGCCGCCCAGCAGCCAGCGCTTGGCCTCGGAGACCTCGAACACCGCCTCGGGCACGGCGAGGCGCAAGTCGGTGCGCTCGACCAGCATGAAGCCGCCGCCCATGGCGAAGCCATTGACCGCGGCGATCACCGGCTTCTCGAGCGCGCCGGTCATGAACGGATCCTCGAGGTCGGGGCGTTGGCTGCCGGGTTTGCCCTTCTGCAGCGACTCCTTCATGTCCTCGCCGGCGCAGAAGCCGCGACCGGTGCCGGTGAAGATCGCGACCTCGAGCTCCTTGGAATGGCGGAACTCGGTCCAGGTTTTGGCAAGCTCGACGCGCATCTCGCTGTTGAGCGCATTGAGCCGCTCGGGGCGGTTCATGCGCACGACCAGTACCTGTCCGTGACGCTCGGTTTCGACGACGGCCATGGCGATTCTCCCGTCAGATGGTTTGGCGGCAATCGTACAGGCTTTTGGCCTGAAGCATGCAATACTTCGCGCCGGAGGGATCGCCATGAGCAGGTTTCTGACCGTCGGCGCGGCACAAATGGGCCCGATCCAGCGCAGCCACACGCGCAGCGATGTGGTCGAGCGCATGGTGGCGCACCTCAGCGAGGCGAACCGCATGGGCTGCGAGCTGGTGGTGTTCCCCGAGCTCACGCTGACGACGTTCTTCCCGCGCTGGTGGATGACCGACCAGGCCGAGATCGATTCCTTCTTCGAGCGCGAAATGCCGAGCAACGAAACGGCGCCGCTGTTCAACGAAGCCAGGCGTCTCGGCCTCGGCATGAGCTTCGGCTATGCCGAGCTGGTCAACGAGGGTGGCCGGGTGCGCCATTTCAACACCTCGATCATCGTCGAGAAGGACGGCCGCATCGCCGGCAAGTACCGCAAGGTCCATCTGCCCGGCCATCGAGAGCACGAGCCCGAGCGGCCGTTCCAGCATCTGGAGAAGCGCTACTTCGAGGTCGGCAACCTCGGCTTCCCGGTGTTCAAAGCGCTGGGCGGCAACATGGGCATGTGCATCTGCAACGACCGGCGCTGGCCCGAGACCTATCGCGTGATGGGCCTGCAAAATGTCGAGATGGTGATGCTGGGCTACAACACGCCGCTGCACAACGCACCCTCGCCCGACCACGACGAGCATTCGTGGTTCCACAACCAGCACTCGATGCAAGCCGGCGCCTACCAGAACGGCACCTGGGTGGTCGGTGTCGCCAAGGGCGGCACCGAGGAGGGCGTGCCGTCGCTCGCCGATTCGATGATCGTGGCGCCCTCCGGCAAGGTGGTGGCGCGTGCCGCCGGCACCGGCGACGAACTGGTCGTGCATCGCTGCGATCTCGATGCCGGCCAGAGCTACAAGCGCACCACCTTCAACTTCGCGCTCCACCGCCAGCCCGACGCCTATCGCCGCATCGTCGAGCAGAAGGGCGCGGTCGATCCGACGACGTAGTCGTCGTCCCGAGCGCAGCCGAGGGACCTATTTTGTCGTCGCGTCCGAGAAAAGAGGTCCCTCGACTACGCTGCCCTTCGGGCCGCTTCGCTCGGGATGACGGTCAAGGACCGTCAAACTTGCCGTAGCTGCGGTCGGGCGTGCCGCGATTGAGCGACAGGTGCGTGTGCGTCGCAACGAACGGGTCGCCGACCTTCTTTCGTCCGAGCCCGACCGTGGCGCGACCGCCGCGATCGAAGTGATCGCCATTGGGATAGAAGCCGTCGGAACTCCACACGCCCAGCCCGATCGCGGTGAGACGATCGGCCGAGACGATGGCTTCGACAGTGTCGAGGGTGACGCGGAAGTTGCGGATCGTGCCCCAGACGTTGCGCCACTGCTTCTGTTCGGTGAGCTCGCGGCCGTGCATGAAGTCGGTGAAAGTGCCGAAGGCGATCAGGTCGTCGGCGAAGATCGGCCGCGCGCCCTCGTAGTCGATGGCGCGGCAGTGCTTGCCCAGCGTATCGAACCAGGCGCGCACGGCGGCGAGGTCTTCGGGGGCGACGGGAGTCAGCATCTTCATGGCGGTCGTCCTATAGTCCGAAACGTTGCCAATGGGCACGCTCTTCGAGCGCGGCGAGCATTGCCGGCCCGACTCCTTCCAGGCTGCCACCCAGTCCGAAGCGCTGCAGCAGGCGGCGGCGCGGGGCGATCACCGGCAGATGCACCTTGGCGCCGTAGCGCGCCTGCAGCATGGTCCTGAGCTCGCCCAGCCCGTCGACCAGACCCATCTCCAGGCCGCGCTTGGCGGTCCAGAATTCGCCGGAGAACAGCGCCGCCTCGTCGCCCTTCAGCCGCGTGCCGCGGCGCTGGCGCACCCAGTCCTTGAAGCCGTCGTGGATCTCGACCTGCAGGCGCTTCAGCCGCTCGATGTCGTCGGGGTTCTCGGGGCGGAACGCATCGAGCATCGATTTGCGCTCGCCCGAGGTGTGGACGCGCCGCTCGATGCCGAAGCGGGCGAGGAAGTCCTGGAAGCCGAAGCCGGCGCTGATCACGCCGATCGAGCCCACGATCGAGGCGGGATCGGCGATGATCTCGTCGGCCGCGCAGGCCAGCCAATAGCCGCCCGAGGCGGCGACATCCTCGACGAAGGCGATCACCGGCAGCTTCTTCTCGGCTGCCAGCAGGCGGATGCGCTGGGCGATCAGCGCCGATTGCACCGGCGAGCCGCCGGGCGAATTGATGGCGAGCGCCACCGCCTTGGCACCGCGCAGGCTGAAGGCGCGCGCCAAGAGCGGCGCCACGGTTTCAATCGAAAGCCCCCGTGGGCCCAGCATGGCGCCGGCGGCGATCACGCCCGAGAGACGGACGACCGGCACGGCCGGCCCACGGCGAAGACGATTTCTCAACCAGTCGAACATGACGGCACTGTCGCGACGCGGCGACTAGAAGGCAAGCGGCTGGCCGTGGCGCAATATCGCCTCGGCTTCGTCGGTATAGCCGCCGTCGGGGCGATGCAGCACAAGCGGCGTTGAGCTCTCCACCACAATGGCATCGTCCCGACGCCGGGCCCGCATAAGGATACGGGCCGCGGGAGTCAGGTGCTTCACGACGATATCGCCCCAGCCTTGGTTCCCGAGGTGATGAACAATCTCTCCCAACCGGTCGCTGCGATGGATGATCGTCAGGGTGCCTGCAGGTTTCAGCGCGGCCGTCGCGACCTCCAGCCAGCGCGCGAGGGCGGCACTTGATTCCACCGTCGCCAGGGCTTTGCTGGCATCGGGCGAGGGATCGGCGACGGCGGCAGCGAGATAGGGCGGATTGGTCGCGACATGATCGAACGGGCCGAGCCCCGACGGCAGCGGCTGCGCCAGATCGTGGACGATCGTTCGTACACGCTCGCTGACTCCGTTCAGCGCAGCGTTGCGTTCGGCAAGCGCCGCCAGCTCCGGCTGCAGCTCGATACCCACGATCTGGCAATCCGGGACGCGGCTTGCGATGCAAAGCCCGACAGCACCCACGCCGGCCCCGAGATCAAGAATGCGTGCGTTCGCTGCGGCATCGACCGCCGCCGCCAGCAGCACGGCGTCCACCGCTACGCGATAGCCCCGCCGGGGTTGCAACAGACGCACCTGCCCGCCCAGCAACGCGTCTTCGGTCAAGGCCGTTTCCATGCTAGGGGGACTACACCATCTCACGACATCGTGTCGCAACAAGGGGCAGCTGCGGGGGACTATCCTCAGGTCATGGCAACCGTCGTCTCCCTGGAAGGCAAGCGCAGGGCTCCGAGCTTGGAGCCGCTGCTGGCGCTGTGCGCCGACGACATGGCGCGGATCGATCGCGAGATCCTGGTGCGCATGCGCTCGCCGGTGGCGCTGATTCCCCAGCTCGCCAACCATCTGGTCGGCGCCGGCGGCAAGCGCATGCGGCCGCTGCTCACCGTGGCGGCGGCGCGGCTGTGCGGTCATGCCGGCAACGACGATCGCCCCGTCAAGCTCGCGACCTGTGTGGAGTTCATCCATTCGGCGACGCTATTGCACGACGACGTGGTCGATGTCAGCGCCCTGCGCCGCGGCAAGCCGACCGCCAACTCGGTGTGGGGCGACAAGGCCTCAGTCCTGGTCGGCGATTTCCTGTTCACCCGGTCTTTCGAATTGATGGTCGAAGTGGGCTCGGTCGAGATCCTGGGCGTGCTGAGCCGTGCCTCGTCGACCATTGCCGAGGGTGAAGTGCTGCAGCTCGTCACCCAGCGCGACATCAGCACGCCCGAGGCAACCTACCTCGAGGTCATCAAGGGCAAGACGGCGAAGCTGTTCGCCGCCGCGGCGGAAGTGGGCGCCATGGTCGCCGGCCACAACGGGCCCGAGCGCGTGGCGCTGGAAAGCTTCGGCATGAATCTCGGCATCGCCTTCCAGCTGGTTGACGATGCGCTCGACTATGCCGGCCGCGAGGCCAAGCTTGGCAAGACCGTGGGCGACGATTTCCGCGAGGGCAAGATCACCCTGCCAGTGATCCTGGCCTTCCTGCGCGGCGGCGCGGTGGACCGCGAATTCTGGAAGCGCACCATCCAGGCGCTCGACCAGCGCGAGAGCGATCTCGAACAGGCGCAGATGCTGCTCGAGCGCCACAATGCCGTTGCCGACACCTTCGAGCGCGCTCGCCACTACGGCGCGATGGCGCGCGATGCGCTCGGCCTGTTCCGCGACTCCGCGCTGAAGGCCGCGCTTTTGGAGGCGGTGGACTTCGCCATCGACCGGGCGCACTAGGGCGGCTTCCGATCCGTTGGATCGGAAACGCATTGTTCCGGGCGCCTCGGCCCAAATGCTACAGTCACGGCCGTTATGGCCGGCAAGCACATCCTCGCCATCGACCAGGGCACCACCAGCACGCGCGCCATCGTGTTCGATGCCGTCGGCCAGCCCGTCGCGTCGGCGCAAAAGGAGCTGCCGCAGATCTTTCCCAAGCCGGGCTGGGTCGAGCACGACCCGGAGGAGATCTGGCGCGCGACCGTCGAGGTTTGCCGCGGCGCGCTGGCCAAGGCGCGGCTCGCGGCCAACGATCTGGCGGGCATCGGCATCACCAACCAGCGCGAGACCACGGTGGTGTGGGACCGCGCCACGGGAACGCCGGTGCACAACGCGATTGTCTGGCAGGACCGTCGCACGGCAGGCTTGTGCAATGACCTGAAGAAGGCCGGTCACGAGAAGATGGTGTCGGACAAGACCGGCCTGCTGCTCGATCCCTATTTCGCCGGCACCAAGATCGCCTGGCTGCTCCAGCATGTCGCCGGCAGCCGCGCCGCCGCCGACAAGGGCGCGCTGGCGGCCGGCACGATCGAGAGCTTCCTGCTGTGGCGGCTGACCGGCGGCAAGGTGCATGCGAGCGACGCCACCAATGCGAGCCGCACGCTGCTGCTCGATATCCGCCAGGGGGCCTGGGACGCCGACATGGCGAAGCTTTTGGGCGTGCCGCTGCAGATGCTGCCGACGATCGTCGATTGCGCCGGCGAGCTCGGCGTCGCCACGGCCGACATCCTGGGCGCGGCCGTGCCGGTGCTCGGCATGGCGGGCGACCAGCAGGCCGCGACGGTCGGCCAGGCCTGCGTGAAGCCCGGCATGATCAAGGCGACCTACGGCACGGGCTGCTTCGCCATCCTCAATACCGGCAGCATCGCCATGCATTCGCGCAACCGTCTGCTCACCACCATCGCCTATCAGCTCAAGGGCCAGCGCACCTACGCGCTGGAAGGCAGCATCTTCATCGCCGGCGCCGCCGTGCAGTGGCTGCGCGACGGCCTGCATCTGATCAAGGCCTCGGCCGATGTCGAGGCGGTCGCGCGAGGCGCCAAGGACGGCCACAGCGTCTACATGGTGCCGGCCTTCGTCGGCCTCGGCGCGCCGTACTGGGACGCCGAGGCGCGCGGCGCGCTGCTCGGCCTGACCCGCGATACCGGCCCGGCCGAGATCGCTGCCGCCACTCTCGATGCGGTGTGTTACCAGACCCGCGACCTGGTGGAGGCGATGCGCGGCGATGGCGCCCAGATCGACGAGCTCAGGGTCGATGGCGGCATGGTAGTGAACGATCCGCTGATGCAGCGTCTCGCCGACACCGTGGGTGCACCGGTCGAGCGGCCCAAGGTGATCGAGACCACGGCCCTGGGGGCGGCCTTCCTGGCCGGCCTGCAGGCGGGGCTGTGGCCCTCTCTCGAGGCCTTGTCGGCGACCTGGGTGCTCGACCGGGCCTTCCGCCCGGCCGAAGCCGCGCCGTCGCGCGATAGGCGCTATGCCGGCTGGCAGGACGCGGTGCGTCGGGTGCGCAGTTCCTGATTGCTGAGGGAAGGCGGCGCCACTAGGTTGCGCCCGCCATGAGGACGCGCGCCAATCCCATCTATTGCGGCATCGACACCACCGATCTCGCCGGGGCCACCAAGCTCATCCAGTCGATTGCCGGCGGGCCCAGGCCCGCGGTCGGCGGCATCAAGCTCGGCCTGGAATTCTTCCTCGCCCATGGCGCGCCGGGCGTGCGCTACGCCTTCCCGACGCCGGTGCGGGCGACCGGCGTGGGCTTCTTCCTCGACCTCAAGCTGCACGACATCCCCAACACGGCGGCTGGCGGCATCCGCGCCGTGGCTGAGCTGGCACCCACCTTCATCACCATCCATTCCAGCGGCGGCCGCGACATGCTGAAGGCGGTCGTCGAGGAGGCGGGCGCCCAGGCCGCCAAACACGGCGTGCCGCGCGCCAAGCTGCTCGGCGTCACCGTGCTCACCTCGCTCGATCGCTCGGACCTCGAGGCGACCGGCATCCACGCCGATCCCTCGGACCAGGTGCTGCGGCTGGCGGCGCTCGCCCGCGAGTGCGGCCTGGATGGCGTGATCTGCTCGCCGCTCGAGATCACGGCGCTGCGCAAGCAGTGCGGGCCCGATTTCGTGCTCATGGTGCCGGGCATCCGGCCGGCGGGCAGCGCCGCCAACGACCAGAAGCGGGTGATGACGCCGCGCCAGGCCGTCGATCTCGGCGCCACCAACCTGGTGGTCAGCCGGCCGATCTACCAGGCCGCCGATCCGCGGGCCGCCGCCGAAGCCATCGCGCGCGAAGCCGGCGTCAACGACCTATGAGCGTCGAGGTCAAGATCTGCGGCTTGTCGACGCCCGAAACGGTCGATGCGGCGGTGGCCGGCGGCGCCCGCTGGGTGGGCTTCGCGACCTATCCGCGTTCGCCGCGCCACGTCACGACGGAGACTTTGCGCAGCCTTGCCCAGCGTGTGCCCAGGACCGTGGGCCGGGTCAGTTTTTTCGTCGACGCTGACGATGCCTTGATCGACGAGCGTGTGGCGGCCGGCGCGCTCGATTTGCTGCAACTCCACGGCAGCGAGAGTCCGGAGCGTGTCGCCGACATCAAGCGGCGCACCGGCAAGCCGGTCATGAAGGTGATCACGGTGGCCGAGGCCGCCGACGTCGAGCGCGGCATCGCGGCCTACGCCGCCGTCGCCGATCGCCTGATGTTCGATGCCGCCGCGGGCATTCTGCCCGGCGGCAACGCCAAGGCGTTCGACTGGACGATCCTCTCCGGCCGCAAGGTGCCGCTGCCCTGGCTCCTGGCGGGCGGGCTGACGCCGGACAACGTTGCCGAGGCGGTGCGGGTGACGGGCGCGCATGCCGTCGACGTTTCCTCCGGTGTCGAATCTAGCCGTGGCGTGAAGTCGATCGCGCTGATCCACGCCTTCCTGGAGCGCGCTGCGGCCGGAAGCTAGTTGCTCTTCGGGCAACGCCTCCCGCAGCGGACGTGGACTTCTAATGACCAAATTCGTCGATTCCGGTCGATCGGGTGTAAACTCATGAGTTGGTCGTTCTTGCGGGAGTTCATGTGTCGAATTGCCATCCCACTTGCGGTGCTGAGAAGAAGTTCGGGAGAAGGGAACCCCGTGGTTCCCCGTTATTTTAGCGGGGATGGTCTCGCCGCGGGACTATCCAGTGATGGTGGTGGCGAAGGCACCCCCCAATATTTTTCCATTATTTTAATGGGACCTCTGGCAACTGCCGCTACTGGTAGTAGGACGCTTCGAGCAAGCATTGGGGGGATCGGATGAAAACCGAACAGCGGCTGAAGCAGCTCGGCATCGAGCTCGCCAAGGCGACGTCACCGATCGCCAACTACGTCAACGCCGTGCGCACCGGCAACCTGCTTTACATCGCCGGCAAGGGACCTGGCCTGCCGGGCCGGCCGATGCCCAGCGGCAAGGTCGGGCGCGATTTCACCATCGATCAGGCCTACGGCTACGCGCGCGAGACCGGCCTCAATATCATCGCCGTGCTGAAGGCCGAGCTCGGCGACCTCGATCGCGTCAAGCGCATCGTCAAGGTGCTGGGCATGGTGAATGCCATGCCTGAGTTCGGTCACCAGCCGGAGGTCATCAACGGCTGCTCCGACCTGTTCGTCGAGGTGTTCGGCGATCGCGGCCGGCACGCGCGCTCGGCGGTCGGCCTGGGTTCGCTGCCGCGCGGCATCCCGGTCGAGATCGAGGTGATCGTCGAGGTCGAGGACGCGCTGGCCCGGCGCGCCGCGGCGGGTCGCCCGGCGGCAAAGAAGGCGGCGAAGAAGAAGGTCCCCAAAAAGGCGGCGAAAAAGAAAAAGCGTTGAGCCGTCATCGCCTCCTGCCGCTGTTGGCGGCGTTGCCGGCGGCTCTGCTGGTCGTGCAGGTGCATCTCACCTGCGGCGTGGTCTATTCGCTCGACGATCCGTACATCCATCTCGCCCTGGCGCGGCGGATCCTGCACGGCCACTACGGCATCAACCCGGGCGAGTTCGCGGCGCCGTCGTCGAGCATCCTGTGGCCGTTCCTGCTGGCGCCCTTCGCCTTCACGCGCCTGGTCGAGTTCCTGCCGCTGGTCATCAACCTCGGCGCGCTCGTGGTCGCCGTGTGGTGGCTGCGGCGCTGGCTCGAGACCTGGCTGTCGCCGTGGGGCGCGCTGGGTGCGACGGCGGCGCTGGCCTTCGCGCTCAACCTCTATGGCCTCGTCCTGACCGGCATGGAGAACTCGCTGCAGGTCACGCTGGCGATCATCGTGGCGCTGTCGCTGATGCGCGAGCGGCCAGGAGAGCGGCTGGGCTGGCCGTTCTGGCTGTCGGTCGTCCTGCTGCCGCTCATCCGCTACGAGGGGCTCGCCATCTCGTTGCCGGTGCTGGCCTACCTCGTCCTGTCGCCCGGCCACCGCGCGCCGGCGCTCGTGGCTGGCGCCCTCATCGTCGGTGTCGTCCTCGGCTTCTCGCTGTTCCTGCACAGCCATGGTGTTGGGCTGCTGCCGTCGTCGGTGCTGGCCAAGAGCGGGCTCGAGATGCTGCAGAAACTGCCTCGCCTCGCCACGCTCTGGAACAACATCGAGCAGCAGCTGTTCTTTCTGGTGATCGGGCTCTTCGCGGCCGTGCTCTTCGTGAGGGAAGGCCGGCTGCGCGAGGCGGTTCTGCTGGTGCTGGCGCCGACGGTGGCGCACCTGCTGTTCGGCCGCTACGGCTGGTTTGGCCGCTATCACATCTACTTCGCAGCCTGGATCGTGATCCTGTTCGTCACGGTCTATGCCCGCGCCGGCCTCGCGAGGCTCCGTTTCCTCAGCGCCGCGCTCGCCGTCTGGTTCGGCTAT
>Ga0306921_10001518_pt1 | contig 22602 bp, 15 predicted proteins | sample sta12Cox44000080_FD_203760 | JGI IMG/M metagenome (GOLD analysis project Ga0306921, IMG submission 203760) | Lab enrichment of tropical soil microbial communities from Luquillo Experimental Forest, Puerto Rico - statoxic.12C.oxic.44.000.080 (v2)... | ecosystem: Environmental > Terrestrial >...
CTCCGCTCCGCTACGGCAATACCAGCGGCTGGTACTACGACAACCGCGATGACCCGCGCGATGTCCCAACTAACGGCTTTTTCCCCGGAAATTTCACCTCGGATCCACCCAGCGCCTGGCTCGGCGCAGCTGGCGTCCTCGCCGGCAACTCCTACCGCTCGCCACTGCCTTATCCCTCCCAGGTCGTGATCGGACCCTCGTCCTCTCAGGCCGATTGCGCCCGACGCTTTCGTTCCTACGATCCTGCGTCGGGCACCTATGTTGGCAAAGACGGCTTGCGCCATCGCTGCTAGTGCGGCGGGATTTGACGGTTGGCACCCGCCTGTGCGCGACAGCGATTCGGCTCCTGGCATGCCGCAGTTGCGAAGGGTGCTACCGTTGCTCACAATACCTGCTTGGCGAGCGGCAAAAGCCAAGTTTATATTGCCGCAGCGCTGACCGCCCGTGGAGGCGCGCTCTGGTCCAGTGAAGGTCACCAATAGCGGGACCCTTCACAGGGGCGCTTGGACCAGAAGCCGCAGCGTCAAAGAGACGATCATGCCGAACGCGATTTCGGTAACCCCTGACAATGTCGGGACCGTGTTGGCCGACCTGCCGCGCATGGTTCGGCTTGCCCTTGGTTTCGCCTCAAGGCTCAGGCGCGGCACGCTTGATGTCACCTTGCCGGATGGCCGAGTCCTCCGCCTGGGCGGCCTCGAGCCTGGTCCGGCGGCGAAGATGACGCTCTACAACCATGGTTTTGCGTCGCGACTCATCAATGGCGGCGATATCGGGATCGCGGAGGCTTATCTCAACGGCGATTGGGATACTCCCGACCTGACCCAGTTTCTCTACCTGTTCTGTGTCAACTATGAGCTGATACAGGCGATGCTCGGCGACAAGCCGCTGATGCGCTTGATCCAGCTCCTTCGTCATTGGTTCAACAGCAACACAAAGCGACAGGCACGTCGCAATATCTACGCCCACTACGATATCGGCAACGCCTTCTACTCGGCGTGGCTCGATCCCGGCATGACCTATTCCTCGGCACTTTTCGAAGACGATACGGCGGACCTGACCGCCGCACAGACCAACAAATACCGTAAGCTCGCGGAAGCGATAGACCTCCAGCCAGGGCAACAGGTGCTCGAGATCGGCTGCGGCTGGGGCGGGTTTGCCGAATATGTCGCCAAGACCTTTGGCGCAAAAGTCGTCGGCCTCACGATCAGCAAGCAGCAGCGCGATTTCGCTCAAAAGCGCATTCAGCAAGCCGGCCTCGCCGAGAGGGTCGAGATCAAGCTTCAGGACTATCGCGACGAACGCGCCCGCTACGACCGCATTGCGTCAATCGAGATGATCGAGGCAGTGGGCGAGAAGTTCTGGCCGAAATATTTTTCGCAATTGCGCGATCGGTTGTTGCCGGGCGGGCTGGCCGGCATCCAGGCGATCACCATTCAGGACAGCATGTTCCCTCAGTATCGTCGCGAGGTCGATTTCATTCAACGCTACATATTCCCCGGCGGGATGTTGCCGTCGCCCCAAATCCTGAAGACGCTCGGAGAGCGGTTTGATCTTCCTGTCATCCGCGAGCACATATTCGGGGAAGATTATGCCAAGACGCTTGCGACCTGGCGAAATAACTTCCGCGCAGCCTGGCCCAACCTGAAACTGCTTGGCTTCGATGAACGTTTCCGGCGGCTGTGGGAGTACTACCTTGCCTATTGCGAGGCGGGCTTCCTTTCCGGAAACATCGATGTGCGGCAGGTGGTATTCGCAAAGCAGCGCTGACCAAGCCTGCTTGTCTGCCCGCCGATGCTCCTTTAGGGTCGCGGTAAACGTAAACGACTGGCGATCCCAAACATGATCTTCAACAACGACGTCGTCGAAGCGATCGGCAATACGCCGCTCATCAAACTGAAGCGTGCGTCCGAAGCCACCGGCTGCACGATTCTGGGCAAGGCCGAGTTCATGAATCCCGGCCAGTCCGTGAAGGATCGCGCCGGCAAATGGATGATCCTGGAGGCGGAGAAGCGCGGCGAGCTCAAGCCTGGCGGACTCGTGGTGGAATCAACGGCCGGCAATACCGGCATTGGGCTTGCGGTCGTTGCGAGCGCGCGGGGCTACCGCACACTGATCCTGATTCCGAATACCCAGAGCCAGGAAAAGAAGGACATGCTGCGGCTGTGCGGCGCCGAGCTGATCGAGGTCCCGCAGGTGCCGTTCGCCAACCCGAACAACTACCAGCATGTCGGCAGGCGGCTCGCCGAGAACCTGCGCAAGACCCAGCCGAATGGTGTGCTGTTCGCCGACCAGTGGAACAATCTCGACAACGCCAAGGCGCACTATGACTCGACCGGTCCGGAAATCTGGCGGCAGACCGGCGGCAAGGTCGACGGCTTCATCTGCTCGGTCGGGACCGGCGGAACGCTAGCCGGCACCAGCCGCGCGCTGAAGGAGAAGAACAAGGACATCGTCATCGCTTGTGCCGATCCGCATGGCTTTGCCATGTACGAATACTTCAAGCACGGCAAGGCCAAGTCGACGCCGGGAGACTCGATCACCGAAGGCATCGGGCTTGGGCGCGTGACGCCGGTGATTGAGACCGCAAAAGTCGACGACGCCTTCCTGGTTTCGGATGAGGAAGCCGTTACCATAATCTATGACCTGCTCGAACACGAAGGGCTTTGCCTCGGCGGCTCGACCGGCATCAACGTCGCAGGCGCCATCAAGCTCGCGAAGCAGCTCGGGCCGGGCAAGACCATCGTCACGATTCTGGCCGACTCCGGCAATCGCTATCAGTCAAAGCTGTTCAATCCGGGGTTCATGCGATCCAAGAATCTGCCCGTACCGGAATGGATGGAGAAGAAGAGCGCGATCGACGTGCCGTTCGAGAAGGCCTGAATAGCGAGCGGCGAACGGCAAGCGTTATCCGCTCCCCGCCTCAGTGGCGCAGGATCTGGCTCAGGAACAGCTTGGTACGCGGGTGTTGCGGGTTGGCAAAAAATTCGGCCGGCTTATTCGATTCGATGATCTGGCCCGCGTCCATGAACACGACCCGGTTGGCGACCTCCCTGGCAAAACCCATTTCATGGGTCACGACCAGCATGGTCATGCCTTCCTTTGCCAAGTCCACCATGGTGTCGAGCACCTCTTTGACCATTTCGGGGTCGAGCGCCGAAGTCGGCTCGTCGAACAGCATGACCTTCGGGTTCATGGTAAGAGCGCGCGCGATGGCGACACGCTGCTGCTGACCGCCCGACATCTGGCCCGGATATTTGTTCGCCTGGTGCGGAATCTTCACCCGCTCCAGGAATTTCATCGCGGTCGCTTCGGCATCCTTCTGCGGGACGTTCCGCACCCAGATCGGCGCCAGCGTGCAGTTTTCGAGAACCGTCAGGTGTGGAAACAGATTGAAGCTCTGGAACACCATGCCGACTTCGCGCCGGACTTCATCGACCCGCCGCAAGTTCGGACCCAACTCGATGCCGTCGACGACGATCTCGCCTTCCTGGAATTCCTCAAGCGCATTGATGCAGCGGATCAGCGTCGACTTGCCTGAGCCGGACGGACCACAGATCACGATGCGCTCGCCCTTGGCGACGCCGAGATCGATATCCCGCAACACGTGGAAATCGCCGTACCACTTGTTGAGCCGCAAAATATTGACGATGGGGTTTTCGGTCATGGTCATCTCAATTGCGCCGGTGCGCGTTCAACCTTCTTTCGACAAAAAGCGAATAACGCGACATACCAAAACAAAAAACAAAGTAGATTATTCCTGTGAAGGCAAAGCCCGTGAACAGAGTGGTCGGCGTCGCCCAGTTCGGATCGGAGAACGAGGCGCGGAGCGACCCGAGCAGGTCGAAAAGTGCCACGATCGACACGAGCGAGGTGTCCTTGAACAATGCAATGAAGCTGTTGACGAGGCCGGGGATCACGTGGCGTAGCGCCTGCGGCAGAACGATCAACGCGGTCGTCTTCCACCAGGACAGACCCAACGCGGCTGCCGCCTCGCCCTGACCGCGCGGAATGGCCTGCAAGCCGCCGCGGACAACCTCGGCCTGATAGGCGCCGGCAAACAGCGCAATGCCGATCAGGGCGCGCACCAGTCCGTCCACCGTAAAGTTGCCGGGCAGGAACAGGGGCAGCATATAGGTCGCGAAAAACAGCACGGTGATCAACGGCACGCCACGCCAGAACTCGATGAAGGCAATCGAAAAGACCCGGATCAGCGGGATGGTCGAGCGCCGTCCCAGCGCGAGCGCAATGCCGATCGGCATCGAGGTGACGATGCCGGTGATGGACACGACAAGCGTAACCAATAGCCCACCCCAAAGCCTGGTATCGACGATGGGTAGCCCGCCCCGGTCCAACCCCATCGCGGCGATGACAATCGCAATGGCGGCAAAGACCGCAAGACAGATCATCAGAGGCCGCAACCCCGCGCGGAAGCCGCCGCTCAGGAAAAACGCGAGCGCAGAAACCACGGCGGCGGTCAAGGCGAGGTCAGGCCAAACCGGGCGGCCGGCGGTCTGAATCTGATCGCGCAGCCAGACCAATGGCCAAGCCGCCAGCGAGACCGCGGAGCCCAACAGCACGACGAGCTTTCCCGACAGCCACAGCAGTGGTCCCACTACCGGGGTCGAAGCGCTGGCGCGTATGAGCGCATCGCCGGAGCTCGCAATGCTGTCGGCAAAACTCGCCAGCAGACCAGCGCTCCAGCTCACCGCGAAACCGCTCAGGCCTCCGCCATGCAGCAGGAAGAACGCCACCACAGGAAACGCGACAAAGAACAGCCCGGCGCTGAGCCCTTTGGCCGGCAGGCGAGGAATCAGGAGCGGCAGCAGCAGCAGGGCCGCAAGGACAAAGGTCAGGTTTACGCGCCAGCGTTCCGCTTCCGGGTAGAAGCCGTAGATGAACTGGCTGAACTTTGCGTGGATATAAGGCCAGCATGCGCCAACCTGGTGGCCGGCATTCTGCTCGAGGCAGGCATTGCGATCTGTTCCCTGCCACACCGCGTCGACGAGCAGGAATTTAAGCGAGGGCACCACAGTGAACCAGACCAACAACCCGCCCACGAGAGTGAGCAGGATGTTGGTCGGCGAATTGAACAGCCGTGTGCGCAGGAAGCCAATGAAGCCGGTGGTCCTGACCGGCGCGGAGCGCTCGGCGACCATGTCCTTGCGGACAAAGAATGGTACGGCGGCCTCGCTCATGGTCCTAGACTCCGGCTAATTCGCCATCCGTAGAAGCTCATGACCGCGCTGGTCACGAGCGAGAGCAGCAGATAGACGCCCATGGTGATGCCGATGATTTCGATCGCCTGACCGGTCTGGCTTAGCGTTGTCCCGGCAAAGACCGAGACCAGGTCTGGATAGCCGATCGCCACTGCAAGCGATGAGTTCTTGGTCAGGTTGAGATACTGGTTCGTCAGTGGCGGCAGGATGACCCGCATGGCCTGCGGTATCACGATCTGGCGCAACACCGAGCCGCGCGTGAGCCCGAGCGACAGCCCGGCCTCCATCTGCCCCGTGTGAACGGACAGAATGCCTGCGCGCACGATTTCTGCGATGAAGGCAGCGGTATAGGTCGACAGCGCCACCAGCAAGGCCACGAATTCGGGAATGACGCGCGAGCCGCCGGCAAAATTGAATCCTTTCAGCACCGGCCATTCCAGGGTGAAGGGCGCGCCGAACACGACCACGCTCAACAGCGGCAACCCGACGAGGAGCCCGACCACATAGGGCCAGATCGTGATCAACCTGCCCTTCTGAAACAGTTGCCGGCGGGCATGAGCGCGCAGCAGAAACGACGTCACGACCGCAACAAGCGCCGCAATCACGAACGGCCAAAAGCCGGCCTCGGCGATCGGCGTCGGGACGATCAGGCCACGATTGTTGAGAAAGATGCCGCCAAACAGCGAGATGCTTTGCCGCGGTCCGGGCAAGGCCGCGAGCACCGCAAGATACCAGAACAGGATCTGAAACAGTGGCGGCAGGTTTCGCACACCTTCAACATAGGCGCCGGCCACGCGCGACAACAACCAGTTCGGCGACAGCCGCCCCAGCGCGACGACAAATCCGATGATCGTTGCAAAGAAAATACCGATCACGGCAACCAGCAGCGTATTGAGCAGCCCTACAAGGAAAACCCGCGTGTAGCTGTCTGACCCAGAATACGGGATCAGGGTCTGGCTGACGTCAAAACCTGCCGTGTTTTTCAGAAAGCCGAAGCCCGAGGTGATGTGCTGCGTTTCCAGGTTGGCGCGGGCATTGGCGGCGATCTCGTAGCCGATCCAGGCCAGCACGACGACAAAGGCGACCTGCAGCGCAAAGCCGCCCCATCCCGCGCGCCCGCCGAGCGCGCGCTTCAGCCGAAGCGCGAATTGCGGCGGTCGGGAACGGGGCTCGATGCTCATCGCGCCTCAGCCTGCGCTCGAGCAACAATCAGCGGATCGGCGGCGCGTACTGGATTCCGCCCTTGTTCCAAAGCTGGTTCAGTCCACGGGAAATCTGCAGTTTGGAGCCTGAGCCGACATTGCGGTCAAAGGACTCGCCGTAATTGCCCACCGCTTTGACGATCCGGGAGAACCAGTCCTTGGTCAGACCGAGCTGCTCGCCGAGATTGCCGTCGGTGCCGAAGGCCCGCTTCAAATCCGGCTTGTCCGATTTCGCCATTTCGTCGACGTTCTTCTGGGTGACGCCGAACTCCTCGGCGTTGACCATCGCAAACAGCACCCATTTCACGATATCGAACCACTGGTCATCGCCGTGGCGCACCATCGGCCCGAGCGGCTCTTTCGAAATCACCTCGGGCAGCACCACGTGATCAGCCGGATTGGAAAGTTTTAGCCGCTCGGCGTAGAGCTGCGAGACGTCCGAGGTGAACACATCGCAGCGCCCGGACTCGTAAGCTTTTACCGTTTCGTCCGCGCTGGCGAAGGCGATCACCTCATACTTCATGTTGTTGCCCTTGAAGTAGTCGGCAAGGTTCTGCTCGGTCGTGGTGCCGGTCTGCACGCAAACCGAGGCACTGTTCAATTCCAGCGCCGAATTCACCTTGAGAGCCTTTTTCACCAAAAAGCCCTGGCCGTCATAGTAGGTCACGCCCGTGAAATTGGCGCCGAGCGAGGTGTCGCGGGACAGCGTCCAGGTGGTGTTGCGCGACAGCACGTCGATTTCACCGGACTGCAGTGCCGTAAACCGGTCCTTGGCCGAAAGCGGCACGAACTTGACCTTGGTCGGATCGTCGAAGATCGCCGCCGCAATCGCGCGGCAGACGTCGACGTCGAGCCCGGCCCAGTTGCCTTTGTCGTCTGGGGAGGAGAAGCCAGGCAAGCCCTGGCTCACCCCGCAGGACAGCAGGCCGCGCTCCTTGACCGTCTTGAGCGTTTGGGCAGCGGCGGATTGAGCCGACAGGGCGGCTGCGAGAGCGAGGATGAGAACCAGAGATACGCGTTTCATGGGCAAGGCCTTTCGGGGGTCGTCTTCTGAAGTCGTCCTGGAAACAACTGCTTCTTCATGGCGCAACCGCTGTTGGGCCAACCCTGAAATCGTCCGCCGCCTGCGCCCACCTTGGGGGGAAAGCGCGTTCCAGTCGGGCGATGGATCGAAAGTCGCGGCAGGCCCCTCAACGTGCGGCGACAGAATAGCTCCGGTCCATCACAGAACGACTGGCGAGCCGGGTCAAGGGGTTGACGGCCCTGCTCCTTGGTCTGTTATTAACGGTCCCGGCCTAAATCCCGGGGGTCAGTAAAACCTCTGGGGCGCGCGGCAGCAAGATCAATCTCCGACAGCGGCAAACGCATGGATTCCAATCACGGCCCCGGAGCAGCCAATCCGCAGCAGGCCGAAACCCGACTGGTCACCGCAGGCCGCGACACCCAGGCTCAAAAGGGCTTTGTCAATCCGCCGGTCGTCCATGGGTCTACCGTGCTCTATCCGAGCGCCGAGGATCTGCGCGCTCACCGGGGCGAGTTCCAGTATGGCCGCCACGGTACCCCCACCACCAAGGCGCTGCAGGAGGTGCTGATGGCCCTCGAGGGGCCGCGCTGCGCCGGCGTCGGCCTTGCACCCTCCGGGCTTGCGGCGATCTCCACCACCCTGCTCGCGGTCACAAAGGCCGGCGATCACATCCTGGTCTGCGACAATGTCTATCGCCCTTCGCGCAATTTCTGCAACGGCATGCTGGCCCGCTACGGCGTTGAAACGACCTATTTCGATCCGTTGATCGGTAGCGGAATAGAAAACTTGTTCAAGCCGAATACGCGGGCCGTGCTGGTCGAAGCCCCCGGATCGCAATCCCTGGAAATGCCCGACCTTCCCGCAATCGCCGCGGTGGCGCATGCGCGCGGCGCGCTCGTGATCGACGACAACACCTGGGCAACGCCGCTCTATCATCGTTCGCTGGATCAGGGCGTCGACATCAGCATGCAGGCCGCCACCAAGTATATCGGCGGCCATTCCGACATCATGTTCGGCACGATCTCCGCAAATGCCGGCGCATGGCCGATCATTGCGGAGGCGATCCGCCTGCTTGGTGTCTGTGCAGGACCTGATGACGTGTTCCTCGCCCTGCGCGGCATGCGCACGCTCTCGGTCAGGCTGGCGCAGCATTATCGATCCGGCCTTGAGATTGCGCGCTGGCTCGAGCGGCGCGCCGAAGTCATCAGGGTGTTGCATCCTGCCCTCGAAGGCGATCCCGGTCACACGATCTGGAAAAGGGATTTCACCGGGGCATCCGGCCTCTTCAGCATCGTGCTGAAACCAAAGCCGCAAGCTGCCGTCGATGCCATGCTGGACAGCCTGAAACTGTTCGGCATGGGCTTTTCGTGGGGCGGATTCGAGAGCCTGGCGGTCCCCTTCAATTGCTCCGAATACCGCACCGCGACCCAATGGGAGCCGGGCGGGCCGACTTTGAGGCTTCATATCGGGCTGGAAGGTGTCGACGACCTCAAGGCCGACCTCGAGCGTGGATTTGCGGCCTTCAACGCGGCATAGAGCGCGCTTTATGCCTTCGACGACTGTCGTCCGGTCAAGAGGATGAAATAGAGGTTGCGGATATAGACCAAGAGACCGAGCGCTTGGCCTGCGATAAAGACGGGGTCGCGGCGGTAAAGCGCGTAGATGAGCAGCAGCACGCCGCCACCGATCGAAAAAAACCAGAATGCCACGGGGACCACACTCGCTCGCGCGCGTTCGGAAGCGATCCACTGCACCACGAAACGCATGGTGAAGAACGCCTGCGCCACAAATCCAAGCACGACCCAGGCGTCAAACCTGGTGACGAAGACGTCGTGAAGATAGTTGATCAGGTCAGTCATGAGACGTCACCTCGGTCACATCTGGTGTCGGCTTCTTGCGGCGGATCAGCCACCACACGCCCGCGAGATCCAAAATTCCGATCCATAACCGGTCGAAGAAACCATAATTTGACACGCCCGAACGACGCGGCCGGTCGACCACGTCGACATAGGCAATCTCAAGACCTTCCCGACGCACCAACGCGGGAAGAAAGCGATGCAGCCCATCGAAGTAAGGCATCATAAGAAACACCTCGCGGCGGAAGGCCTTGAGGCCGCAGCCGGTGTCGCGGGTGCCGTCGCGCAGGATTGTGCCGCGAATGGCGTTTGCGGCGCGTGACTGGAATTTCTTGAACCCGGTGTCCTTGCGACCGACCCTCTGGCCGGCGACTAGGCCGAGTCGCTCCCCGCCCCTCTCAAGGGTCGAGATCAAATCGGGAAGGAAGGCCGGATTATTCTGTCCGTCGCCATCGAGCGTTGCAATGATTGCGCCTCGCGCGGCGCGCACGCCGCTGCGGATGGCGGCTGACTGACCGGCCGAGTTGGCATGGCGCAGTTGACGCAGGTTGTCACGCTGCTTCATGACCTCGGCCAGACGCTCCGCCGTCGCATCCGTGGAGCCGTCATTCACATAGATGATTTCATAGGCCCAACGGCCCTCCAGCACGGCGGCGATCTCTCCGATCAGCGGCCCGATATTCTCCGCTTCGTTGCGAACGGGAACGACGACGGAGATTGCGACCTCTGCGTTGGTGACAGGCAATGAGCGCGCCCCTGGTGAACTGGCCCGGAGGTTCCCGGGTACGGCGAGTGCTTCTTATGGGCCCACGGCGCCGCTAGCAACCCTCTCGTGGTCCGATTCTAAAGCGAGACGATCCTGCCATCGCTGCAAATTTCAAATCCGACCTGGCGGGCCGCAAACCAGTACCGTACGGCCATCGCGCCGGCGACGCCAACGAGCGCGCCGGCGACGACGTCGCTTGAATGATGGGCAAGCAAAACCAGGCGGCTTGCCGCGATCAGCACCGCGTAGACAAACATCCAGAGCCAAGCGCGCGGCCAGATCGCGCTGACGGCGAAGGCAAGCGCGAATCCGGTAACGGCATGGGATGAAGGGAAGCTGAAATAGGCCTCGGTTCCTGCGAACGGAACGAAGTTGAAGGGGTTTGCCTTGCCGCCGACGAAGGGCCGGCCGCGGCCGGCTACCCATTTGACAAGCTCGCTCACGAGGACGGGAAAGAGTACGGCAAGGAAAAGATACTGCACCTGCGTTCCAATACGCAGCAACCTTGCGCGGTTGGTTTCCCGGAGCAAGGGACTTGCCAGCGCGACGACGACCAGTATCGCTATCAGCAGATACAGCACATAGGCATCCTTGCCGAAATCGGTCAGAATGCGAACCGGCCAAAGTGCCGGCGTGCCGCGCGGCGGCATCAATGCGATTTCGGGTGCATCAAAAGCGACCATCAACGCGACGATGGTGGCACCGAGAATGGCGGTCAGAAGCAACGTCTGGCGCACCAGCTCGCGGGCGGCTTCCCTTCGTTTTGAATGCGACGGGGCTCGTGTGAGCTGGACCAGCGAATACCGCAGCGACGCGGCCAGCCGCGCAAGATAGTCGCGCAATTCCGCTGTGCCGGAGTTCATCTTACTCGGTATCTTCCGAACGAAAGATCGCGATCGAAACCGCCCTGCCCTGCGAAATGTTGTAGCCATCGACACGGCTGGCGACATTGTAGCGCAGCCCGATGGCCTCGGCGCGTTGCGCAAAGGCTCGCTCGGAACGCTGCTCCACGAGGGCAAAACGGCAGCTGCCCTGGCTCAGGAAATCGGCGGCGCCGGAACCATCCGTGAGCAGGGTCGAGGTGCCGGTCATGAAGACGAGACTCGGCTCGTGAAATCCCGCTGCGGCTGCCTTCGGTCCAACGCAACTGACCTTGCGCAGTTCGCGGGCGATTTCCGCGCTTGGAAACAGCGTCGTCAGCGATGGCATCACCACGCCATAGATTGCAAACGCCAAAAACATCGCTGCCGCCACCGCGTTCAGAAGCGACCGCTCGGCGCGGCTGTCGTCATAGAGCCACCACGCGAACAGCCCGAGGATCATGGCTGCCGCCAGCATGGGCCAGGCCAGAAAGGCCGGCTGCCGCGTCAGCATGATCGCGCCGACCACGGCGATAACCGACGCCAGCATCGGAATGATGAACCACCACGCCGCGCCGCTCATCAGCCAGGAGCGCGACAGCACGCGCCGCTCCAGCGCGCCGGCGGTGAGGATCGCGATCGCCGGATAAAGCGGCAGCACGTAGTGCGGCAGTTTGGTGAGGACCAGTTCGAACACGACCCAGCACGGGACCAGCCACGCCAGGAGATACTGTGCGCCGGGCTCCCGTCGAGCTCGCCACACCGCGGGTGCCGCCATCGCCGCAAGCGGCGCGCCGGGCCAGAACGTGATCCAGAACAACAGCAGGTAAAGGCCGGGTGGCGCACCATGGGTTTCCTGGGCAGCAAGCTTGCTCAACATGTCACCGCCAATGGAATCGGCGAAGAAAGTGTTGCCGGCGCGCCAGAAGATCGCCAAGAACCATGGCAACACCAACACGAGCGTCCACATCAGACCCCAGACCGGCCGCAGCCGCCACATCCAGGGTGCGCCGCGATCAAGGATAGCCAACGTCACGATCGTGAGCCCGACGAACATCAGGATCAGCGGCCCCTTGAGCAGAATGCCGCCCGCAAGCGCCGTCCAGAAGGTCAAGGGCCAGCTCCACGGCGGATGCGCGGGATCCTCACCGCGTTGCCAGGACAGATAGGCCCGCGCCAGCGCTCCCATCGCGGCGACTACCGTAAGCAGCAGCATCGCATCGGTTTTGCTGAGTCTGGCTTCGGCGCCAAGCAGGACCGAACTGCACATCATCAGCGCGGCAAACACCGCCCCGCGCCGCGTGACGAACGCAAGCGCCGCCCAGTAGGTCAATAGCACCGCACCGACTGCGCCGATCAGGGAGGGAATCCGGTAGATCCAAATCCTGAGCTGCGCTCCTGGCAAGCCGAGAGCGGACGCGGCTTTGACGGCGCCAGCCTGCATCCAGTAGATGCCGACCGGCTTCTTGTAACGCACCTCATCCTGGAAGCGGATATCCACGAAATCGGAGGTCTCGACCATCTGCTTGGTGGCCTGGGCGAAACGCGCCTCGTCTCGATCGATCGGGGGGATGGTGAAGAAGCCCGGAATGAAGAGCAGCGCAGTGCAGAACAGGAGGAAAACGGTCGCGCGAAGATGATTGGCGGTGGCCAGGTCAATCAACCAGACCAGCCGGCCACCCGGATTGACCAGGTTCTTCGGCTCTCGCGGCGCGCCAAACCGGGGACGGGTATAGGTCTCGACCATGGGGTCCGCTTACGCCGAAACCACCATCAGGACAACCGCTTAGGCGGCTTCTATTGGATTCTGACAACAACTGTGTCCGCCGCGCCCGCAGCGTCGATCACGGTCAGGCGGGCAAAGCCCGGCCCCGGCGGATCGATCAAACTCTCCCGCCGCCCATCGATCTCGCCAACCGACCTGCCATTCAGAAGCATGGTCATCGGTAGCACCCCGCCGCTGACCCTGACGGGGATAGCGGTGGCTTCGGAGCCGACCGGATGGTCCACGTCGATCCGCGACCCGTCCAGCGGAAACTGGATGTGCAGCGCGCGGTCGCCGCTGCTTCGCACCAGCTCCCCCATCGGCCGGAAGCGGCGCAGCGGCGGCGGAAGCTTCGCATTGCTTGCTACCGCCACAACGCCCTTGGGCGCTTTCGGTAGCGGTGTCGGCAATTTCCCAGTTCGCGCAAATGCATCGAAAAGGATCGGCGCTGCGGCGACCCGCCCGATCAGGCCCGGTACCGGCGCCCCGTCCGGGCGGCCGACCCAGACGGCAATGGTCATGCGGCCGTCAAAACCAACCGACCAGGCATCGCGATAGCCAAAGCTCGTACCTGTCTTGAAGGCGATCCGCCCTGCCACGCCATTTTCGGGCGGAGGGGTGCCCAAAAGCACGTTGCCGACCTGCCAGGCCGCCACACGATCCATCAGCCGTAAAGGCTCGCGTCCGTCGTCTTTCGCACCCACAAGCTCGCGCAGCGCACGCGTGGTGCCAAGCCGCGGCAGGCCCGTATAGAGCAACGCCAGATCCTGCAAGGTCACCCCGACACCGCCGAGACCCATTGCGAGGCCCGGAGCCTCATCCCTCGGCAACACCGGATTTGCCCCCGCCTGCTTCAGCCGCGACGACAGCCGGCTGGAGCCAACGCGGTCAAGCAACGCGATAGCCGGGACATTGAGGGAGAGCTGCAGGGCCTTACGAACGGGCACCGTTCCCTGGTACGTCATGTCGAAGTTTTCCGGCGCATAAGCGCCAAAGCGGATCGGCCGATCATCGATCAAGCTGTCGGGATGGACAAAACCGTCCTCGAAGGCGAGGCCGTAGATGAAAGGCTTCAACGTCGAGCCCGGCGAGCGCAGCGCGCGCGTCATATCCACCTGTCCCGCCCGGCTATCGTCGAAATAGTCGGCCGAACCGACGCGCGCGAGCACGTCACCGCTCTCATTGTCGACAGCCATGATGGCGACCGAAATATACGGCCCCAGTGCCAGCGCGCGGTCGCGCGCGAGTGCTTCGAACGCCTTCTGCAGGTTTGAATCAAGCGTCAGCCTGATGACCGGCGTATCCTTCATCGTGGCGATAGCCTGATCGGCCGCGTGCGGCGCCAGGACCGGCATCGGCTTGCGCAAGCGCGGCACCGCTGCCGCTTTGGCTTGCGCGGCGTCCGCTTCCGAGATGCGGTGCTCCTCGATCATGCGATCAAGCACGCGGTCGCGCGCCGCGCGCGCCGCTTCCGGATAGCGATCGAGCCTGCGCGTTTCCGGCGACTGCGGCAACGCCACCAGCAGCGCCGATTCCGCCAGCGTAAGGCGCTTGGGCTCCTTGCCGAAATAAGCAATGGAAGCCGCGCGAACACCCTCCAGATTGCCGCCGAACGGGGCGAGCGTCAGATAGAGATTGAGAATCTGGTCCTTGTCCAACTGCCGCTCTATCTCGATCGCGCGCACGATCTGTCGGAGCTTGGCATAAACCGAGCGCTCGCGCCGCGGCTCCATCAAGCGAGCGAGCTGCATGGTGACAGTCGAGCCGCCGGAGACGATGTGTCCATGCTCGATCAATTGAAGTGCGGCGCGCGCGAGTGCTAACGGATCCACGCCTGCGTGCTCGCGGAAGCGCCGGTCTTCAAACGCCAGCAGCAGTTTGAGATAAATGGGGTCGACGTCTTTCCCGGCATCAACCGCAAGTCGCCAGCGGCCATCCGCCATTGCATAGGCACGCAGCAGTTTTCCGTTACGATCGGCGATCGTGGTGGAGACCTGCGAGGCCTGCGCCAACGGCAGGGGGGCGAGCGCGACGATCGACATCAGGCTGGCGGCAGCCGAAAGGATCGCCACCTTCTTGATCGATCGCCTGTGGGAAGGCTCGCTCGCCGCCCCGCCTATCGCCGCCAGTTCACTCATTTCGCCGGACGGACCTCCACCGATCCGGTGCCGGTACGACCATAACGCGAGGGATTGTACATGTCCTCGACATAGGCTTGAGGCAGCACGAACTTGCCCGGCGTTACCGCGCGCACCACATAGGCCACCGTGAACACCGATTTGGAGTCGGCGGCACGATCGACCGCCGCACTGAAATGATCGTCGCGGAACTCGGCATTTTCCGGCTCCTCGCCGTCCTCGATCCAGTCCAGCGTTCCGCTGTCACCGGAGGAGACCAGATGCGGATTGTCGATCTCGAATCCGGCCGGAAGATAGTCCGACACCATGATGTGCCCATATTCCGGCTTCGGTTCGGTAATCCTGAGAACGACCGCGAAACGATCATTCTGTCTGGCCTTGGTCACGTCGGCCGGTTTGCCGTCGAGCCTAAAGTAGCTGCGCTCGATCTTGAAGCCGTTCGAGGCCGCCGGCTCCGGTACGATCGGCGAGCCGGAGACCGAAACCACGGCTTGCACGGGCGCGTCGCCCGTGTTCGTAACCTTGATCGGCTGCGCAGCCATCTCGGCAGCCCGGTAATTGCGAAACAGCGCGGTCTTGATTGGTTGGCCGTTGAGATCAAGCGTCATCGTCTCCTTGGCCAACGCCCGTGCTGCAAGGACCAGCCACGCGTTTTCCTGGGTGGAAGTATAGGGCGTCAGTCCCCGCGCCTCCTCGACCCGCACCACGGCTTGCGTCAGCGTCGCCTTCGGCGCGTTGCCTTCAGCTGCCAGCGAGACCAGCGCAGCCGCATCGCGCAACGCCGAACCGTAGTCGGTGCGGCCGAACTCCAGCACCGGCTTCGGCGTGAGACTGTCGAGCGCCGCCGCAAAAACCCGCTCCGCCCGGTTGCGGTCGCCCACCAGCGCCAGTGCCGCCGCCAGCTGCGACTTTGCGATTGGCGTCGTCAGATCCTTCAGCTTGGTGTCAGCGAGGTAGCGCAGATCACCGATAGGCGCGGCGCCATTGCGCGCGAGCACGTAGAGGCCGTAGGCGAGATCGCGGCCTCCATCCTTCTCCGGTTCATCTGCGTTGACGACCGAATTCCGGATGCGGTCGAGCGCGTTCTTGAACAGGATATCAGGGACTGCAAATCCCTTTTCGCGGGCACGGGTCAGGAAATCCGTTACATAGGCATCGAGCCAGGCGTCGTCGCCGCCCGCCTCCCACAGTCCGAACGAGCCATTGGAGCCCTGCCGCGCCAACAGGCGCTCGATGGCGTCCTTGATGCGCTGATCGCTCGCGGCGTCCAGCCCAAGATGCGCTCCGGCCGCGAGCTCGTTGACATAGAGCAACGGCATGGCGCGGCTCGTGATCTGCTCGGAACAGCCAAACGGGTAGCGGTCGAGCGCCTGCAGGATGGTGGCGGCATCGAGCGCTGCCGAAAGGCCGACCGATAGCGATACGCCTCCCGTGCCTGGAACAAGGTCGGAGAACATGTCTGACGTCAAGGTCAGGCTCTCGCCCCTGGCCAGCGTGCGGATCGAGCGACGCGCCAGGATTTGTGTCGCCGGCTTGACGTCCAGCGAATAATCTCGCGCCAGCGTCAGCCCGTCCGGTCCCTTGATCTCGACGCCGAGCTGCGCCGTACCTGTTCCGCCGGCATCCAGCCCCACCGTCATCGACGCGCGCTGCCTAGCGTCAAGCTTGAGCGTCGTCGAGGTTTCGCCGCTCACCTTCAGGGGACCGGCGGACTTCAGGCTGACCGTGTAGTCGCCTGGCGGTCCTTCCACGTTGTCAAGCTCCATGCTCATTGTGCCGTGGTCGCCTGTGAGCAGGAAGCGCGGCAGGGTCGCCGTCAGCACTACGGGATCCCGTACCGTAACGTCGGTCGAGGCGCGGCCGAGCCTGGTTGCACTCCATGCCACCGCCATCACGCGCGCGGTGCCGGCAAAATCGGGAATGGCGAAATTCACTTCGGCTGTGCCGTCCGCGGCGACCGTAACGATTCCCGAATAAAGCGCGAGCGGCTTCTGCGTTGGCGGGCTGCCCTGCAGCTCCGCACCGGCGTCGCCCCCCGACCTGATCTGGCCACGCGTTCCCTGCATGCCGTCGATCAGCTGCCCGTAGAGGTCGCGTATCTCGGCGGTCAATCGGCGTTGCCCGAGATAGTAGTCATCCGGCGTCGGCGGTTTGTAGTTGGTCAGGTTGAGAATGCCGACATCGACGGCGGCAATCACGACCTTTGCATCTTCGCCGGGATTGAGGCCCCCAAGCGTGACGGGAATCTTCAAACTTGTGTTGGGGCGAACCAGCACCGGCGGGGTGAGACTAACGGCAAGTGTTCGCGTCTTCTTGTCGATGCCGAACCACTTCAGGCCGATGGCGCGGCCAGGCATCCGTCGCGCTGCCGCATCAAGCGGGCGGCGCAGGGTTGCCAGCACGTAGGCACCCGTTCCCCAGTCCTTGCCGATCGCAATCTCGATCTGCGACGTCCCTTCCTTGACGTCCATGGTGCGCGTGGTCAGCAGCCGATCGCCGAGCACATTGACTGTCAGCTTGCCGGCGGTGCGCGCATTGACTGACACCAGCATGGTTTCGCCCGACTGATATTCCGGCTTGTCTACGGACGTCTCCAACAGGTCCGGCGTGTCGGCGCTGCCGTCAGAATACCAGCCGACATCAAACTGCACCGAAGTGATCGGCCCTCCGGGATCGGGGGATTTGACATCGAGGCGATATCGGCCGGGTCTCGGTGAGAAACTGATCCGCGCGGGCTTATCGGTGCCGATCGTAAGCCCGCCATCGGCCACGCGACTAGTGGACTTGGCCAGCTCAAAATCCCAGTAGGAGTTCTGGCGATACCACTGATAGCGGGATTCGATTTTCAGAAGCTCGTAACGCAGGCCGTTTCGCGGCAGCGTCTTGCCGTCCGGCGATGCGAACACAATGTCGAAGTCGGCCTTGTCGCCCTCGGCTACGTTTCTGTCGCCAAACAGCGGCTTGACGCCAATCTGCGGCGTGGTCGGCGCTACCGGAAGCACGATCTTGCGTTCGACCGCGCGGCCGCCAGCCTCCGCCATTCTAATGAAGATCTGCGCCTCCTGCGGACGGGTCGAGGTTGGCGCCTTGGCGAGACTGACCGGGAAGGTCGCTGCCCCCTTTGCATCGGATTCCGGGAGATTCTCGATCGGCGTGCGCTCGTTGGAGGTCGTTTCCTCGTCGGCGACGCCGAACTGATAGCCAGGAAATCCCGGGCGCTGAGCTGCCGGCGCAACCAACATGTCGCCCTCGAGCTGAAGGTTGGAAGCCGGCGCGCCATAGAGGAAACGGCCTTCGACCCTCAGTTGAACCGGAGTATCAGCCTTGATCAGCTTGTCATTGGATGACAGATCGAATTCGAGCCGCTCGGGCACATAATCCTCGACCATGAAGGTGGTCTCGCCGACTGTCGCTCCCTTGGGATCGACGAACGCGCGCACCCGCCAGGTCCCGCTCGGGACCGCGGAATTGAGCGCCACCGCCAGCGAGCGGCCGCCCGCGCCCTGATCCGGCAACACGGCGCGGCGGTATTCCACGCCATCGGGACGCTCGACCACCAGCGTGAGCGGCGAGCCGGTCAGCGCATTCCCCTGCCCATCCCGCAAAAGGGCGGTCAGATAGACCGTTTCGTTGGTGCGATAGACGCCGCGCTCGGCATAAACAAAAGCATCTGCGCCAATGGGGACTTGCCGCCCGGCTACGCCGCGATCGGTAAGATCGAAAGCACTGGTTTTGAGGCTCAAGAACGCATAGTCCGTGCTTTCGCCCGATACCGTCAGCAACCCAGGCGACAAGCCGCCCTCGCCGCGCGCCAGTCCCGCCTCGAACAGCACGTGGCCGGATTCGTCGGTCTTCCGGGTGGCCAGGATTTCATTGTTGCGCGCGACCAGCCGCACCTCCGCGCGCGCCACGGCCTCGGTCGTAGCCAGCGAGTTGACAAAGACGTGGATGCCGTCGTTGCCCGAGAAGGCCGCGACGCCGAGATCGGATACGATGAACCATTGGGTTGCGAGTTGGTAGTCGTCATCGCTGCCGGGCGCCTTGGGCACCGCGGTCATCACGTAAACGCCGGGCTTCAGGTCGCCGATGGCCTGGTCGACGGGGAATGCGGTCGTGACCTCCTGGTTGAGGGTGGTATCGGTGGTCAACTCACCCGACCAGACCTTCGTGCCGCGCTCGTCACCGAGGTCGGAGAGCTGATACTTGCCGATGGGGCGCTGGAAATCGCTGTCGATGACCGCATTGATCAAGTTACGATCACCGATTCGGAACACATTGATCGTGACCGCCGAGGTGTTGACGCTAACCACGGGAATCCCGCGCTGCCCCGTGCGCGGCAGCACATAGGCGCGGCCGGTGAAGTGCACGAAGGGCTTGCGGTCGCGAACATAGACGTTGAACTCGGCCGATTTCGGCAAACTTTCCTGCACCGTGGAGGGCAGGCCCGCCCGCAAATTGATATTGTAGCGCTCGCCATGCTTCAGCCCCTCGACGCACAGCTGCTTGTCTTCTGATGACAGGGCGGGCTTGTCGGCGCCGGCAAGGGCTACGAAGGGGGTAAAGTCGGTGCGCTTGGCCAGTTCTTCGGAGAACTGGAAGCAGGCCCTGGGCGAGGCCGAATCCGAATCAACGGTGTAGTCGAGCAGCTTGAAGCCATGCTCGTCCCTGAGCTTTTCGTACTGACCGCGAACATCGGCAACCTCGCGCTGGTCGAGCGAGAGCCGCAGAGCGTCGAGCGCCGGTCGCCATAACTTGCGTTCCGCGAGCGCCTTGCCCAGCACCGCCAGTGCGTCGGCTTCGTCCTGTGGATTGGCCGCGCGCTGATAGGCAATGTAGGCCGCGGTCGAGGCTCGCTCGAGGAAGAACGTCTGCTCGCTTGTCGTGGACGGCTTGATTTGCAGAATGCTGCGGGCCAGCCTCAACCAGTTGCTGCTGTCGTCAGGTGCGGTGGTTGCAATTTGCCCGAGGATTTGCAAAGCGGAGCGAAAATCATTGCGCCTGAAAGCGGTATCGGCATCGGTGCGTAAGGTTGCGGCCGGCTTGGCGACAACGCCCGCCTCGCTCTTGATCTGGGCCTCCAGCTTGATCGCGGAATCGGCAAGATCGTCGCGCTTGAAAGCTTTATCCGCCGCCTGCGCCTGAACCAGGGCGAGCGCCAGCGTGGCGCATACGGCAGCGGCGCGAACCAGACCGATCATGGTGGAACTCCGTGGTAGCGGCGGGCAAAGCGCCGCGAGTCGTTATGAGAATTGGAAAATGGTGACGGACTGATGGCGGTCTGACTAACGTTGTAAAAAGTTGCATGCGACATGACGCAGCCAGTTCTTAAACCGCGCCGGCTCGACGCGGCGCAGCAACGATCTAGCGGCGGGTCATTAACGGAACGCCGCTCCATTTTTGTCGCTTTGTCCGTAAAATCGGTTCGCGACCTACTTGGCGGAAAAGCAGATTTTTTATATTGACCATGCTAAGAAGGCAGGCGCCGACGCCTTGAGTCAGTTGCCAGGACGGTCCCGTAGCTCAACTGGATAGAGTAGCGGATTTCTACTCCGCGGGCTGCAGGTTCGAGTCCTGCCGGGATCGCCAAAATTCCCTTATGGAATACCGCACATTGCTCGCCAGGGGAACGGATTCTGCCACGCCATGAAACCCGACGCTCGCATCACCGTGTGATCATCCAGTCAAACCGACCTAATCGCTTCGACCGGGTCCAACATGGACGCGCGGAGCGCTGGGTATGAACCGAAGAACACACCGACCAGCACCGACGATGCGACGGCCAGAGGAACGGACCAAGGCTCAACGATCAAAGTCCAGTGTGCCATCTGGGAGATAATGAGCGCCGCGACAAACCCCACGACCACACCGGCCACTCCCCCAAAGATCGACAGGCCGACGGCTTCCAGCAGAAACTGCCAGAGGATTTGTTTGCGCCTCGCGCCAATAGCCAGCCGGATTCCGATTTCCCGGGTCCTCTCGGTTACCGATACCAACATGATATTCAGTATGCCGACTCCGCCGGTCGCCAGGGAAACCAGAGCGACCGACGCAAGCAGGATCGACAGAGTTCGAGCTCCGGCTTCCTGGGCGGACGTAACCTCCGACAGATTCTTGATCGTGAAGTCATCGTCCTGCAGCGGTTGGAGTTGATGTCTCTGTCGCAAGAGGGATCGTATGTCTTCTTCGGTCTTATTCATGCTCAAACCCTCGCGCATTTTCACAAGGATTGCAGCAACCGCTCTGGATTTGACCTGGTTGTGGCCTAATACGCGTCGTCCAGCCACAAGGGGCACCAGGAGGACGTCGTCCTGATCCTTATTGAGAGCGGATTGACCTTTCTTCGCCAGGAGTCCAATCACCCGGAACGGGACATTTTTGATTCTGACCTCCCGGCCGATTGGGTCTTCGTCGTGGAACAATTCACGCGCAACGGTCTGTCCAAGGAGGACAACTTGTGCACCCCTCACAGCCTCATCTGGGTCGAATGCGCGACCACTTGCTACTCTCCAGTCGCGGACCTCGAGGTACCCGACATCGACAAGGTAGATACTTGTCGCCCAGTTGGCGGCGTCGGCGACAACCTGGATATTTCCGTTGACGACTGACGAGATCACCTGAAGCGATGGAATTTCCCGGTCAACGGCGGCGGTATCCTCGTCGGTGAGTGAAGGGGCGGCTCCAGCCCCGAGCCGCACTCCGGACTGGTTGGCATTCCCCGGCATAACGATCATGAGGTTGGTGCCGAGGCTTCGAACCTGGGCCGCCACCTGCTCGCGTGCCCCGGCACCGACCGCCATCATGGTAATCGTGGCCGAGGTCCCGATGATGATCCCAAGCGCGGTCAGACACGACCGCAACTTGTGCCGCTGCAGTGCCCCCCCGGTGGAAATGATGGCGTCCAGCAGGGTCACTGGACTCGACCATCGAGGAAGCGGATGACCCGGGAGGCTCGCCTGGCAATCCTCGCGTCGTGGGTAATAACAATGATCGTCCGCCCGGCCTCGTTGAGGCTGTGAAACAGATCCATCAATTCGCCCGATGACTTGCTGTCCAGCGCCCCCGTGGGCTCATCGGCGAGGATAATCTTTGGCGAGCAGGCGAGCGCCCGGGCGACAGCAACCCGCTGCTGTTGGCCTCCCGACAGCTGGGCCGGACGATGCCTGGCCCTGTCAGCGAGCCCAACCAGTCGAAGGGCAATCTCGGCAATCTCTCGGCGTGATCGTTTGTTCACGCCAGCATACATCAGAGGAAGCTCGATGTTTTCCCTCGCGTCGAGCCGGTCGAGCAAGTTGAAGTGTTGGAAGATGAATCCGATTTTCCGGTTTTTGATCGCGGCGAGCTCGTTTGAAGACAGAGCGGAGATCTCCTGACCGTCCACCCAGCATTTTCCGCTGGTTGGCTGATCCAGACATCCGATAATATTCATGAAAGTGGATTTCCCCGAGCCGGATGGACCGATGACGGCGAGAAAGTCTCGAGGCGCAATGGAGACGCTAACATCCTCGAGCGCCGTAACCGTCTCCCCGAGATGAAAACGCCGGGTCAGCTTCTCAGTCCTGATCACTGGCTCCTACCTATGATGACCTCGCAAACCCCTTCGTTGACGATATTTCGGTGACGTTGGTATCTCCCAGGCCGATTCGAACCGGCACCATCCGGGGCTCGCCGTCGGGGCCAAGGACCCAGACCGCCGAACCGCTCGCTGCCGTACCTGCGGGCCTCCAACGGAGCGCTGCATTGGGTGCCAACAGGACGTCCGCGCGTGCATTCGTCTC
>Ga0306921_10001519_pt1 | contig 22586 bp, 17 predicted proteins | sample sta12Cox44000080_FD_203760 | JGI IMG/M metagenome (GOLD analysis project Ga0306921, IMG submission 203760) | Lab enrichment of tropical soil microbial communities from Luquillo Experimental Forest, Puerto Rico - statoxic.12C.oxic.44.000.080 (v2)... | ecosystem: Environmental > Terrestrial >...
AAGGCGAGCCGGCGGTGCAGTCGCGACCGCTGCCGCCCCCGGCCGGCGGCGGCAGCGCGGCCGCGGTCGATCCGGGTAATTCTTCGGGCGCGCAACCAACGGGACTACCCGGCGATCAGCGCCAGCCGCGCGGCACGCCACAGCCCGGCGACGCGGCGCCGCAGGCAGGAGATGAGACGGTTACCGAGCCGCCGTCACAGAAGATCGCCAACAAAGGCGCGCTGTTCTCCGGCCTCGACAAGATCACCGGCCGCATCATCGCGTTCGATGCCGCGGTCGGCGAAACGGTGCAGTTCGGCGCACTGCAGGTGACGCCGCGGGTTTGCTACACGCGGCCGCCGACCGAGAGTCCCAACACCGATGCCTTCATCGAAGTCGACGAGGTGACGCTGCAGGGCGAGGTGAAGCGCATCTTCACCGGCTGGATGTTCGCATCGAGTCCAGGCCTGCACGCGGTCGAGCATCCGATCTACGACGTCTGGCTCACCGATTGCAAAAATCCGGTGGTTGCCGCTGCGCCGGTCGAAGCCGTCGCGGCGCCCGCGGAGCAGCCGCCAAAGCCCGCCGCGCCGCGTCGACCCGCGCAGCAGAGCGCGGCGCCCGCACGCTCTCCCGCGCGCTGATCGATCAACTCCGCAAAGGCCGCTCGCTCGCGAGCTGAGCGAGCACCTGCGCGCCGCTCACCGGCAACGCGGTTCCGAGCGCGCCAAAGTCGGCTTCGCCCGTGAGCGCCGCTTCCAACAGCTTGTGATATTGGCGTCGGGGAACCTCGATCGCGCCGAACGTCTTGAGGTGATCGGTGACGAATTGCGTATCGAGCAGCTTGAAGCCGCCGGCCTTCAGTCGCGCGGCGAGATGCACGAGCGCGACCTTGGACGCGTCGCGCGCACGATGAAACATGCTCTCGCCGAAGAACGCGCGGCCAAGCGTGACGCCGTAAAGGCCGCCGACGAGGAGGTTGCCCTCGTACACTTCAAGACTGTGACAGTGACGCCGCTCGTAGAGCTTGCGATAGAGCACGCGGATGCGGCCGTTGATCCAGGTGCGTGGGCGGCCCGGGCGCGGCTCGGCGCAGCCCTCGAGCACGGCATCGAAGTCGCGATTGACCGTGACCGTGAAACGGTCCGAGCGAACCGTGCGGGCAAGTCGCTGCGGCATGTGAAACCGATCGAGCGGGATGACGCCGCGCATGTCCGGCTCGATCCAATAGAGCGTCGGATCGTCGGCATTTTCCGCCATGGGGAAGATGCCGCAGGCATAGGCCTTGAGCAGCACTTCCGGCGTGATCTCGATGAGGGGAGATTCGCGATTGGCCATGGGCAGAACGCTTCCGGAACGCGGCGCGGATGATTCACGAAGATAATCTGTGCTAACGTGGCATGCGAGAGGTTCTCGTGCCAGCTGTGTTTGCTGCCGAACATCGCCGAACCGCGATCGTCCTGATCGCGGTGTGGCTCATCGTGCTGCAGGCCTTTCTCGCGGGCCTTGCCACCGCACGCGCGGGGGCGATGTCGGCATCCAGTCCCATTGACGCCACGATCTGCCATGGCGCCGGTGACGGCGATCCGACGGATCGTACAGTGCCGCTCGACCCGGCATGGCACCTGTGCTGCGCCTCTTGCATGTCGGCGGCGTCCCCGATGCTCTCGTCCGGCGCGCCGGAAACGACTGTTTTGCAAGCCGCACGTGAGCCGCGCGCCCCCGCATTCGCCGGCTTCACCCTCGTTCCCCCCCACGGCGTGATCCGCGCCGGATCCTCGCAAGCACCGCCAAATTGCGCATGAACCTGAGCTAATCGCTGCGGGCGATCGTCCGCCCGCCGTTCCTGCGTAAATTTGGAGATCCCATCATGGTTCGCGTGTTTGTGCTCGTCGCCGCCGGCGCTGCTGTGTTCGTTTGTTGCGCGTCTGCGCACGTCACCCTGGAAACCCAGCAAGCGCCGGTCGGTGCGCCCTACAAGGCAGTGTTGCGCGTTCCCCACGGCTGCGACGGCGCGGCGACGGTCGCACTGCGCGTGCGGGTTCCCGAAGGAGTGATCGCAGTCAAGCCGATGCCGAAGCCGGGGTGGAAAATCGAGACGGTCAGCGGCAAGTATCCCAAGGCTTACAGCTTCTTCCGCGATGAGAAGCTGTCCGAAGGCGTGCTCGAGATCAGTTTCAGCGGCGGCAACCTGCCGGACTCTTATTATGACGAGTTCGTGTTCAGCGGCTTTCTCGCCGGCGACCTCGAACCGGGCAAGGTGCTTTACTTTCCGGTCGTGCAGGAATGCGAAAAGGGCGTGCACCGCTGGATCGAGATTCCGGCGGCAGGAAAATCAACGAGCGATTATCCCGAGCCCGCGCCTGGGCTGAAACTGCTGCCCAAAAAGTAATGAGGTCGCCGCCGTGCGCCGCGCGGCGTTGCTCCTCGCACTGCTGGCGGCGCTGGCGCAGGCGCCGGAGGCCTGGGCGCATGCTTCGCTGGTCAAGGCCTCGCCTGCGGACGGCGCGGTCATCGCGCGCCCACCGCCATCGCTGAGCTTGACGTTCAACGAGCCGGTGTCCCCGCTCGTGATGCGTCTCATCGGTCCCGATGGCGCGCCGATCTCGCTGGGCTCGGTCACGGCCGAGAACGAAACGGTGACAATCAATGTGCTGCGAACGATGGGCCGCGGCACGCATGTGCTGAGTTGGCGCGTCATTTCGAGCGACGGGCATCCGGTCGGAAGCTCGATTATCTTCTCGATTGGCGCGCCGACCGCGCGGCCCTCGGCGGCGAGCGTTGCCGACCCGGGCGTTCGTGTCGGCCTGTGGACCGCCAAGCTCGTCATCTACGTTGGATTGTTTATCGGCGTCGGTGGCGCGGTTTTTCGCAGCTGGCTTCCCCAATCCGGTTCGCGGCCGCCCGCACTCTGCGCCTTCGCGCTGTTCGCCGGCATCGTTGCGAGCCTGGTGTCGCTGGGCCTGCAAGGACTCGATGCCCTCGACCTTCCGTTGTCGGATCTGCCGCGGAAGTCGGTCTGGGAAGCGGGCTTGGCCACCTCCTACGGGGGTACCGCGATCCTATCAGTCCTCGCAATGATTACCGGCCTGCTCGCATTGGCGGCGAAGTCTCTGCGCTTGGCACGCGGCTTCGCATCTGTCGGTTTGTTCGGTGCAGGGCTTGCGCTTGCTTTCAGCGGGCACGCAAGCAGCGCCGCGCCAAGCATGGTCGATCGTCCCGCGGTATTTGTGCACGCGGTCTGCGTCGCCTTCTGGATCGGTTCGCTCCTGCCGCTCTACGTAGTGTTGCGCGGCGCGCCTGCTGCTGTCCCCGGACTTGCAAGTTTTTCTCGCGCGATTCCGATTCCCGTAGCGATGCTCGTGGCGACCGGGTTCTGGCTCGCCTTTGTCCAGCTCGGTCAGCTCGATGCGCTGTGGACGACGAGCTATGGCGCGGTGCTGATGGGCAAACTTGCCGCGATCTCGTTGCTGTTCGCGCTCGCGGCAGCGAACCGTTATTGGCTGGTGCCTAAATTCGAGTCCCGCGGCGCGGCGGCGGCACGGCCGCTCGCGACCGCGATCGCATCAGAACTCGCCCTCGCATGCGTCATCTTTGCCTTGGTCGCGACTTGGCGCTTCACGCCACCGCCGCGCGCCCTTGCCACTGATGCGCCGGTCGCGGTTCACATTCATGGCGAGAAGGCCATGGCCGAGATCGAGATCGCGCGCGGGGACCGGCTGAACGCCCAGGTGCAGGTGCTTGACGGCGCGTTCCGTCCCCTTCCTGCCCGAGAAGTCACGCTCGTGCTCGCCAATCCCGCCGCAGGCATCGAGCCGATCCGGCGCATTGCGACCCATGTCGATGCGAATACGTGGCGCATCGACGATCTGCGAATTCCCGTCGCCGGGCAATGGAATCTGCGGGTCGAAATTCTGATCAGCGACTTCGACAAGGTGATGCTGGAAGACACTGTCACGCTTCCACGCGCGCCGTGACGGATCAAGGGCCCATTCCGCCGCGCGCCAAAAACTCCTCGAGCCAGCAGATGTGATAATCGCCGTCGATGATGTCCTTTTCCCGCACCAAAGCGCGAAACAGCGGCAGCGTAGTCTCGATCCCCTCGATGACGAATTCGTCCAGCGCCCGCCGCAACCGCATCAGGCATTCGCCGCGCGTCTTGCCGTGGACGATGAGCTTGCCGACCAGCGAGTCGTAGTATGGCGGAATTGAATAGCCGTGATAGACCGCGGAGTCGACACGCACGCCGAGGCCGCCGGGCGGGTGATATTGCACGATCTTGCCGGGCGACGGTCGGAAGGAAAGCGGATTTTCCGCATTGATGCGACACTCGATCGCGTGGCCGTGGAATTTCACGTCATCCTGGGAGAACTCCAGGTGCCCGCCGGCGGCGATCCGGATCTGTTCCAGGACGAGATCGATATCGGTGATCATCTCGGTAACCGGATGCTCGACCTGGATGCGAGTGTTCATCTCCATGAAATAGAATTGGCCGTTCTCGTAGAGAAACTCGACGGTGCCCGCCCCGAGGTACTGCAGCTCGCGCATCGCCCCCGCCACCATCTCGCCAATGCTATTGCGCGCGGCTTCGTTGAGCGCCGGGCAGCGGCCTTCCTCGCAAATTTTCTGGTAGCGGCGCTGCAGTGAGCAATCGCGTTCGCCCAAATGGATGGCACGGCCGCGCCCGTCGCCGAGCACCTGGATTTCGACGTGGCGCGGATTGACCAGGTATTTTTCGAGATAAAGCGTGTCGTCGCCAAACGCCGTCTTGGCCTGCGCGCGCGCGCTGACGAGTGCCGCCGGAAGCTGTTCCGGTTCGTGCGCCACATGCATGCCGCGGCCGCCGCCGCCCGCGGCGGCCTTGACCAGAACCGGGAAGCCGATCGAGTGGGCCAGTTCGATTGCTTCCTGGTCGGACGCGACGCCGTTTTCCGATCCCGCAATCACCGGAATTCCCAGCCGTTTGGCGGTGCGCTTGGCCTCGATCTTGTCCCCCATCAGGCGGATGTGCTCCGGCTTCGGGCCGATGAAACCGATGTTGTGCTCGGCGAGAATTTCCGCGAAGCGGGCGTTCTCGGAAAGAAACCCATAGCCCGGGTGCACCGCGTCTGCGCCGGTGATCTCGCAGGCGGAAAGCAGCGCCGGAATGTTGAGGTAACTGTCGCGTGCAGCGGGCGGACCGATGCACACGCTCTCGTCGGCAAGCCGCACGTGCATGGCGTCCTCGTCGGCGGTGGAATGCACCGCCACCGAGGGAATGCCGAGCTCCTTGCAGGCCCGCAGCACGCGCAAGGCGATCTCGCCGCGGTTTGCGATCAGAATCTTGTCGAACATTGCCGCAGCTTTTTTTCGCTCCTGGACACGGCGCGGCGCGCGGCACGCAGTCGCCGTTGCGCTGGCGCCCGAGAAGGAGGTGCTGGCTTCACTGGATGATCATCAGCGGCTCGCCGAACTCGACCGGCTGCCCGTCCTCGATCAAAATCTGGATCACCGTCCCCGCCCGCGGCGCGGGAATTTGATTCATGGTTTTCATCGCCTCGATAATCAGCAGCGTATCGCCGGCGCGCACGCGGCTGCCGACCTCGACGAACGGGCGCGCGCCCGGCTCGGCCCCGACATAGGCGGTGCCGACCATGGGCGAGGTCACGACCCCGGGATGCTTGGCGGGATCGGCGCTCTCCGCTTCGGGGCGCGCCGCAGCCGGCGCCGCCTCAATGGCCGCTGGTGCGCGCGCGGCGGCTGCGCCCGCCGCCGCGGGCCCTTCACGCGCGACCCGCACGCGCTGGCCATCGCGCTCGAACTCGATTTCGGTGAGGCCGGTCTCGTCCAGAAGCCGCGCCAGCTCGCGGATCAGGTCATGATCGACGCCGCGCGAATGCTTGGCGCCGTCTTTGCTCGAGCGCTCGCCGGCCACCGATCTAACCCCTACGCCGTGCCGCGATCAGTCCGGCGAGCCCATCGATGGCAAGAGCGTAGCCGTCGATGCCGAAGCCGCACAGGCTCGCCCGCGCCACCGCTGCAATATGCGAATGATGCCGGAAATCTTCGCGCGCGAAGATGTTGCTGATGTGAACTTCGACCACTGGCAGCTCGACCGCCGCGACCGCGTCGCGGATGGCAACCGAGGTGTGCGTGTAGCCACCGGCATTGATGATGATGCCGGCGGCCTTCTTGGCCCGCGCTTCGTGGATCGCATCGACGATCTCGCCCTCATGGTTCGATTGGCGAAATTCGATTTCGATCTTGTGGCGCGCGCCGGCAGCGCGGCAAAGTTTCTCAACGTCCCTGAGTGTAGCGCGGCCGTAGGTCTTGGGCTCACGCGTGCCGAGAAGATTGAGGTTGGGGCCGTTGAGGACGTAGACGGTTTTCGCCATGGAGAGTCGCGGCGCCCGGGCCAGAGGTATCGCGTTTATAGGGACCTCAGGTGTAAAGGGGAAGCCGCGACCGCGATGGCATGGCGGACGTAGTGCGGCCTGCCGCGGCGCTTCGTAGGCCGACCTGCTCGTGCCGGCGATGTCAGCAGGCGGCCTTGCCGCAACGTGCGGAGTTGACCTTTTCTTTGAGCGTGTTGAGACCGACCGCGCCGACCACGACGTCGTTGCCGACCACGTAGCTCGGCGTGCCGTTGAGGCCGAGCGCCTCGGCGAGCTTGAAGCTCTCCTCGAGCTGCGCCTTGACTTCGTCGCTGGTCATGTCCTTTTCGATGCGAGCCATGTCGAAGCCGACCTCTTTGGCGACCGCCAGCGCCCGCGTCTTGTCGGCAGTGCCGCGGCCGCCGAGCAGCTTCTGGTGGAATTCCAGATATTTCTTGCCGCCCTTGTCCTGCATGCGAGCCGCCGCGGCAACTTGGGCCGCCTGGACCGAGCCTTCGCCGAGAACCGGAAACTCCTTGAGCACGAATTTGAGCTTGGCGTCGTTCTGGAGGAGGTCGAGCATGTCGGCCATGGCGCGCTTGCAGTAGCCGCAGTTGTAGTCGAAGAACTCGACCACGGTCACGTCGCCTTGCGCATTGCCCAATGTGACCTGGCGTGGCGAGGAAAAGATCGTCGCGCTGTGCTCTTTCACCGCCGCGCGATGTTTCTCGGCTTCCGCCAAGGTCTGCCGCTTCTCGAGCTCGGCCATAACGTCTTGCAGGAGCTCGGGGTGACTCAGCAGATATTCTTTGACGATGCGCTCGATCTCGCCGCGCTGCTCGCCGCTGAAGGATTGCGCGCTTGCGGGCGCCGCGTTCGACGACAGCAACGGCACCGCCATCAGAGCAGCAAAGAGGTAAGGCAAATTGCGCTTGATCATCGTGGTCCCTTTTATGGTCAATTGCGCAGCGTCTTTTGCTGCAGCTTGTAGGTGGCGAGGTCGTCGGCCTTGACCCAGCCCGGCGACCCGACGGGAAAGCGCGTCTTGGCGCGCGCGGCAATTTCGCGCGCAGTCTTGGCATCGCCGCGCATGAAGGCGGCCTGCGCGGATGCAAGATCCGCATGGGCAAGATCGTTCTTTTGCCCGTATGCCATGGCCAGCTGGCTATACGCCTCGGGCGATTCCGGCTCGCGCGTCACTGCGGTCTGCAGGATCGAGATCGCTTCGTCGAGGCGGGCACGGTCGTGCGTCTGCACGAGCGCCTGCCCGAGCATGATCTGGATGAGCGCGGGATTGGGCGCAAGCTGGACCGCCTGTCGCAACGGCGCGATGGCTTCGGCCGGACGGCCGGCCTCGAGCAGCGCTTGGCCTTTGAGCTCGTGGAAATACGGATTCTGCGGCTGCGCGTGGATCAGCGCGTCGATCTGCGCCACCGCGCCGCGCGGATCGGAGTATCGATACGCGGAGATGGCGCGCGCATAGCGCGCCGGCAGGCTGGTATCGCTCGGCGGATAGCGCCGCGCCACCGTGTCGGGACGCTCGAGGAAGCCGTAGAGCTTGGCGCGCATGAGGTCGTGCCGGGCCTGCAGCGCCGGCGGATCCTTGTGATCCCAGTAGGGGCTTGCCTTCGCCATTCCTTCCAACGCCGCCACGCGTTCGCTCGGCAGCGGATGCGACTGCATATACGGATTGATGTAGCGCACCTGATAGAGCGTCTGGTCGGCGAGCCGCTTGAAGGTTTCATACATGCCCTTGGGCGACTGGCCGGTGGCATTGAGAAATTTCACCGCCGCGCGATCGGCCTGATCCTCCTGGGCGCGCATATAACCGAACAGCGTGTTCTGGATCATCGCCGATGGCCCGGCGAGGGCGGCGGCGCCTGCCTGACTCATGTTGGCATTGCCGCTGCGGCTGGCCGCGACCATGGCGCCGAGTCCGAGAACCATCGCAAGGATGGACTGCGTCGAGGCGTTGGACAGTTGCTCGCGCAACCGTGCCAGATGTCCGCCGGCGATGTGGCCGGTCTCGTGCGCGAGCACGCCGATGATCTGGTTCGGCGTCTCCGATTCGAGCAGCGCGCCGCCGTTGACGAAGATGCGGCGCCCGTCGGCGACGAAGGCGTTGAACGAGCGGTCGTTGATGATCACCGGCTGCACGTTCTGCTTGGCGAGCCCGGCCGCACGCAACAGCGGCTGCGTATAGTCCTTGAGCAGCTGCTCGATTTCCGCATCGCGGACGACGGCCGGTCCCTTTTGCCCATGTGCGGGAACGTTGGCCGCGAGCAGCGCGGCCGCGGTGACGAGCGAGATGATCGGGACCGCTGGAGTCGTTCGCCGCGGCCTGCTAGGTCTCTCGCTTACGGTCATGTCCGCTCGGCTTCGCACCAATTTTGCGCGCAACCTAGTGGTGCGCCCGAACACGGTCAACGCGCTGACGATCACGTCTGATTGCGGGTCGGTTCCAACGTCGATTGTGCGCGCAAATGCGGCGACAGCGGGGCGGGTTCTCCCGCGTCATCAAGGGTCTAAGCGATGTTGGACGCTGCACGCCGTCTGATCGTCCCCTCGCAGCGCAGCGATGTTCCGCCGTTCATGGTGATGGACGTGATGGCGGCCGCGGCGCGCATCGAAGCGGCCGGTGGGCGCGTCATTCACATGGAGGTCGGCCAGCCGGCTGCGCCGGCTCCTGCAACCGCCATTGCCGCCGCGCAGGCGGCGCTCGTGTCGGGGCGCCTCGCCTACACCGAGACGCTGGGCATCCGCACGCTGCGCGAACGGATCGCGCGCCACTATCGTGACACCTACCGGGTCGACGTCGATCCGGCGCGCGTCGCGGTCACCACCGGCTCGTCGGCCGGATTCATTTTCGCGTTTCTTGCGTTGTTCGAACCGGGCGATCGGATCGCGGTGGCGTTGCCGGGCTATCCGCCGTATCGCCACATCATGCGCGCGCTCGGCTGCGAACCGGCGGCAATCGAAACGGACCAGGCGACGCGCTGGGCGATCACGCCGGAAACATTGCTGGGGAGCCACCGCAAGGCGCGGCTCAGCGGCGTGCTCCTTGCAAGTCCCGCCAATCCCACCGGCACCATGATGAATGGCGAGGCGCTGCGCGACGTCATCGACGCCGCGCAAGGCGCCGGGATCAGAGTGATCTCAGACGAAATCTATCACGGGCTCGATTACGCGTTTCCCGCCGAGACGGCCGCGCGCCACAGCGACAGTGCCGTGATCATCAATTCGTTCTCCAAATATTTCTGCATGACGGGCTGGCGCATCGGCTGGATGGTGGTGCCAGAGCCGCTCATCCGTTCCATCGATCGTCTGCAGGGCAATCTCGCAATCTCGGTGCCGACCCTTGCGCAAATCGCCGCGGAAGCCGCGTTCGACGGCCGCGCGGAGATGGAGGAGGTCAAGCACGGCTACGAGAGAAATCGCAGGATTCTGCTGGAGGGCCTGCCCAAAGCCGGGTTTGACGAGATCTTACCCGTCGACGGCGCCTTCTACCTCTACGCCGACGTCTCGCGCTTTTCGTCCGACAGCTTCGATTTCGCCAAGCGCATGCTTGCGGAGACGCACGTGGCGGTGACCCCCGGGATCGATTTCGATCCGCTGCGCGGGCAACGTTTCGTTCGCTTCTGCTATGCCGGTTCCGCCGCGGATATGCACGAGGCGATCGAGCGGATCGGAAATTGGCTCAAGCGCTGATAGAATCGGCGGCCATTGACGCCAGTCTCGCTAGCGTAGCGCGGCGGCAATGTTGCCGCCGTCCACCGTGGTCACGTCGCCGGTAGTTTTGAGCTCCAGTGCCTGGTGCAGGAACGCTTGCGCCACGTCCTCGGCGGTGACTTCGCGACCCAGCAGATTGCTACTCAGATAATCCGCTTCGCTGATCCCGCGCGCCCGGGCGCGCTCGGCGATGAACGCGTCGGTGACGAGCCCGGAGCGGATACGATCGGCGTTGACGGCGTTGGCGCGGATGCCGTCCGCGCCGTAGTCAACGGCGTATTGACGGACCAGGAACAGCGTCGCCGCCTTGGGTAATCCGTAGGGCCCGAAATTGGCGCCGGGATTGACCGCCTGCTTCGAGACGTTGAACAGAAGACAGCCGCCGGTGCCTTGCGCCAGCATGATGTTCACGGCCGCCTGCGCGACGCGCTGATGGCCGTAGAAATTGACCTCGAAGCTTTGGCGCAACACTGCTTCGTCGACTTCCCCGATGCGACCCTGCCAGGCGGCGCCCGCATTCGACACGACGATGTCGACGCCGCCGAACGCCTCCACTACTTGCTCGAAGGCTTTGCGGACCGAAGCGGCGTCGGTCACGTCGCATCGCACAGCGAGCGCGGCGCCGCCGATTGCAGCGGCCTCTCGTTTGGCCGCACTCTCGTCGATGTCGAAGAGCGCGACTTCGGCGCCGGCCGCTGCGAACGCCTTTGCGGTCGCCGCGCCGATCGTCCCGCCCGCGCCGGTAATGACCGCAACTTGACCCGCGAGCGGCAACTCTGCCGCCGCGCCGAGCTTTGCCTGCTCGAGCGACCAATATTCCATGTCGAACATGTCCGCTTCGGAAATCGATTCGAAGCGGCCGATTGCCTCGGCATCGGTGATCGTCTCGATCGCGCTCACCGCGAGATCGGCGGCCACCTTGGCCTCCTTTTTCGATCGGCCGAGGCCGAACAGGCCGAGCCCGGGAACGAGCGCCACGCGTGGCAGCGGATCGAGCGGCTTCTTGCTGCCGCCGGCGCGGGCGTTGTGGTGTGCGAAATAGGCTTGATAGCGCTCGATGAACGCCTGCGCCGCGAAGCGCGCGGCGGCTTTGAAATCATTCAGTTTGCCGTCTTCCGGCGCGGCGAGGACGAGCGGCCAGTTTTTCGTGCGGATCGTGTGATCCGGCGTCGCCACGCCCGCCTGGCTGTAGCGGTGAATCTCCGCGCCATTCGCGAAATTCAGAATCGTCGGAGCGGTGCGAAACTCGAGGATCAGGCGTCGCCACGCGCCTTGCGCGTGCGCGTCTTTGAGGCTGCAGGCGCCGCGCAGGATCGGCGCGACCGCCGCCACCGGCGCGCCGGCTTGCGGGAGTTGCGCGGTCACGAACACCGCCTTGCGGTTTTTGGCGAGCCGTTCCTCGGCCAGTGTCACCAGCGCGATCATCCGCTCATAGGCTTCACGCGCATCGTCGCCGAAGGTGAAGACGCCGTGCTTGTGCAGGATCAGGCCCTCGACTTTAGGATTCTGTTCGTAGATATCCGCCGCTGCCTTCGCCAGCGCGAATCCCGGCATGACGTAGGGCACGACGCCCACGCGTCCGTCATAGACCTCGCCACAGATCGTCGCGGCCTCGGGCTGATCATCGATGCTCAAGATTGCGTTGGCGTGGGTGTGGTCCACGAATTTGTGCGGCAGGAAGGCGTGCAGCAGCGCCTCGACGGACGGGTTTGGCGCCATCGGGTCGAGGAGATTCTCGCGCTGCAGGCGCACCATCTCCTCGTCGTTCAACGCGTCGCGCGTGCGCAGCTTCCGCAGGCGCTCGAGCCGAACGGCAGGAAAGCCGGCCGGCTCGATGGTTGCCATGTCCCAGCCGGAGCCCTTGACGCAGAGCACCGCGACGGGCTCGCCAAGCAGGTCGGGCAAGGTCGTTTTCACGGAAGTATTGCCGCCACCATGCAGGACGAGCTTGGGCTCACGGCCAAGTAGCCTGCTCGTATATACGCGCAGCGCCAGATCGCGACCGACGTCTTGCCGGGCATAGTGCTCGATGGCTGACCGCGCGTCGCTGTCGACCCAGCCGCTCTTCATGCGCGAGTTCCTCTTCGCGACGATTGGCGTCGATACGCCCTCAAGCTGACTGGAGCGCGGATGCCGCGCTTCAGACTCGGCTTGGCCGGCCGATCATTCTTTGCCGAGTGCGCGTTTGCTCCACCAACCAGAGCGTGGCGGACGATCGTCGCCAGTGTCGCTCGCCGCAGGGCTCGATACGATGGGCTGCCGGGCTGAGGCCGGGGCCTGATAGGACGGAGCTGCAGCGCTCGCTTCATCGCTCGCTGCTAGCGGCGCCGGTTCGCGCACGGTCGAACGCCGCCGCGGCGACTCGGAGACTGCCGGCTCGGAAATGTCCGGTGCGGCGGGATGCGCGGCATAAGGCTCCTGCGGCTGCGCTTCGGGTTGCGGCTCTATGGGACGCGGCGATTCCGTGATCGGCACGTGCAGCGATGGCGCTTCGAGATCGCCGACCGGCGGCGGCTCCTCATCGCCGGCATCGTGTGCGAATTCCGGCGCGGCTGCAGCTTCGGGCGCGAAGCTTTCGCGATCGCGCCGGTTGCGCCGGCCGCCTCGGCGCCCGCGCCGGCGCCGGCGGCGCTCGCTATCCCCGCTCGCCGGTTCGGCCGTGTCCACGCCGGTCGTGCCGACCGGTTCAGCGTCGAAAGCGCCCTCGTCGCGCTCCTGCGCGGGCGCAACCTCCATGTCGCGGTCGGACGGCAAGGCCGCAACCGCGCGCTCATCGGTGACAGGCTCGCGAGCGTCTCCGCCGCGGCGCCCGCGCCGGCGCCGGCGGCGTCTGCGACCGGCGCCGCCCTCCTGTTGCTCCTCGCTCTCAGTCGGTGCTTCTTGCGTTCCCGATAGGGCGTCGGTTTCGACCGCCTCGTCCTCCTCCTCCTCGAGATACTCTTCTTCGTCCTCATCGCTGACGGCAACGCTTGCGGGTTGCGCCGCAAGCGCCTTCGCCTGCTCGAGGCTGTGTACCTGCTCGCCCTTCTCGGTCACGAAGGAGAGCTGGCCCGCCACGGTCGGGTCAGCATTGACCATGATCGCGATGCGGAAGCGCTCCTCGAGAGCGCGCAGATGCGCCCGCTTGTGATTGAGCAGGTATAGCGCGATCTCCGAACGCGTGCGCACGGAGAGATTGTGGGTCGCACCCTTGAGCAGCATCTCTTCGAGCGAGCGCAGGACCTGCAACGCGACCGAAGACACCGAGCGTACATGGCCGGTGCCGCCGCAATGCGGGCATTTCTCGGTCGAGCTTTCCAGCACGCTCGAGCGGATACGCTGGCGTGACATTTCCAGAAGCCCGAAATGAGATATGTGGCCGACCTGGATGCGCGCGCGGTCGTGGCGCAGGCATTCCTTAAGCCGCCGCTCGACGGCGCGGTTGTTGCGCTTCTCATCCATGTCGATGAAGTCGATGACGATCAACCCGGCCAGGTCGCGCAGCCGCAATTGCCGCGCGATTTCCTCCGCGGCTTCCAGATTCGTTTTAAGCGCCGTATCCTCGATATGGTGCTCGCGCGTGGCGCGGCCGGAATTGACGTCGATGGCGACCAGCGCCTCGGCCTGATTGAGCACGATATAGCCGCCGGAACGCAGCTGCATCACCGGCGTGAACATGGCATCGAGCTGGCTCTCGATCCCGTAGCGGGTGAATATCGGCAGGCCGTCGCGGTAAAGCTTTACGTTCTGCGCATGACTCGGCATGAGCATGCGCATGAACTCCTTGGCTTCGTTATAGGCCTCTTCGCCCGAGACCACGATCTCATCGATTTCCTTGTTGTAGAGGTCGCGAATCGACCGTTTGATCAGCGAGCCTTCCTCGTACACGAGCTTCGGCGCCGTGGATTTCAGCGTGAGGTCGCGAACAGTCTCCCACAGCCTCAGCAGATATTCGAAATCGCGCTTGACCTCGGTCTTGGTGCGGGCCGCGCCGGCCGTTCGCAGGATCACTCCCATGCCTTCCGGGACGTCGAGTTCCTGCGCGATCTCCTTAAGGCGGCGACGATCTTCCGGGCTGGTGATCTTGCGGCTGATGCCGCCGCCGCGCGCGGTGTTCGGCATCAGCACCGAATAGCGGCCGGCGAGCGAGAGATAGGTGGTGAGCGCCGCGCCTTTGGTGCCGCGCTCCTCTTTGACGACCTGCACCAGCATCACCTGCCGGCGCTTGATCACCTCTTGGATCTTGTACTGTCGGCGCATCCGGGGCATCCGCTCCGGCACCTCCTCCATCGCATCGGCGCCGCCTACCGATTCGACGACCTCTTCCTCGGCTTCGCCGGCTTGGCCTTCGACTTCGACGATGTTGTTTGCCGCCGCGGCGGGTTCACCCGCCTCTTGTTCACTCGCTTCGGCAGGCGCGGCAACGTCGCTCCCGTCCGCGACGGGGGCTTCGCCGACGTGAGGCTGATCCCCGCTCGGCAGCGGCTCTGTCGCGGTGCTTGACTCGAGTTGGCGCAGGTCGATCGCGGTATCGGTGGTGATCGCGGTGGGCGGCGCATCTTCTGCGGGTTCCGGCGCAACCGGCTCGGTTGGCACAACCGGCACGACGGTCTCCGGCGCCGCTTCCGCGCTTGGTCCTGCGGCCGGCGCGATCTGCTCGCAGCCCGCCAGCATCACTTCAGGTTCTAGTTCCGCGTCGACCGGCTCGCTCTTGATCGTGTCGCGTGACCGGTCGCTGCGCCCATAGCGACGCCCGGCGCGGCGGTCGGCTTCGGCGTCGGCGGCGCGTTGGGCGCGCTCCTCCTCGGCGATCAACGCCTGCCGGTCGGCGACCGGGATCTGATAGTAGTCGGGATGGATTTCGCTGAAGGCGAGAAAGCCGTGGCGGTTGCCGCCGTAGTCGACGAACGCGGCCTGCAGCGACGGCTCGACGCGCGTCACCTTCGCCAGATAGATATTGCCGCGAAGTTGTTTACGGGTGGCGGACTCGAAGTCGAATTCTTCGACGCGTTGGCCGCGCAGGACGACCACCCGGGTTTCCTCCGGATGCGCCGCATCGACGAGCATTTTGTTGGGCATTGACCGATCTCTTGATGGCCGGCTGGCAGGCGCCCGCCGTAACAAGGCGGCGCGAGCGGAACCGGGCCTGATTGTGGTTGAAAGGGTAAGCCGTGACCGCGCCGGAGAGCTGTGCTCGCCATGGAGCGCGGCTGGCGTGGACTGCCGAAGCGGCGTCGAGGTGCGACACGGTCTTGCTGTTGCAGCAAGAGAGTTCTGTTGCGACGCGCGGTTCGACCATGACCTTCCGATACTTGACGGAGCGGCGCGCCTCTTGAGCGCAGCCGCGCTTTGCTGAAGGTCTTCGGATTAGCAAATCGCGCCGGGCACGACCTGCCTTGCCGCACGCGACACCGGCTGGAGTGGAAGGACTCCGGCTCAGCGCTGGTTCATCGGTCCGCCGCGCCGCACCTGGGCGGATGCTGCAGACCGTGCCTGTTCCGCGGGTTCCCTCCTGCTCTTATTAAAGGAGTGACCTGCGCGGACGCGCCGGATATCCAAACGCGGTACAGCCGGAACTGTAAACCGTCAGCACCCCTTATTAGGGCGGGCTTCTGCCAATGGCAAGGCGTGGACCATGGGCTTCGGGCGGTGCTCCCGGCAGGCTCGGACCGGCGCTCGCCGGCCCGCTGGCCGACAAAGTTGCCGTTTAAGTCCGGATTAACCGTACGCCCATAATGGGCTAAGAGAGCGCCGAGGGGACTGGCACATTCCATGTCTGTGCGCGCGGCGAGCCTCGCTATCGTGTTTGGCACGATCGTTCTGGGCGGCGCCTGTGCCGGCGAGCCTGCTGTGGCGCCCGCGCCACCGTCTCGCATGGCAAGCGACTTGCCAATCGCCAGCGATATTCGGCTCGCTGGCGACGATGCGCAAACCCGCTTCGTCGTCGATTTCAGCCAGAAGATCGATTTTCGCGCCTTCGCGTTGGCGAATCCGTACCGAGTCGTCATCGATCTGCCGCAGGTTACATTTCAGTTTTCACCCAAAGCGGGGGAGGGGGGCCGCGGCCTCGTCAAGGCATTTCGTTTCGGCCTGATCATGCAGGGCGGCTCGCGCATCGTGGTCGATCTCGCCCGTCCGGCCCGAGTGGAAAAAGCGTTCACCGTCGATGCCGCCAATGGCCAGCCGTACCGGTTCGTGCTCGAACTCGTCGCGACGGATCGAGAGGCTTTCTTGCGCACCGTCGCGCTCGAGAACCGCACGGTGGAGCCGCGCCGGCCCGATGCGGCGGTCGACCCTAAAGGGAGCGGTGACCCGCGCCCCATCATTGTAATCGACCCTGGGCATGGCGGCATCGACAACGGCACCAGGGCCGCGAGCGGGGAGATGGAGAAGACCATCGTCCTCGAGTTTTCGCTCGCGCTGCGCGACAAGCTGGAAAAGACCGGCAAGTACCGGGTCGCCATGACCCGCAGCGACGACACGTTCGTAGCGCTGGCTGATCGCGTGGCGTTCGCGCGGGCGCGCCAGGCTGCCCTGTTCATCTCGATCCATGCCGATGCGCTGGTGCGCCGGGAGGGCGACGCGCAAGGGGCGACCGTGTACACGCTGTCCGAGCGCGCCTCGGACGCGCGCGCCGCGCGCCTCGCCGAGAACGAGAATCAGGCGGACGCGATCGCCGGGCTCGATCTTTCCTCCGAACCGAAGGAGATCGCCGATATCCTCATCGATCTCGCCCGGCGCGAGACCAAAACGTTTTCGCTGCAGTTCGCGCAGGCGCTGGTCGCGCAACTCAAGACCACCGCCCGGCTGCACCAACATCCGCTGAAATCGGCGGCGTTCGTGGTGCTCAAAGCGCCGGACGTGCCCTCCGTGCTCGTCGAGCTCGGCTTCGTCTCCAACAAGTCCGACCTGAAATCGCTGGTATCCGCCGAATGGCGCGAGCGCAGCGCCGATGCGATGGCCCAGGCAGTGGATGCGTTTTTGAGCACACGAATGGCGGGAACGAGCCGGAATTGAAGGCTATTTAGCCTCAGTTTCAACATAAAACGGCGCGAATTAGAGACCGCACTAATCGTCGCGGTGAGGGGGCGCCATGCGGGGAAAAACCGGCGCTCTTGAAGGCTTCTCGCCCGGCCAGTGCGGCCAGCGAGAGTCGCGGGTGTTGGGGCGGGGGGACTTGAACTGATGCGATTGTTGCTGCGCTTCATCGGCCTCCTGTTCGCGGCGGGAACCATCGTGTTCGTGGTCGCGGTCGCGGGGGCGGCGGGCCTGCTCTGGCATTATTCCAAATCGCTGCCCGACTATTCGCAATTGCAGGATTACGAGCCCGCGGTGATGACGCGGGTCCATGCCGCCGACGGTTCGCTGCTCGCCGAATACGCGCGCGAGCGGCGCCTCTACATTCCGGTCCAGGCGGTGCCGCCGCTCGTCATCCACGCCTTCATCGCCGCCGAGGACAAGAACTTCTACGAGCACGGCGGCGTCGACTTTTTCGGCATTGCGCGGGCGGCGCTGCTCTACGTGCAGCAATACGGCAGCGGCCGCCGTCCGCAGGGCGCCTCGACCATCACCCAGCAGGTCGCCAAGAACTTCCTGCTTACCAACGAGCTGTCGTTCGCCCGCAAGATCAAGGAAGCGCTGCTGGCGATGAAGATCGAGCGCGCCTTCTCGAAGGAGCGCATCCTCGAGCTTTATCTCAATGAAATCTATCTCGGCATGGGCGCCTACGGCGTGGCGGCCGCCTCGCTGCTCTATTTCGACAAGTCGGTGCACGAGTTGTCCGTTGCGGAAGCCGCTTACCTCGCCGCGCTGCCCAAGGCGCCGAACAACTATCATCCGTTCCGCCAGCGCGAGCGGGCGCTCGAGCGGCGCAATTACGTGCTCGATCGTATGGCGGAGGACCGCTACATCACCGCGCAAGACGCGGAGAAGGCCAAGAAAGAGCCGCTCAAGGTCACCCAGCGCCCGACCGGAGCCCATATCTTCGCGGCGGAATATTTCGCCGAGGAGGTGCGCCGCTACATCTACGACAATTACACGGAGAAGAAGCTCTACGAGGGCGGCCTTTCCGTCCGCACCACGCTCGATCCCAAGATGCAGGTGCTGGCGCGCAAGGCGCTGGTTGACGGCTTCGTGAATTTCGACGAACAGCGGGGCTATCGCGGCGCCTCGAACAAGCTCGACGTTACCGGCGACTGGGGCGCCAAGCTTGCCGAGGTCAAGGCGCTTTCCGATGTCGCGCCGTGGCGGCTCGCAGTCGTGCTGGAGACCGGCGAGCAGACCGCGCGAGTTGGATTCCAGCCGCCGCGCGAGCCGGGCGGCGCGGTATCGAAACAGCGCGAGACCGGCACGGTTCCGCTCGAGGGCGTCAAATGGGCGAAATCGACGAGCGGGCCACTGCGCGGGAAGACGCCGAGCAAGGTCGCGCAGGCGCTCGATGTGGGCGACGTGGTTTACGTCGAGCCACTCGCCGGCAAGGACGGCCAATTCCGGTTGCGGCAAGTGCCCGAAGTCTCCGGTGCGCTGGTCGCCATGGATCCGCAGACCGGCCGCGTGCTGGCCATGGTCGGCGGTTTCTCCTACGAGCAGAGTCAGTTCAACCGCGCCACCCAGGCGCTGCGCCAGCCCGGTTCCTCGTTCAAGCCGCTGGTCTATGCCGCCGCCCTCGACAACGGCTACACGCCGTCGACCGTGATCCTCGACGCGCCGATCGAGATCGACACCGGCACCGGCATCTGGGCACCGGAAAACTACACCCGCAAATACTACGGGCCTTCGACCCTGCGCTTTGGCATCGAGCAGTCGCGCAACGTGATGACGGTGCGGCTCGCCCAGGACATCGGCATGCCGCTGATCGGCGAATATGCCAAGCGCTTCGGCGTCTATGAGAGCCTGCCGCCGTATCTGTCGTTTGCGCTCGGCGCCGGCGAAACGACCTTGCTGCGCATGGCCGGCGCCTACGCGATGCTCGACAATGGCGGGCGCAAGATCCAGCCGACCCTGATCGATCGCATCCAGGATCGCTACGGCCACACCATCTACAAGCACGACGCGCGCGAATGCCGTGGCTGCGATGGCGAGAAGTGGGCGAACCAGAGCGAGCCGACCTTGATCGACCGGCGCGAGCGCGTGCTCGACCCGATGACCGCCTATCAGATCGTCTCGATCATGGAAGGCGTCGTGCAGCGCGGCACCGCGACCGTGGTGCGGGAAGTCGGCAAGCCGATCGCCGGCAAGACCGGAACCACCAACGACGAGAAGGATGCCTGGTTCATCGGCTTCTCGCCCGATCTCGTGGTCGGCGTCTATCTCGGCTACGACAAGCCGCGCCATCTCGGCCGCGGCGCGACCGGCGGCGTGCTGGCGGCGCCGATCGTGCGCGATTTCATGAAGGTCGCACTCGCCGACAAGCCGGCGGTGCCGTTCCGCGTGCCGCCCGGCATCAAGCTCATCCGCATCGATCCGAAGACCGGCATGCGCGCCGGCCCGGGCGACCAGCGGGTGATCCTGGAAGCGTTCAAGCCCGGCACCGCCCCGCCCGACAACTACTCGGTGGTCGGCGTGACCGATTACGAGGGCCGGCCGCTGGCGGGCGTTTCACCCGAGGCCGACCGCGCCGTGCGCGCAAGCGGCACCGGCGGCTTGTGGTAGTCACCGCTGGGTTGCCGATTTTCGTCTCACGATTTCAAACAGCCAATTCGCTCATGTCGTCCCCGCGCAAGCGCCCGCCTCCGCTGAAGCTTCGGCGGGCACGTGAGCAAGTCCGCCATAGCCTTGGCGACGGCGGGCGGGGGACCCATGCCCCGCGGCCTCTCGATGGCTTTCGCGGGGGTCGGCCGGGACGACAATCGATCTAATTTTCTTGTCCTCTCACTTATTCCTCTAGAAGACGCCCCTTCCGAAGAGCGCGGACGATGCGCATTTATATCAGGTGCAATTCGTAGTCAAAGAAATTATTTCTCGTTGTAGCTGATAAAGTGCTTGACAGGTTTTGCAGGGGAGTGAATCGCGTCTGCTTGCTGGCCGGCGCTGTAACGGATTCCGCGCGCTCGTCATGGACGCCGGCAAAGATCCAGGATCGCCTCGGCGAATGCTTTTGGCGCTTCCTGGGGCGGGTTGTGGCCCACATTGTCAAATACGCGGCGTTCGTAGCGGCCGGTAAAATGCCGCGCATGTGGTTCCGAATTCTGTGGAGGGCTCACGCCGTCAACGGCGCCATGAATCACGATCGTCGGCACACTGATCTTGGGCAGCGCCGCCAATTGCGCTTCGACGGCTGCATAGCGCGCATCGCCGGGAGCATTGCCCATGCGATGGCGATATGAGTGGATGACGACCTCAACGAAATCGTCGTTCTCGAACGATGCCGCGGTCCGAGCGTAGATCGCGTCGTCGAATGTCCAGGTCGGGGACCAAAGTTTCCAGAGCAGGCGGCCAAGCTCGCCGCGCATCTGCGCAAGCCCGTTGCGGCCGCGCTCGGTGTGAAAATAGTACTGGTACCAGAAGCGCCGCTCCTGCTCGAGATCGCCCGGCTTTGTCGAATTGGCAATGTCCTGGATCAGATAACCGGTGCAGCTCGCCAATCCGCGCACGCGCTCCGGCCAAAGCGCCGCGACCACACAGGCCGCGCGCGCACCCCAATCGAAACCGGCCAAGACCGCTTGTCGGACCTGCAGTGCATCGAGCAGCTCCAAAAGATCGCTGCCTAATGCCGCCTGTTCTCCGGAACGTGGTGTCTCGGGCGACAAAAAGCGCGTAGGGCCATAGCCGCGCAGGTACGGCACGATGGTGCGGAAACCTGCGCCATTGAGGATGGCTACGACTTCGTCGAAAGCGCGCGGGTCGTAAGGATAGCCGTGCAGCAGCACGACCGGCAGCGCACTGGCGGGACCGGCCTCCTCGTAGGCGATCTCCAAGACGGATGTTCGAACGCGAGCCAACTCTGCCACGGGCTTGTCTCCATTCTTGTGCCGGCGACCTCGCACGAATTTACGGAATTTTTTCGCTGGCTTCGGGTATATTGGCTCCAGCTGCCCTTTCCCGCGGGAGTGCCGATAGCGCGGTCGGACGCAACGGGCGCAAGCGGTGCCATCGGCAGGCGTCGCCTCGAGCCGGTCTTTTTTCGGCATTGATTTCAGTCGCTTTCCATTGGATGCGCGCGGCCGCCCTGAGCTACGCCGCGCGGCATCGGTTCGCCGCATGGAGGGCCGCATGCGAAACATCATCGGCATAATCGCGCTTGCCGGCGCGCTCGCGATCACGATCGGCGACGCGCAGGCGTTCGACGATTCCAAGTATCCCAACTTGAAGGGCCAGTGGCGCCGCGCTGACCTCGGCGGCGGCCAGCGCGGCGGGCTACGGTTTGATTCGAGCAAGCCTCCGGGAAAGGGACAGCAAGCCCCGCTCATCCCGGAGTACCAGGCCATTTTCGAGGCCAATCTCGCCGACCAGGCGGCGGGCGGACAGGGCACCGATCCGACCTTCACCTGCCTATCCCCGGGCATGCCGCGCATCATGATCGGCTACGCGCCGATGGAAATCGTGGTCACGCCGGAAACCACCTACATTTTGATGGAGCACATCCACGACAATCGCCGCATTCATACCGATGGACGCGATTGGCCCGAGGAACCCGAGCCGATGTTCGCCGGTTACTCGATCGGCAAATGGGTGGATGAGGACGGGGATGGCCGCTATGACGTGCTCGTGGTCGAGACCCGCAACCTGAAAAACCCGCGCTCCTATGATGCCAGCGGCATTCCCTTTCACGAGGACGGCAAGACCGTGGTCAAGGAGCGCATCTATCTCGACAAGGCGGATCCCAACCTGCTGCACGATGAGATCACCACCTTCGACAACGCATTGACACGCCCCTGGATGGTCATGAAGAACTATCGCCGGGTGGCCACCGACAAGCCGATCTGGTGGCGCGAGGACGTCTGCGCCGAAGGCAACAACCATGTGCGAATCGGCGGCGAGAACTACTATCTCAGCGCCGAAGGGCTGCTTATGCCGGCGAAGAAAAATCAGGCGCCGCCGGACCTGCGCTATTTCAAGCAGAGCGCGAGATAATCTTTCTGTGAATCAGGATCAAAAAGGGAGAAACACATGAAACTGGCGGCATTGTTGGTGAGCGGCGCATTGGCCGTGACGAGCGGCGCGGCGCTGGCGCATCATTCCTTTGCCATGTTCGATCAGGACAACCCGATCGAGCTCGAAGGCACCGTGCACGAGTTCAAGTTCACCAGTCCGCACAGCTTCATCCTGCTGCGGGTCAAGGACCAGGACGGCAGCGTCACGGTATGGAATCTCGAGGCGGGAAGCCCGACCGCGTTGAGCCGGGAGGGATGGACGGCCAAGACGCTCAAAGCCGGCGACGAGGTCCGCCTCACGGTCGAGCCGTTGCGCAGCGGCGCGCCAGGCGGCGCCTGGAACGTAAACAAGATCAAATACAAGGACGGCGGCCCGATCGCGGTCACGCATTAGTTTCCGTCCAAGCGTATCCGTCGTGAAGACCGCCCGATCGCCGGGAGAATAGCGCTGGTG